>WNFA01001558.1_pt1 | contig 59291 bp, 66 predicted proteins | sample 5400481 | NCBI WGS metagenome assembly WNFA01 (sample SAMN13153340, study PRJNA577476) | soil metagenome | isolation source: 120 cm saprolite under Douglas fir tree site 2 hole 1 replicate 2 | place: USA:California | collected 2015-04-18 | reverse complement strand
GTTGCTTTAGCTGCCGCGATCGCAAGAGGGAAAAGAGGGCGCAAAGGAACTTGCCAATGAAATCAGATACAAGTCGAGGATTATCGAGCAAGCATTTTGTCAGGTAGGCAGTAAACCCAACCCCATAACCGTAGATTTGCTTCTGCAGGTGAGCGTAGTCCTGGCGATGGAGGTGATAGAGCAACGATTCTGGTTCTTATACCAGTTGGTATCCGTGTGCGATCACGCGAAAGAACGCGTCCAGATCTTCTCCTCCAGCCGTCCTGCACCCGGGCCCAAGCGCCGGGTCAAACCCCCCTTCACTATGGAGAAATGCTGCGGTAAAGGCCATGCTCGCACCCGTGCCAAGAGGCCCTGCAATATAGGGATACAAATGCCACTCCGGACGATGTTCTTTCCAATCAAAGACACGTCGCACAAATCCCCTGGTAAAGCCGCCGTAGGCTTCAAACAGGAACTGTGCAGGAGTCTCAAGTTCCATCGGGAGAATCAGCCCCGTGACACAGGCCACATTCTCAGCGATACTGAAGCCTCTGATCAAACCAACCAACCAGTAAGCATCTACGACGACATCATCGTCAGTAAATGCGAGAATCTCTCCCCTGGCTGCCATAATGCCGCGATTGTGCGCCCAGGGAAGACCGGGATGATCTTCACGCACATAATGGATATGGGGTGCGCTATGAGCAAACTTTTGAACCAGATCAGCCGTCGCATTCGTCCTCGGCGCATTGTCTACCACAACGATTTCATACTGCGGATAGTGTAGGGCCAGCAGCGAACTCAAACATGCGGCCAATGGTTCAGGACGATCACGGGTTGCAACAATAATACTCGCGAACGGTGCATTCACTAAAAATTGCTCACGTTCTTCTACGCAAGGTGGCATGGCGCAACCGGGCAAACCCACAGCGGGCAGTGACGTTACGGGGGGTAAACCATCTTGTCGCAGATGCTCGTTTATCTGTAGATGCAAGGCTTGCCAGATTTCTGATGCATATTCATCAGGGCCCAGTTCGTCCTTATCGATGTTTAGCTCAACGAGGCCTAACGGTTGCGTATGCAAGCGCACCAGGCAACGAGCACGTTGATAATCCCTCCCTTTCTTCTCATCAAAGGCTGTTAGAGTAGGCAGCGGTTGTCCCAATTCGACTTCTATTATGCGTACGGGTGCAAAATCCGATGTTTGAGTTATGATGGCAGGATCCTCTTGCAAAGTCGGTGCTGTCTTCATATTCAAAATCTCCTTTCCAGAATATCTATATCTTAGTTTTTGTGTTGTATGGCTTCTAGTGGATTTTCACCTGGGCGATTTGCATAATCATACCCACTAGGCAGAAACCTATCAGTATCCCTAGTGTTCCTGCTGGAGACCACAGCCCGGCATATAGTTGTATGCCTGCTACGATAGCATCGATAGCCAGACTCAGCGCAATAGCAAGTGTCCATTCTGCTATTGGCTCGCTCAGTCCGAAGAAGCGTACCACCACCATGCCAGGGCAGACGAAAAGGAACCATATTACGATGATTGGCCGCCCCATCGCACCTGGAATCACAAAATTTACCAGGCCAGCAGCAAGGGCAGAGGGAAAAATAACTGCAGGCCACAGCAGTGCCCGTCGCCTCACGATCCACCTCCTTTTGTGCTTCCGAGAAAAATAAATATCTGAGCATCAGGATTACTATAAATTAGCTTAAACTCCTCAGACTTGAGCATCGCCGCCTCGAGCCGATCCAGGGTACCATTTGGCATCCCTGAGTATGCATGTGCCTGTGCTTTTTGCCCTCTAGTAAAAATCAGGTAAGTATGTGGATTCCCTTGACTCTCGATAAACTGAACAAGCTCACCAACATTTGTGTTTATGACAATATCAGGAAGATTTGACAGCGAGGCAAGGGTATATTTCTCATAATCTTTATACTCCCAGGGGGTATCTCCCCAACCTTGAATGAGGAGCGAATTCGGCGGGGCAATACTATACAGGTAGCGTACGCTATGAAATTCAGCATGGGTTATATAATCCACACGCTCATTGCCGTAACGAGTAAAGAAAAACCCGCCCAGCAACACCAGGTTCGTTACGATGATGGCGATGGTCATCCACGGGGAAGTTTTGCGCATCACTAATGTATATTTGCTGTAGAATAGGGCTGCAGCGAAGAAGACGATGAGCGGCAGCGTAAACAGATAGATACGCAGAGACATCTCACCGCCATAATTCTGCGCCACTATTAAAAGGATTGGCGCAACGGCAGGTAAGGCGAATGTGATACCTTGGTGCACCTTTCGCAGGCGACGTACTCCGCCTAGAAATGCAAAGCTCCATATGAACCCGGTCATAATAATCCGCAATAAAGCAACAAGTTGATGCTGTGGGTCTCCTACCTCCGCCCGGGCTGTTACACTCGATGATACGTTGCTACCGAAGTCTCCAAAATTGCCTATCACCAAATTCAGGTGCCCGACTAAAAACGTTTGTGCCATAAAAAAGATCCAGGCTCCAGTCATGATAGCCATGAGAATAGGGAGCCAGGACGGGCGGCAGCGCCGAAAAACCACCAGGGCAGTCACACTTACCAGCACAAAGAAAGGAGTGAGGGGATGGCTGAATACAACCAGTCCAAAAATGAGTATCAGGCTGGCAAGCAGTCCCCGACGTTGCCAGGCTGGAAGAGTCACGAAAAAGGGATCCGACGCTCTTAACCAATCAAGGAACCTGGGTACTACCCGGGAGAGAAACCCGCTAGATTGCCAGCGTTGCCTTTGTTCAAGCGGTTCTGTCTTTGGAGGCACCTTAAACCATTTCAGGAGAATAGCAATGATGACCAGGTACAAAAAGAAATTCAGACCCTGGGGGGAAAAATAATCTTGCCCGACCCAATTAGTGAGATAAAAGAACCAGAGACCGAGCCAGATCAGACGTTTGTTGGTTGTAGTCGAGGTAAAGATCATATACATCGGGCCAAAGTAGATCAGGTTATAGAAAACTGGTGCCCATCCGGCGTAGCTCAGGATGCTTTGATATCCAGCAACTCGAGTGACAAAGGCGCTCAATACGAAGAAGCCCGGCCAGCTAAAGTAGGCATCGAGGTTGGGATTAACTGAGCCTGTCCGCATAATATACTCGGTATAGCCTGCATGCCGGTACACGACGGCAAAGCGGGGCGCTTCCTCAATAATATTCTGTATTCCATAAAGTATGATGATCACAAGCACCATGTGCAGGGCCAGAACAGGTACCCTCATGTGGGGTTGCTGCAATGTCAGTACAAAACTAATTGTCAGAATGACAAGTGCGACAATGACTTTCGGCGAGAGGACTGAAATAAGGCCCAAGTCGTTCATAGCATATACTGATACATGTTGAAGCGAAATCGCCCACAAGAACAATGCAAGGAGAGGCAGCAGAACACATGTAGCATCCAGAAATCTGGGCAGCCTTAAACGGTTTGGCGCTTGTGAGGTAGGTTGTACGCTATGTATCTCTGACGTATCTATTTCAGCAATATTTGATCCACCTGGTAGAGTAGGTTGTCTTCTAGGTGTCTCTAACGTATCTATTCGCGTAATATTCGATATATCTGGCAGCGTGAGTCGTATTCTAGGTATCTCTAACGTATCTATATTCGATATGTCTGATCGCTGCGCATGCTCCAAAATTCCCATGAGTCAAATTCCTCTTAATGTCTCATCCAATGTGAACTTCCTGGAAAGCTTGCGGGCCTCCAATCGACTACGCACATAGGCAAACGGTCCGTATAGCATCCCTTTCCACTGAGTTATAGTCAATTCTTTGGGGTAATGTGTCGGCTTCTCTTTTTGTTTTAATGGCTGCAATTGTAAGAGGTAAAAAAAGGCGTAAGGTAGTTTACCAACGAAATCAAATACAAGTCGAGGATTATCGAGCAGATTTTTTACCAGGTAGGCTGTGAACCCAACACCATAATTGTAGATTTGCTTGCATAGTTGAGTGTACTCACGGCGATGTAAGTGATACAGCAATGATGCTGGCTCGTACACCAGTTTGTATCCGCGAGTTAACACTTGAAAGAATAATGCAATATCCTGACTACATCGCACTGGGCCAATGCCGCCTAAAGCAGGATCAAATCCGTCCACACTATGTATAAAAGCAGTTCTGAATGCCATGCTCGCCCCAGTACCAAAACGTCCTGCAATATAGGGGTGCAAAGGCAGCTTCTGATGATTTTCTTTAAAATCATAGACGCGTCGAATAAATCCCCTGGTAAAACCGCAATATTCTTCGAATAGAAACTGTGCCGAAGTTTCAAGTTCGGTTGGCAGAACGAGACCTGTGACACAGGCCACATTCTCAGCGATACTGAAACCTCTGACCAGACCAACTAACCAGTAGGGATCAACAATCACATCGTCATCAGCGAATGCCAGTATTTCACCCCTGGTCACCATTATTCCTCGATTGCGAGCCCAGGAAGGACCTTGACGATCTTCACGCACATAACGGAGATGAGGACTACTCTGAGCAAGCCTTTGGACAAGATCAGCCGTCGCATTCGTTCTGGGTGCATTGTCTACCACAATGATTTCATACTGCGGATAGCATAAGGCCAGGAGCGAATTCAAGCATACGGCCAATCGTTCAGGACGATCACGGGTTGCAACAATAACACTTACGAAAGGGGCATGAATTAAAAATTGCTCGCGCTCTTCAACGCAACGTGGCATGGCACGACTGGGTAAACCTGCAGCAGTCAGTGACATTACGGGGTGCAAACCATCTTGTCGCAGATGATCGTTTATCTGCTCATTCAAGGCCTGCCAGATTTTCGGTGCATAGGCATCAGGACTCAGTTCGTCTATATCGAGTGTTAGCTCAACGAGACCTAACGGCTGCGTATGCAAGCGCACCAGGCAACGCGCACGTTGATAGTAGCTCCCTTTCTCCGGATCAAAGGCTGATAGAGTAGGTAGCGGTCGTTCCAGCTCGACTTCCACAATACGTACAGGGATATATTCTGATGATTGCTCGTGATATCCGTTTCGGATCATGGTAGTAGAATCTTCACGATCCATAGTCATGTATTCCTGCATTTCTTTGTTCTCTCTAGAGAGATTATCGTGGTTATCTCTCGTAACAGAAGGTTTGGTGTGTTCTTGATCCCTTGCGAACCCGGCCTGATGCCCGTCGACTCAGTAAATAAGCAAATGGTCCATAGAACATCCCTTTCCTCTCTATAGCGCTCAGTTCTTTAGGATAATCCCTTGATTTCTTGCTGTTTTTTGGAGATCGAGAACTCAAAATGAAGAAGAGGCCATAAGGCACCTTCGAAATGAGAGCAAACAGAAGTATTGGATCATCGAACACAATCTTTGTCAGGTAGGCTATGATGCCAACCCCGCAATTGTAGATTTGCTTTCGGAGATGAACGTAGTCATGGCGATGTACGTGATAGAGCAACGATGCTGGTTCGTATACCAGCCTATATCCTTTTGTGATCACCTGGAAGAATGCGGCAAGATCTTCGCCTCCACCTGTTCTGGTCCCTGCGCCAAGCGCCAGGTCAAAACCGCCTACACTACGGAGGAAAGCCGCGGTAAATGCCATACTCGCTCCTGTTCCAAAACGTCCTGCAGTAAATGGGTAGAGAGGGACATCCGTGTAGCAACTAGCACGACCGAAAGTACGTCGGGTGAAGCCTTTATTAAACCCTCCAAACTCCTCGAACCAGATTTGCGCTTGAGTCTCAAGTTCTAGAGGTAAAATGAGACTGGTAACGCATGCAGCGTTATCTTCATTGCTGAATGCTTTTGCAAGGCCGACTAGCCAGTATGAATCCACGACGACATCATCGTCAGTAAATGCGAGGATCTCTCCCCTGGCTACTTTCATTCCACAATTACGTGCCAAAGATAGTCCTTGACGATTTTCACGCACATATTTTATTCTAGGCTCATCTGAGTAAGCTTGCTGGATGAAATCAGCTGTCACAGTTGAAGTGGGAGCGTTGTCAACAACAATGACTTCATACTGTGGATAGTGCAAGGCCAGGAGCGAACTCAAACACGTGGCCAATTGTTCAGGACGATCACGGGTTGCAACCACAACGCTCACGAAAGGGGCATTGGTTAAAAACTGCTCGCGTTCTTCTATACAACGAGGCATGTTGAGACTGGGTAAGCCATCTGCAGTAAGCATCGTTACTGATGGCAAACCATCCTGTCGCAGATGCTCATTTATCTGTAGATGCAAGGCCAACCAGATTTTCGGTGCATACTCATCAGGACTCAGTTCCTCGGTATTGAGCGTCAGGTCAACAATACCTAATGGCTGCGTATGCAAGCGCACCAGGCAACGAGCGCGCTGATAGTCCCTCCCTTTCTTCTCATCAAAGGCTGTTAGAGTGGGCAGCAGTTGTCCCAATTCGACTTCTATTATGCGTACGGGGGTATAATCTGGCAATTGATCTTCGATATGCTTGATTTCCTGTTGAATGATTGTCATGTATATGTAGCTACCCTTTCTCCTCGTTAATTATTCGGATGAAGTGACTGCTTGAAATTATGGTTCGGGTTTGATTTAAGCTCTTTATGCGAGACCCCCCCTCGTTCGATAATCGTCCCTACCATATAACCTACGGCTGTCATGACGAAACCGCATATGATAACACCTGCTCTCATAAGCTCGCTCACATCAAAGTGAAGGAAACCATTCATCAGGCTTCGAGCCACTCCACGAGGCAAGACTCTGAGCGTATAGGAGCGCTCAGATGCAAGACTATCTCTTGCTCCTACATACTTCGCGATAAGGGCCTTTGATAGTCCTTCGGAATAACAGCGCAAGTGGAAATAGCGCCAGCTTGCACGATGAGGTGGTATACGATGATGAATCCTGGCTTGCGGGTCATAGAGGAAGACCTTATGAGGCCAATGTTGTCTCGCCCGAATGCATAGCTCTGTTTCCTCACCACCCATTGGCTGCGATCCCACTCGTCCAATCCCATCGCGAAAGCCACCGACAATCTCGAACACCTTCCGCCGAAAGCAGATACATCCACCATATAGGTTTCGTATGGCTGATAGCTTCTCAGGTAAGCCCCAGTAACTACACCCCATAACCCAGTAAAACTCGCTCGGAAACCAGGCTGGCTTCATACTCAACCAAATTGGCTCAACTGCTCCTCCTGCTCCCATGACTTGATGATCATCAAAACATTGACTCAGGCGCATTAACCAATCAGGCTCTGCAGTCGCATCATCATCAAGGAAGGCGATAAGTGCTCCCCGTGATAGAGCTATTCCACTGTTTCGTGCGCCAGATAATCCTTTTGGCTCGCTGCTCTCTATTACAGTAACCCCAGATATGTGTGTTCGCGCACGTTCAAACAATCGCCTATTGTGATCGATCACTAGAATGGTTTCGCGCGGTGGGAGACTCTGTCGCCGAATTGATTCCACAGCTGCAACAAGATCATGCCAACGCTCCTCTGTGTACGCGCAAATTACTACGGAAATATCCCGTTTCTCATCTATCATCATGCTAACCGTCCTTCCTGTAGACACTGCGCTACTGAAGCTGCACAGCGCCGGACAAGTTGCCATATAGGAGTTCGAGCGCGAGCGTATATCTTATATACTGCTGTGGCAGGTGAGGAACTACGACCGGTAAGCAATGCTGCAAACCCCTCCAAAGTGGAATCCGCGCTGACTATAAGGCGGGCTAAGGAGAGAGGATCATCAGTCTTGGAACTCATAGCATGCTTGACAGCACAGGCCGATGTATACCCTGCTTCTCGAACGAATTGTCGTACTCGAGCAGTGTGATACCCATAGGGATAGGCAAAACTGAAAATCTCCCGACCCAAGTGGTCCTCCAGGAGCCTTTTGCTTTGCAAAATTTCATCCCAGGCTGCCGTACAGGGAAGAATATCGAGTTGTGGATGAGAATGACTATGTGCGCCGCACTCTATACCGCTCGTACTGATTTCGGTCAATTGCTTCCATGTAATCATGAGGCGTGTTGTTTCACTCTCAAGCCGTAACCAGCGACTTGTCCCATCGATAAACGCAGTAGTGACATAAAGCGTAGCTGTAAAATTGTACTGTTTGAGTACTGGTAGGGCAGCAGTAAAGAAATCAGCAAATCCATCATCGAACGTCAAAACGACGGGGCGCTCAGGTAGTGCAGCTCCTCCTTGAGATCGTTCTCTTACGTACTGCGTGATACTCATTGGGGTATACGCGTGCTGATGTAGGTACGCCATCTGTTCAGCAAACGAAGCTGGCGAAACTGTGAATTGCCGGAACCTTGATCTGGCATTGCACGAAATACTATGGTACATAAGGATGGGTACTTTTTTCATTTGGATATGGGTATGCATTATACTTTCTCTCTCCCAAATGAGTAAAATTTCTGGTAGCTGCTATCGTCTCAAGACCCAGTTCGAGCGGTGAGAGATTGTGACGCTTCGACATTGCGTCGAATAACTACATTCGTGACAGTATCCCTTTTGTTTCTCGATACCCGTAAAAAAACACTGCCTGCCAAGTATCCAGCCGTGGTTGCTGCTAATCCAGTGATGATGGCCCCGGCTCGCGCAAATCCGCTGAGATCATGATGAAAGAGAGCATTTATCAGGCAGCGTACAACCCCTTGTGGCAAGATTCGGAAAGTGTAGACGCGTTCAGATGCAAGACCTTCTTTTACACCTACATATTGGGATACAAAGGCTTTCGATAGACCTTCAGAATAGCAACGAGAAAAGAAGTAGCGCCAGGACGTGCGGTTACCTGGTACATGATGAAACACGCTGGCTTCTGGCTGATAGAGAAAACCTTTTTGAGGCCAGCATTGGCGGGCACGAATACACAGTTCCGTCTCTTCACAGCCAAGGGGTTGAGTTCCTACGCGCCCGATTTCACTACGAAAGCCGCCAACGGTATCGAAAACCTCTCTTCGGAAGGAGATATTAGCACCTATTGGATTACGTACTATAGTGGGGGTTTCGGGCATACCTCGATATGTGCAGCCAACAACCCAGTAGAATTCTTCTGGTAGCCAGGTGGGTTTACGACACGACCAGAGCGGTATAACCGGACCGCCAGCACCTAGCACCTTTGGATTAGAGAAAGCTTCGTTGAGAAACATCAACCAATTCGGTGTTGCCACGGCATCGTCATCAAGGAAAACTACTATGTGACCTCTGGCTACCGCAATGCCACTATTACGGGCGCCTGATAGCCCTCGTGCTCCTGTGTTCTCCACTACAATCACATCTCTCAGGTGCTCTCGCGCGAGTTTCAATAAATCTGGATTATGGTCCACAACGACGATAATCTCGCTTGGTAGTAACGCCTGCTGCTTCACCGACGCTACTGCTTCAATAAGATCATTCCAACGCTCTTCTGTATAGGCACATATGACCACAGAAATATCATGTGCTGTTTGCATCACCTAACTACCTTCTTCTCAGAGCTTGTATAGCTAAATAGATGATGCTGATGCGACGAAGGCGAAATGCTTCTGCTTCGCTCTTTGACAATCGTCTTGAGAACCCTCCAGCCGTCGCGAAATGTGTGCAAGTTACTGGCTCCGTACATACGTGGATACTCGAAGCTAGGAATCTCAACTATTTTTAGCCTGGCTTTGTGCATGCGCAGATTGATGAGCGTCTCTACCTCGAAGCCATCACAGTCGATGCTCACGTAATCAAGACAATGTCTCCAAAAAGCGTTATAGCCGTAACAGAGATCACTGAAACGCGTCTTGAACAACAGGTTGACTATTGTGCTCAATCCCAGGTTACCTAGCCTCCGGAGGGGGGAGATGTCACGGCTACCACCACCCTGGATAAAGCGCGAACCTTTGGCGAAATCATTGCCTTGTACCAACGCCTCCACAAAACGCGGAATCTCGTCCGGATCAGCCGACCCATCTGCATCTAGCATCACCAAGATATCGCCCGAACTAGCCGCAAGCCCTAGCCGTAAAGCATCCCCTTTCCCGTGGCCTTTCTGCGTAATAACGCGGATCGAAGGAAGCAGTTGCCGCGCCACTTCGACAGTGTGGTCTGTCGAACACCCATCAACCAGGATGACCTCGCTGACAATGGATGGAATGAAAGGTAGAACATATCGAAGGTTTCGAGCTTCATTTCGAGCTGGAATAACGACACTGATGATCGGGCGCTGTTGACATTTTTGCATCAACATGTCTACGATTGCTCCTCACTACTACATTACTAATCATGTATACTAAACTATCAATTTGGGCATCAGCGGGAATTTTTATGAGTAAAACTCAGCTAATTTGAATCCCTACTGAAATTAGACAGCTGTGGAGATATGAGGAACGCCTGACAGGGTAGAGTACGAACCAGGAGCAAATCCATCCCTCTCCACATGACCATGAAACAGAAAGTGCATCATGCACTTTTTCCTTCTATAAAGTGTAACGTCCCATTAATAGATGAGTAACATTTTAATTAAATAGAGATACATAGAAATATATCAATATACAAATGGCAGAATATCTCCGCAATTGGCAGATATCTTAAAGTAGGATGCATTAAAAGTGATGCAGCTTCTGGAAGAGGAAAAGAGCGATACACCTCAACGTGAGAGGGTAACTATTCGGGTGGGCTAGGAAGCAGGTGAAACGGGATGGCCGACCAAAGCCTGTTCCAGGGTTGTGAGCAGAGGTATGCTTTGCTTGCGCAACGTAAACAGATAGCCTAGTCGCGTGGACGGGCACCTCCTGCTCAGGAACCAGGAGGCACTCTACTGGGTGGCAAGTCTGCGACATTTCACTTGGAGACTGGAGCCGTTCCACTGCCCAGGCATCTGCACCTGTTTTTTTCGGGCACCCAGGCTCCCTTTATACAACAGGTGCCATGACACGTTATCTATCTGCCTGGTTGCGTGAGTTGTGTCTTGATTGCATCTGTACGTGTTTTTGCAACGGTTGTGAAACGTTGCAAGAAGAGATCAACAAAACTATCGATGCTATAGCCTATAAAGAAAGCAGCCTCCCAATCTGGTCCTTGCTGCGATACAATCAGACCTACGAACCCCATCCACAGCAACAGTATGCCAGCGAAAATGGGAGCTTGCTTGACATGGATCCACATGAGCAGGTCGCCCAGCGCTGTGAACGTCTGCCCTTTATTCGCACGATACTGCTTGATCGTATCTACAGCAGTATGGGCAAAACCGCCTGCAATGACAAAGCTATACGCTCTCACATATGGTAACACATCATAGAAGTTGTGAGGCACGTTGCCGTTCAGGAATGGGAGGAAGGTGTAGCCCAGGTAGACCAGAATCCCTCCCAGGATTGCAGGCAGCGCGATGTATAGAGGGCTGAGCCGACGCTGCCATACATTTGAAGAGGCGCGATAAATTAACCCGTTCTCCACATCTACTACTCCTATGACGATCAAGGGATGGTCATGAAGATAGTGTAATGCTATCATGCGGGCTACTGGTTCCGGCAGTTCGTCTGAGAACTCAGCATGAAAATTGATGCATTGACCGACACGTAACTCCCTCAGACGATCGTTGATCCTATCGGGAAGCGTGAGTATTTCCGCCGCTCGTATCACTTCACACAGGATCGCATCTACTTCAGCAATCTTGGCTAGCATTGCGTTCTCATCTGGCTGTTCGTTCTCTGGAAATCTCGGCCAGTGGGGGTCCACTCGCTCCCAAACGTTTTCCATCGTAGTAATTGCATCGCCATCCCGATCCAGCAACACAGGGTTGTCTTCCATCAGTTTTCTGATGACCGTGAATAGGTCTTTTACCTGTGCATCGTCTCGCTGATAGGCAGCCATCTGCACCGTTCGCCAGGTGTATCCCACGTCGGCGATATTCAGGTGCGGGTCCATCAATTTGTCCTTCAGTTCATTGGCGTATCGTAGGAGATTCTGTGCTTCCGCCCGTATTTCGCGTACATGACCCAGAAATAGCAGGTTAGCTCTACTTCTATCATGTAATGACACCAGTGCGCTGTTGAACTGACCTGATCGATGACCTAAAGGGGATGACGCAGTAGCCATAGATGTCCTCCTTCTCTGCTCCTTGCAGGGGAATTGAAGCCATTACTCGTATGAAGGGAATTACAGTTGAACGAACCTGGTGTTCTCCAGCCAGATACACTCCGCTACAATGCTGTAGGTTCTTCTTAAAATGAGAAACGTTCCGGCCGTGCCTTTTTACAGGATGTTGTTCAATGAATTGCACAATTGGGGCCAAGAGGTAGATCAGTTTCTTATGGGCGACGAAAGAGGCATGGACTCGCTCAGCTAGCTGAAGAACCGAGAACTGACCGATAGATTCAATTTTGAGTATTGGCGCCTGGTTACCTGTTCCCCAGACGGAGTTCCCCGCTTTTTTCCGATTGGTGTGCGTACGATTTTTGCATGGAGCGTGGAACCCACCATGGCATGGAAGGGAACCTGGCGACCGTAAGGGATCGTCAGGCCAACTACAGACGCTGGAGGAATGCAACTATCGCTGCGTTTTCCTTACTTGCTGTTGCGTGCATCGCGCCAGCGCACCAGGTTTTCGACAACGTCATAATTCCAGGTTCCGCCCAGGCCCAGAATAAAATGGGACGCGCCCGCGGCAACATAGTCATCACGCTGCGCATCGCTGGTCATACTGCTCACCCCGCAGGCACGTTCGATTTCGCGCGGGTCGCGCTGAAACTCGGCGCACCAATCATTCAGTACTTCCATTTTGTGGGTAAACGTCGCAACATCGGCGAAAAAGTGGGTCATGTTTGCATGTTCCGCAGCAATACGTAGCGTCTTCCTCTCACCACCGCCGCCGATCAAGATGGGAATCGGTCGTACTGGCTTTGGCACATCCACTTCCCAGCGGTGTTTGATGATTTCAAGTGATCGCTCCAGCGCGTCAAGGCGACTGCCTGCTGTGCCAAATTCATAACCATATTCGCTATAATCACGCTCAAACCAGCCCGCGCCCATACCCAGGATGAGCCGTCCATTGCTGATATGATCAACCATCTTTGCCATATTGGAAAGAAGAGCAGGGTTGCGATAGGTATTGCAAGTAACAAGACACCCAACTTCTACTCGCTGTGTGCTGGCTGCCATCGCCGTCAAGAGCGTCCAGCCCTCGTAATGACTACCGTGCGGGTCGCCAGACAGGGGAAAGAAGTGATCCCAGTCCCAGAGTGTATCAACGCCTATCGACTCGAAGCGACGAACAGCTTCGATGTAGGATGGGTAGGTTGTATGTTGGGGCTGCATTTGTACGCCAACACGAATTCGACGTGTTGAGGATGACTGTGTCAAGTGTGTTTTCCTTTCGTTGGGTATAAGTATTTAGTTACTTTACTATTGTAAGCTTGTTTTCCCCGTGTTGCAAGCACTGTCTGCAACCCCTTTCTGACTTTTTCGTATCCCATTTGTACAATCAATAGTTAGCGAGAAGGAGCAACACAAGATGGAAAGAGATGGAAGTAAAAGACCAGCCTTTCTTAAACCGCTTCTATGGGCTTACAGCGCCGTCGGAGTGGTCACTGTGATCTCGATAGTGGTGCCTATCATATGGGAGCGCATAGCGGGACGAACTGGCAGCAAATGACACATTTGTCGAGATAGCTCAGAAGGACCTTGACTGGACAACGAAAGCTGTACTATCCTGTTGCTGTTGGTATTGAAGTCCCTAACACAACAAAGGAGCAACTTATGATCAAGCCCTATACCGCCGTCGGACTCATCCCCACCGTGCGAGGAATTCGCAAACGCGCAGACATCAAGATTAATCTCGAGCACTTAGAGCACCTCGTTAAGGCTGCTTCCTGGTTATCAAGTCTGGATCTCCCAGTTCGGCTGATCGCCTTCCCCGAAGGAGCATTGCAAGCCTTTAACGACGAGGTACTCGACCTCGACCATGTCCAATTTTCCAGAGAATGTGCGATCGACATACCAGGCGAAGAGACCGAAGCGCTGGGCAAAATCGCTCGCACCTACAATGCCTTTATCATGGCCCAGGCCAAAGCCCGCCACCCCGAAATTAAGGACCGATTCTTCAACGTGGGGTTCATCCTCAATCCCCAGGGCGAGGTCATCCTGCAACACTACAAAGTGTCGCCGCTTTTCCCCGTTGAGCACTCCGTCTGCCCTCACGACATCCTGGATTGGTGGATCCAGAGATATGGCAGAAACCTTGATGCCTTCTGGCCTGTTGTCGATACCGAGATTGGCCGTCTGGGTATCATGATGGCAAATGAAGGTTCCTATCCTGAAAATGCACGCGCCCTGGCGATGAATGGTGCCGAAGTCGTCTATCGTGCTTCGTACCCTCACCCGGCCACCGGTAACGAAATATTTGAGATACAGAGCCGCGCCCGTGCACTCGACAATAACATGTACATCGTGGCCCCCAACATGGGAACTTACTATCTCTTCCCTGAAGAAACTACACCCATAGACACCTTCGGCGGCCGCTCCTTCATCATCAACTACAAAGGCCAGATCGTTGGCCGCCAGGATTACGGCGCAGGTTCAACATACGTTGGCGGCGTCATCGACATCGAGGCTCTGCGTGACCACCGCGCACGTGCGCAGTGGGATAATTGGCTGAAAGACCTGCGTACCGAACTCTACCAGATGCTCTACGAGCAGCCCATATATCCCAAAAACCTCTACCTCAATCGCGAACCAATGAAACACGCCGAGTATCGCGAGAAGGTTATTCAGAAGCAGATTGATCTGATGCACGAACGCGGCATCTGGGTGAAGCCGGAACGGTAATGACGATGCTAGGTTCAGGGCGACCCTTGCGGTCGCCCTGGAGTTTTTTAGGCTGCAATCACTCGCTCAGGTAGGATTTTACAGATGACGCGCACATCCCCAGGTTGATGAAAGCCATACTTGTCCTGACCCAAATATTTCTTCGCCATTTTATCGATGTGCGCGTTGGCACCCTCTTCAGTAATCTCTGCTACATTTCCTCGTATTGATAGCCAGTGCCAAGGATTAGTGGGGTCGACTATATCAAGACCAACTTTCGGCCGCTTTTCCATGCGACCTTGCGGCTTTTACAAATAGGTTTTTTGAGCGCGGAGACAACGGAGACGACGGAGACAATGGAGACAACGGAGACAATGGAGACAAATGTCGTTCCACAAGTGCCCCTCCCCACCCAACCTCGCATCGTTCTTATGGACATGATGATCCCTTTCCGAAAAACCTACCCTTGAGAAGACCCTTGCGGTCGCCCTGGTCTCTTATGCCGACGATGAACCATATGCAGGCTCTCCCCGTGACTTGTCTTGCAGGACCGTCAATACCCATCGCGCGATGGCTGCAGCCACTTCCGTGACTGAAGAGTTCGAGGTATCGACTGTAGCCATCGGAGGGTTGTACGCGGTCGTGGCATTGTCGAGCAGCCAGTTGGCGAACCGCCTGTGCTCTTCGATGAACGCGTCGTTCGATGACTGACGCCACGATGGACGGGCACGCAGGCGATGTTCCCGTACTTCATCGTCGCAATGCAGGTTGAGGAAGTGGATGGTGCCAACGAGACCACGTCCCTGCCGCAACATGTGGCTCTCAAAGACCTGGATGAACATCCCAGGGAAAAGGGCAGGCGGGCAGGCGCAAGGACTTGACTCTAGCCAACCAACCTGGTATACTCTCCATGAAGCAAGCAACCAAAGCTTCACATGTCCTTATGAGCAGCCTCTCCTTCCCCTTGACCTTTCTTTGCACGGAAAGTGACGAAGAGCCAATGTTCCAACCCGGGACCTTAGCAAGGTATTTGCAAAAAGGAGGTAACCAATGATCAACCAGCCTTCCTATGTTCACCCCAGCGCAGAGGTATCAGCCGATGCGTACATAGGCGCAGGCACACGCATCTGGCGACAGGCGCACGTACGAGAACACGCACACATCGGTGACATGTGCAACATCGGCAAAGGCGTGTACATCGATAGCAACGTACATATTGGCTCGTGCGTCAAAATCCAGAACCACGTCTCAGTCTTCGAAGGTGTCACACTCGAAGATGGCGTCTTTGTTGGTCCCCATGTCTGCTTCACCAACGACCTGTTTCCCCGCGCTATCACCCCCGACGGCAGGCTCAAAGGTTCCGACGACTGGCAGATTACCCCCACGTTAGTGAAATATGGAGCATCAATAGGTGCCGGCTCGGTCATCCTCTGTGGCGTGACCATCGGTGAATTTGCCCTGATAGGCGCAGGGTCCATGGTAACACGTGATGTCCCCCCACACGCCCTGGTCTTTGGCAACCCTGCTCGTCAGCATGGCTATGTCTGTCGCTGCGCCCATGCCCTTTCAGATGTGCATGAACAGCGGGGTAAGCTCGTAGGCTGGTGTATGGTGTGTGATCAGTCTTGCATTATCGGGTAGGACCCGGCGATTTGTGGTAGGCTCTACATTCCAGGCTTCTTCCCTCGATCAGACAATTGCTTTGCTTGTGCTATACTACGCATGAGCCATCATCGTTCTATCCGGTGGGCAAGCAACCCTTAAAGAGGTGAAGGCCATGCAAAGTACAGTGCCTGACTACTGGTCGTTCTGGAAACAGTTCGTATTGCAGGGTGTGACGCAGGAAGATTTGTTGCCTCCCGCGATTATGCAATCGTGGCGGCGTTGCGCTGCGCTTGGTCTCGACCCTTACATGGAATTGCCCGCGATAAATCGGGGCACTACTGACCAGGAGCATACCCCGCATCTCACCTCTCCTATCGTCTCTCATCAACTGCTCTCCCTGGTACGTCCGGCGATGGAGGACCTGCACCAGTTCGCAGAAGGGTCCGAGTGTGTGGTGGTGTTTGCCGACGCCGAGGCGCGCATTGTTGATACCGTTGGTGATCAAGCTATGCAAGAGGAGCTCGATCACCTTGGGTTCCGCATCGGAGCCGTATGGAGTGAGGCACAGCAGGGGTCAAATGCACTCGCTCTTGCCTTGCAAGAATCTTTTCCCATACAGCTTGATGGAGCGATGCATTATCGTGCTGCGCTGCATCCATTCTATACTTCAGCCGCTCCGATGCATGATCTGCTCGGCCGTGCCATTGGGGTCCTGGCAGTGATTGGCCGTCATGAAAGCTGTCACCCTCATAGCCTGGGCATGATTACGGCAGCGGCGCAGGCGATCACCAACCAGCTACAGATGCAGGTCTGGTTGAGCAATGCAAACGATCTCTTAGTAGAGCTAAAAACCATCCTACAAGCCTTGCCCGAAGGCATTCTCTTATTACGACGCGATGGAGTAATCTCGCAGATGAATGCTCCTGCTGGCACGATGCTTGGTCTTGTGCCTGCCAGGGTGACAGGGAGACGCTTGAGTGAAGTCTTGCCACTGCCTGCTGTACTGGGACAGTCCATCAGTCGCCAGCAGGAACTTTTTGATGAAGAACTCGTTTTTGATACTGTGCATGGACGCGTCACCTGCCTCTGTTCGCTCAAAGCCATTTCCAGTTCTCGACCAGAAACAGGATTGGAGGATAAGGAATTGCCCGCGATAAATCGGGGCACTACTGGCCTGGTAGTTTCAGAATCGGTCACTGCGGACGGCTTTGTCATGATCCTGCGCAGTATCGAACGCGTGCAAAAACTAGTCAATCGCATGACCGGTGCTCGTGCGCGACTCACCTTTGCGAATGTGGTTGGTGAGAATCCGGCATTGAAAGAGGCCATACGATTGGCCCGGTTGGCAGCGCAGAGCAACTCTACCGTCCTGTTGCATGGAGAGACGGGAACAGGGAAGGAAATTTTTGCGCAGAGTATCCACAACAGCAGTGCGCGAGCCGATGGTCCATTTGTCGCCATCAACTGCGCCGCTATCCCACGTGAACTCATCAATACTGAACTCTTTGGCTATGAAGGTGGCTCATTCACCGGCGCTGACCGCCAGGGACGTTCCGGTAAGTTTGAGCAAGCGCATAGAGGCACATTGTTTCTTGATGAAATCGGTGACATGCCGCTTGACCTGCAAACAACGCTGCTTCGCGCTATCGAAACCCACACCATTGTGCGTATTGGAGGCCATCGGGTCATCCCGACTGATGTACGTATCATTGTCGCTACACATAAAGATCTGCGGGAAGAGGCACAGCGCGGTAATTTCCGCCTGGACCTCTACTATCGTTTAAATGTCTTAACGATCACTATTCCCTCGTTGCGGGAACGCGCCGACGATTTACCCTTGCTTGTACAGCATTTCTTGCAACGACAGAGTCGCAGCCTGGGTCGTGCATTTACGATGACTTCAGAAGCGATGGTGACTCTGCAGCACTATAGCTGGCCTGGCAATGTGCGTGAGCTAGAGAATATGCTAGAGCGTGTGACCTATCTCATGCCGAAGACGACTATCACTGTCGATGATCTTCCCATCGATGTGCAGCAGGCTCATGCGAGTGTCGAGGCAGCAAAGCTCAACCTTCCAGAGCGGAGGCAAGGACGGACGCAAGGTCACGTCCCTACCGCCCCTACTGTCCCACATAGCAGTGATGTAAGTGGAGCTCATGCTGCTGCTCTGCTCGGCATCAGTCGTACCACTCTGTGGAGAAAGATGGTGAAATATGGCCTGACCGAAGACAGGCATATGAAGTAGTTTTGTTTCATTTTTGCAACGTCCCATGTTGCAAAAATGCAGCAATGAAACAATGTGTTTCATTGCTGAAACATTTCTCTGCCGCATCTCTTTATGCTGATCCTGGCATGTAGTGATTTCTCACCCTTTTTCTTACCTCCTAAAATTGCCTCGCGCTCCTATCCAGGCTGGTTTAACATTCTTTTTTCCCTGCTCGTTCTCCAGTTTTGGCACAGTTATTGCTGTATAAAAATTTAGGAAATGTACGGGACGCGATAAATCGGGTCCCTACGAATGTATAGATCAAGTTCTGAAAGGAGGTTTCAAAAGGTCTGTATATCCCGTAGGGGAAATCATGCAAGTCCTAGTCGAAAATGACCCCCTCGATAAATCGGGGGGCTACAAAATCGGAGGTCTACAAAATCGGGGGTCTACAAAGGAGAATATTACCCCCTCGATAAATCGGGGGGCTACGAAAGGAGGGTGTCTGCCACAGCTGGCAGACCACTACAACATGAACAGGACACCAACGCTAAGTCAAAAGTTTCTGGCTGAATTGCTAGGAACGTCCTTTCTGGTATGGGTTGGTCCAGGATCAATCACCACCACCAACTTTATTGCAGGCGGCAAAGTCCCATTCACTATGGCTGATCTCGGCATAATAGCCCTGGCATTTGCCTTCGCTATCGCTGCCATGGTCTACACCATTGGGCACATCTCAGGTTGTCACATTAATCCTGCTGTCACTCTTGCATTCGCCGTCACCAAGCGCATCTCCTGGAATGAAGCTGCTGTCTACTGGGGTGGGCAACTGATTGGTGCGTTCCTGGGAGCGGCATTTATCGGCGTGTGCTACGGCTTTACCACTGCAGCAACGATCGGGTACGGTGCGACGAACTTTAGCGATGCAAACACCGGGTACATAGTAGCAACTGCTGCAGAGATTATTGGTACCTTCTTCCTGCTCCTTGTAATCATGGGGACGGCCGTTGATGGTCGCGCACCCGCAGGTTGGGCAGGCTTCATCATCGCTCTGGCGGTTGCTGCCGACATTCTTGCCTTTGGTCCCGTCACTAACGTGGCTCTCAATCCCTTCCGTGCCTTAGCTCCCGCAGTGCTCCAGGTGGTATTTGGTGGCACCTATAACCTCGCTCATCTGATCGTTTACTTCGTTGGACCTATTGTCGGTGGTATCCTCGGCGTCCTGGTGTACGATTTCATGACGCGTACACGTATAGTGGGCAGTGCTGAGCTTGGGGGCGTTGCAGAGTCAGCTGTTGAACACCACCACTCATAATCGTCATGGCATAGCATAGTGTGGGCAGTCATAAAGGAATTCCCCACGATAAATCGGGGGACTACCAGGACGTGGATACTTTGGTATCTACGCAAGTAATTACAGACAGAAGGAGACAGACATGAAGAAGCTCATTAACCGGGTAGAGGACCTGGTACAAGAGGAACTTGCTGGCATGGAGGCATTGCACCCGGAACTGATTCGAGTCGATTACGAGAACCAGATTGTCGTGCGTAAGGATGCTCCGGTGCGCGGGAAAGTAGGCGTGATTTCCGGTGGTGGCAGCGGCCATGAGCCTATGCACGGCGGTTTTGTCGGTCGTGGCATGCTTGATGCAGCCTGCCCAGGAGCAGTCTTTACTTCGCCTGTGCCTGACCAGATGCTGGCTGCAACTCGCGCCGTTAATGGTGGTGCCGGTGTGCTCCATGTCGTTAAAAACTACACAGGTGACGTACTGAACTTCGAAATGGCAGCGGAGTTGGCCCAGGCCGACGGCATCGAAGTAGCGAGCGTTGTGACGAATGATGATGTTGCCGTGCAAGATAGTCTCTATACTGCTGGTCGACGCGGCGTGGGTGTCACCGTGCTGTTAGAGAAAATCGTCGGCGGCCTGGCTGAAACAGGCGCACCGTTGGAACAGGTAGCGGCATTAGCGAGGAAAGTCAACAACCGGGGGAGAAGTATGGGCATGGCTCTCACTTCGTGTACGGTTCCTGCAGCAGGTAAGCCGACGTTCGAGCTAGGTGAAGACGAGATAGAGATCGGCATCGGCATCCATGGCGAGCCGGGCCGCCACCGCGTCAAACTCGCCTCAGCAGCCGAGATTACTCAGATGCTCGCTTACCCTATCATCGAGGACCTCGGCCTGAAGTCCGGTGAGAGCGTACTTGCCTTTGTCAATGGTATGGGAGGTACTCCGTTGATCGAGCTTTATGTAGTTGCCAACGAACTCGCCAAGATTTTACGTGGCAGGGATATCACAATTGCCCGTTCACTGATAGGGAGCTATATCACCTCTCTTGAGATGGCTGGTTGTTCCATTACCCTGCTGCGGTTGGACGATGAGTTGACCCGCTACTGGGATGCTCCAGTGCATACTCCTGCTCTGCGTTGGGGTGTGTAGTTCGGAGTGAGTCAACTATGAACCGTGTGTTCCTGGTACCCGCAGGGGGCACCAGTACATTTTGCAGCGTGATCATGTTTGGGGCGGCTGCCCTACCGCGTCGCGACTTCCTGGTACCCGCAAGGGGCACCAGTACATTTTGCAGTGTGATCATGTTTGGGGCGGCTGCCCTACCGCGTCGCAAACCCTCCGTAGTACAATAGGGCTGGGCGAGAGATGACGCCCGGCCTGGTACCCGCAAGGGGCACCAGGACATTGAGAGAATACACAGTTCATTGCTGTGCTGTCTCCTCTCCCCTGGTACCCGCAAGGGGCACCAGTACATCTCTTTCGTCGACACTCCCAGCAAATGTACTGGTGCCCCTTGCGGGTACCAGGCCTGGACAATATGGAGGAAACCATGCCAATGACAACAGAGGACACGCTGCGCTGGTTGAATCAGGTAGCGCATGTGCTCCATGAAAATCGCGACTATCTCACGCAACTCGATTCTCCTATCGGTGATGCGGATCATGGCATCAACATGGATCGTGGCTTTAGAGCCGTGATTGAGAAGCTCCCAACGGTAGCAGGGATGGATATCGGCTCCATCCTCAAGACGGTTGGGACTACCCTCGTTTCGACGGTTGGTGGTGCCAGTGGCCCATTATATGGAACAGCGTTCCTGCGTGCTGGCATGGCAACCTCCGGGAAACACGAACTGTACGAAGCTGATGTCGTCAACTTGCTGGAAGTTGCCTTAGAAGGCATCAAAGCGCGTGGCAAGGCCCAGCCCGGTGAGAAGACGATGGTCGACGCACTCACTCCCGCACTGGCTGCCGCGAAAGAGGCAGAAGCGCAACAGCTTGGCTTATCAGAACTGTTGCGCCGTGCCAGTGACGCCGCTGAACAGGGTATGAAAGCAACGATTCCTATGCTTGCCACCAAAGGACGTGCCAGTTATCTGGGTGAACGTAGTATCGGACATCAAGACCCCGGAGCGACATCTAGCTGGCTCATACTCAAGACGTTAGCGGACACCTGTGGGTAAGTCTATAGGGCAGCGTGCGATTTCACCTTTTTTCCGATCTGAAAGGATGGGCGCGATGCATACTGTCCCTTTGTGTGTAAGGAGACGTTGTCAATGACCGTGAGCCTGGTAATCGTATCTCATAGTGTTCGGCTGGCAGAAGGGGTCGCTGAATTGGCGGAGCAGATGGCCCAGGGGAAGGTAGGCATTGCTGTTGCTGGAGGCAGCTCAGAGGGGGTACTGGGCACCTCGGTTGAAAAAATTGTCGCTGCCCTGCATCACGTTGATGGGCCCGATGGCATTCTGGTCCTGCTTGATCTGGGGAGTGCCGTCATGGCGACTGAAATGGCGGTTGAGGCGTTCATGCAGGACTCGCAGCATCCGGTCGTCATCAGTCCAGCGCCGCTGGTGGAGGGAGCTGTCATCGCTGCTGTCGAGGCTTCTATTGGCAATAGTCTACAGGAAGTCGCCGAGGCTGCCGCCAGCGCTTACACTTTGCCAAAGGTACACGACCGCAATTGATAGCAAAAGGATCACAGACGTGCCAGTAGCGGAGACCAGTATTGTCATTACGAATAAGGTTGGCTTGCACGCTCGTCCAGCGCGACTGCTTGTGCAGGCTGCTGCACTCTTTCAGTCGCAGATTCAGGTGCAGTGCAGAGAGAAAACAGCAAACGCGAAGAGTATTCTAGGCGTACTCAAACTTGGCGCCGCCCTGGGCGATACCATTCTCTTACATGCCGAAGGAGAAGATGCTGAGAACGCCATCGAAACATTGACAGAACTGGTGAAGCAAAAGTTTAATGAGGAGGAGTGAGTCTGCCTACAGATACTGCTACCTTTGATCCACGCACCATCCTTGGTATCTGTACCGTGATTGGTGGTCCCACCACCCATGCCGCTATCATTGCCCGTGCCCTGGAGATTCCCGCTGTAGCGGGCTGTGATCCCCAGCTGCTCGAAGCATTACACAATGGGCAACAGATAGCCATTGATGGCACACACGGTCTGCTCTATCTGCACGTTGAACCCGAACAGGAGCAGAGCATACAGGCAGCAATGCATCAGCAACAACGAGCGCGTGACACGAGGCGCACACAAAACGAGCAACACTGGCGCAATCGTCCGGGTTCCACTTCTGATGGCATGGCTGTGCAGATTTTTGCCAATGTAGGTGACAAAGAAGGGGCACGAACCGCCGCCGAACTCGGTGCTGAAGGCATTGGCTTGTTACGCACCGAATTTCTCTTTGGAGGACGGAAGGTTTTCCCCGGTGAACAGGAGCAGTTCGAGAGCTACGTGGACATATTTCGTGCGTTTATTGAACACACCTCGCAGGGGAAGATCATTGTGGCACGCACCCTTGACGCTGGGGCAGACAAACCATTTCCTGCTCTGGAGCCCTTGATCGGCTCAATGCATGAAGCGAATCCTGCATTGGGACTACGTGGTGTTCGCATTCACCTCATGCATGAAGCACTCTTATGCCAACAGCTACGCGCACTGCTGCGCGCTGGAGTTGTCACAGGAACAGAACTGGCAATCATGTTCCCTATGATTGCTACGCTGGAAGAAGTACACCGTGTACGCGCCATTTATATCTCGGTCAAGCACGAACTCGAGAAGGAAGGTTTAGCGTTTTCCCACCGACCACAGCTAGGTATTATGATTGAGACGCCGGCTGCGGCCCTCATGGCTGATGTCCTGGCGCGCGTTGTAGATTTTTTCAGTATTGGTGCAAACGACCTCTTCCAGTACACCATGGCCGCCGATCGCACCAATAGCCGCGTCATGGGCATGTTTGGCATGTTAGAGCCAGCCGTGTGGCGCCTCATCGATCTGGTTGTCCGTGCAGGCACAGCACATGGCAAACTCGTTGCCGTCTGCGGCGAACTGGCGGCTGATCCATACATCGGGCCTCTGCTTGTCGGCCTGGGCGTCAAAGAACTGAGTATGAGTCCACCCGCTATGGTTAACGTCAAAGCCGCCCTTCACACGCACCCAATAGTCTACTGGCGACAAAAAGCCCAAGAACTCCTCAAAGCAGAAACAGCAGAGGAGATACAATCACTGCTACCTGGAAATTCAGCAACGGATGGACTTGCTTGCCCACTATGGTACTAAAACCCGCAAGCGTTCATCTGCCACACGGGTGTGCATGGGAGTCTGACCTCGCACCTCGCCGTCCAGGGTCCCATCGCGTGGGTCAGCGTCGGTAGTAATCGTCACGCCCCTTGCCTGTACATGGTGTATCCCAGGGATTCCCGTCAACTCTGCCGGGTGGCGCGTCCCATACTGTTCTTGCTCATGCGCTGCCGCTTGCTGCTCTTTCTCCTTTCTGCCAAAGAAATGCGCTAAGCGTGTATTGAGATCTCCAGCTTCTCTTTCCTCGATGACAACGATATCGAGCAAACGATCACTGAGACTTGCCCCAGGAATGGCCAGTTGCCAGCGCCCACCAAAGATGGGGGCATTAATGACCGTCACCTGCAGGGCATGGGAGCGCAGAGTCGTAGCCTCATCCTCTACGATATGGGCTGGTGTCGTATTTCTGTGCATGAAACCATGCTTCGGCGGGAGAAATAAGCCATCAAAATGCAGTTCTACGTCCAATGCCTCGTGGTTCCTCAATACCTCTATCGCGGCAACCGGATAGGTAAGGCGGCCAAAACGCTTGCGCGTTGCTACGTTGGTTGCAATGCGCGCAAACTCCACATTCAGTCCAACCGTGAGGACATGCGCGAAGTAGGCGTGATGTTGCAGAGCAACGTGGTAAGGAACCGGCCCGTGCTGGGTTAGGGAAGCCTGATGTAGTGCCTGCTCTGCTGGCTTTGCCACACCGATATCGATGGCTTGTTCGTGTCCTAGAGCGATCACTTCAGCTGCTTGGTGAAGGTTTTGGGGAATGCGCAACGAGCGGGCGATATCATTCGCGGTCCCCAGTGGCATGATACCCAGTGGCAGACCACTTGCTGCGATATGTGTAATCACCCCTCCGACTATCCCATCACCGCCGGCAGCGATAGCAATATCAATCCCCTGCTCCCGCCAGGTTGCCCCTTGTGGCGGAAGGCCATCCAATTCGGCAATAGAAATGTTTCTGGCAACCTCTACTCCAGCCTGTTGAAGGTAGGACAGAGCCTCTGACAGTTGTGTTGACCTGCCTGAATGTGGGCTATGTATTACAGTTGCATGCCGATGGTTTTGCAAACTTACCTCCTTCACTCCGGTGGTTTTGCAGTAGTTTCCGGTGGAGGGAAATCACTAGGCTGACCAGCGTACCGTGCCAATCCTGCCCCTGGCCCGAGCTCCCCAGTTACTACCGAGAGCCGCCTGGCTTTGCGTTCAAGCGCAAGGCAAATCATATCGACAGCACTCTCCAGATCAAGGACGCCCGTGTTCACTACCAAATCATACAGGTGTGCATCCTCCGGATTCTGTCGGTGCTCCACTTGCAGATAGCGCATGCGGTCCCGATCTTTGAGCTGGATACGCGCCCGTGCCTCTTCCTGACTGAGGCCTTCGCGACGCATCACATAGGCGATACGCGGCTTAAGCGGTGCCACCACCCGCACATGCAGCACATCGCGCCGCTTTGCCAATAAGACCTGAGCACCGCGCCCAACAATCACAACATGTCCTGCCGCCACGGCCCCTTCAATCACCCGCCGTCGGGCTTGATTGTAGATACGCGAGTCGGTCGTCATCTGCACGGGTACCGTCCCCGGCATCGTCGGCTGAACTATTTTCAGGCTACTCAAAATGCGTGAGACCAGACCTTCAGCCCACTCATCGTACGCTTCTGCTTCCGCTTCGCTCACGCCTAAGTGCTCTGCCACCCGCACGACGACTTCATGGTCAACTAGCTTCCATCCTAGACGCTTCACCAGGCGTGCGGCAATCTCGCCGCCGCCGCTCCCATATTCGCGTGAAATAGTAATGGCACGCATCTGATGAACCACAACGCGATCTGCATCCATGCTCCGGCCCTCCTGCATCTCAATGCTGGCTTTAAAATTGCAAGTTCTCGAAGATACCCGCAGCTCCCATTCCGCCACCGATACACATCGTCACCATCCCATAGTGAGACTTGCCTCAGCTTTGGAAACCTGCTCGATGTTTTCGAATCTTCGTTGCTTCAAACATCAAAACCGATCCCACCACCCAGTGGCTGGGCGCCCTGTTGGCGGCCTAGCGGTGGGAAAAAGCCTGTATGCCTGTAATATCGCGTCCGACAATCAGCGACTGGATAGTATCGGTGCCCTCGTAGGTGAACACCGCCTCAATGTCGGCATGGTGGCGAGCAATGTGATACTCTAACAGGATGCCATTGCCTCCCAGCATCTCACGGGCATCGGCAACGACCTCACGGGCCAGGCGTGCGTTGTTCATCTTCGCCAGGGATGCCATCGCATCCGTCATCTTGCCCTCATCCTGCAACTGGCTGAGCCGCAGGCACAGCAACTGCATCGTCGTCACATTGGCAAGCATAGTGGCCAGCTTGTTCTGGATGATCTGGAAGCTGGAGAGCGGCTTGCCAAACTGGATACGCTCCCTGGTATAGTTGAGCGCAATCTCGTAGGCGGCAACGGCATGGCCAACCGCCTCCCATGCTACACCGGAGCGTGTAGCCGTGAGCACGCGCCCCGTGTCTTTGAAGCTGCGCGAGAGTGCAAGGCGGCTCTCGACAGGCACATGCACATCGGTGAGCGTGATATCTGTTTGCCAGACGGCACGTTTGGCCACCTTGCCGGTCATCACCGTCGGCACAAAGCCGGGCGTGCCCTTCTCGACCAGGAAGCCACCCACGTTGCCCTCGTCATCGCGTGCCCAGATAACAACGACGTCGGCGAATGAGGCATTACCGATCCAGCGCTTCGCCCCATTGATGACATACTCGTTGCCCACGAGGTGGGCACGGGTCTCCAGGGCCACTGCGTCCGAACCATGCATCGGCTCGGTCAGACCAAAGGCCCCAATCTTCTCCATGCGTGCCATCGCTGGCAGCCAGCGCTGCTTCTGCTCCTCCGAGCCAAGCATCGCAATGGAATTCATCGCCAGCCCGGAGTGAACGCCGAAGAAGGTGCAGATGCTGGCATCGCCTCGTGCCAATTCCAGCGCGATCAGCCCGGAAGCCACCGCACTCATGCCAGGGCAGCCATACCCCTGGATGCTCCCGCCTGCAATACCGAGCACTGCAATTTTGGGGACGAGTTCAAAGGGGAACTCGGCCCGCTCCCAGTAGTCGTTGATGATGGGGATGACCTCTGTATCGCAGAAAGAATGCACTTTATCCCGAATTTGGCGCTCTTCCTCAGTAAGAAGCTCATCCATCAGGTAAAAATCTGTACCAGTTGAGTGCTTGATCTCCGTTGCCATGGTTGCCTCCTTCTGTTCTGTGTGTCAGAAAATACGTCGTTGCATTACATTACATCATACGCGCCAGGGCGGAGGCAAGCTCACGCCCCTATCTCACATCAGCAAACGTAGTGGGGACAGAATGCGTTCGCCCAGCATACTGTACCACGGGCGGCTCAGCCATTGGTCGGCAGTCAATTCAAATGCATTCGTGGTATCGTATGTAAAAAGATCCTCCATTTGCTGAGCCAACACCTCACCGTAAATCTCGGCGTTGATCTCATAGTTTCCCACAGAACTGAGGCGATCAAGATTGGCCGTCCCTATCGTTGACCACTGGCCGTCAATCATGCAGGTTTTAGCATGCAGCATGTTACGGTAGCCGAAGATGCGAATGCCTGCTTTCAAACATTCGGTGAAGTAGCCACGTGTCAGCCAATCGACGACCACATGATTTGAGACCCACGGCACCAGCACACGCACATCCACGCCACGTCCTGCTGCGGCCTTCAACGCGTCCAGTAAAACGCTATCAGGCACAAAATAGGCGTTGCTGAGTCGAATCGTACGTTCTGCGCGGTCGATCGCTTCAATGTACATATCGCGAATGGGAAACGTCATCCGCAAGGCGTTGGTCCCGCGAAAGTTGACTAATGGATCGAAGCGACGCGGATAATGCCGCGTAATGTGCATCTGTTTGGGCCTATGTAGATTCCAGAAGTCGATGAACGAGCGGGCCAGATCAGCTGATGCAGGACCTTGAATGCGCAGGTGCGTATCTCGCCAGGTAGTTGCGTAGAGGCTCCCCAGATTATAGCCACCAATGAAGCTGGTTGTTCCATCCACAACCAGCAGCTTGCGGTGATCCAACGCGTAGCGGCGCAGGTCAAACAGGTGCCAGGGATGCTGTATAGCCTGGTAGGGCAGTACATGTATGTTTGGCGGGAACACCTTGAATTTGCGCGGCACCACCATATTGCCAAAACTATCGAAGATGACATAGACCTCTACCCCTTGATCGGCTTTGTACGCCAGGTGTTCCTTGAATGCCTGACCGATCGCGTCATCTTTCCAAATGTAGGTTTCCAGATAGATGCTCTCCTGGGCCGCATCAATGGCAGCAAGCATCGCATCGTAGAGATCGCGTCCATAATTATAGATCTCTAGCTTATTCTCTCCAACGCACACCTCTTTCATCTGCGGGTGTGGAAAACTCCCTGGCTGTTGCAGACGCCTGCGTTGCACAGAAACAATCTGGAGCACGATCACCGTAATTGCCTGCAGCGCAGCCAGCACACCCACGATCTGCAGCAGAGTTCTCAAGATGGAGCGTGGGTGCAACCGAAGTGAAACACGAAATGAGTTCATATCAGATATTTTCATAGTTCTGGTTCCTCAGGCGGAGGCAAGCTCACGCCCCTACAGGGCTAGAACGCCCAGGTCTTCTCCCATGATCGCATAATGGTATTCTTCATTATAAAGAATACCCTCTCTATTATGTTTCGACAAGTGTGGAAACTAGTTCCTCAGAATATTGATATATGGGCATTGTTTCCTATCAGCCCTCCAGAACGGTTAACATTGATGCCCTTACTCGTCGCCACTAGTGTGCAAAGCTGGGTATCCTCCTCTTTGCACCGAGGAGAAGATAAGAGCATGAAGTCGAAGAATTGGCGGGCGGGGGCAAGCCCCGCCCCTACAAAGAGATACCTACGCAACACGGCTGGGGCAAGCCAGGGGGGAACCCGCGCCCCTACCATACACGGGTCTGGCAGGCCGATCCGTCGTATGGCAGGGGCGACCTTTGCGGTCGCCCTGGCCCTGGCCCTGGCCCTGGCCCTGGCCCTGGCCCTTGCCCTTCTTTTCGCAGCATGCGATTCCCCGGCTACAGCCATCGAGGTAGCGCCCGCTCGGATAGTATCTACCCCTACATCTTTGGAGCCTACTCCTACCCACGAAGCTCTCATATCGTCAGCGTCAGCTGACTGGTCGACCTATTTGTCAGACAACGCCCACAGTGGCTTCAATCAAGCCGAGGCGGGCATCAATGCAACAACGGCACCCACACTGAAGCAGCACTGGATGTATCACGCGCACGGCGGAATCTCTGTCCAACCCGTGGAAGCCGATGGTATGATCTATTGGGGCTCGTGGGACGGGATGGAACACGCTATGGACCTGAAAGGTCATCAGGTCTGGGCGGCCAATTTAGGTAGCACGCAAGGGTGTATTCGCACCGTTGGCGTAGCCAGCACGGCAACAGTGGCCACCGTAGCAATCGGTGGGACAAAGACTCCAATCGTCTTTGTCGGCGGCGGTAATGGCCATTTCTACGCTCTGAACGCTTCCAATGGCAGAGTCATCTGGCAAACTCCACTGGCCTCCTCGTGGGCTGACTTCATCTGGAATTCGCCAATCCTCTACAAAGGCAGCGTCTATATCGGCGTAGCATCTTTCGCCGATTGTCCAACTGTACAAGGACGGCTTGTCCAGATGAGTGCTAAAACCGGTGCTATTCAGCACATCTTCAACGCTGTGCCTGCCGGTTGTCAAGGCGGTGCAGTCTGGGATTCTCCCTCAATTGATGAGAGTACTGGTGAACTCTACCTGGCCACAGGTAATCCTGACGTATGCTCAACTGCAGAGCCTTATGCGGACGCCGTGATCGAACTACACGCATCAAACCTGGCGTTTGTGGGTTCCTGGCAAGTGCCGCCATCTCAAACGGTGGACGACAGCGATTTCGGATCTGCGCCAACCCTGTTCACTGCAACCATCGCAGGCGTCTCACGTGCTTTAGTCGGCATTGCGCACAAAAATGGCAGATATTATGCCTTTGCTCGCGGAGCTATCAGCCGGGGCCCGGTCTGGACGAGGAAAATTGCCAGAGGGGGCGGCTGCCCCGAGTGCGGCAAGGGCAGCATCTCGCCCAGCGCCTGGGATGGCACCAGGCTCTATGTAGCAGGTGGCCGCACAGCCATCAATGGTACCAAATGTCGCGGAAATGTGCGAGCCCTCGATCCGGCTACAGGGGCGTTTCTGTGGGAGCATTGTCTGACAGATGGAACCGTGCTCGCAGCTGTCACAGTGGTGCCCGGTGTTGTGGTGGTTGAGGATGGCTCCGCTATGGTCGTCCTCAACGCCACCTCCGGGCAGACGCTCTTTTCATATAAAGACCCCACCAAAGGTTCCGTCTTCTATGGTGCCGCTTCTATCTCCAACGGCATGCTCTACGTCGGAAACTTTGACGGAAATTTCTACGCGTTTGGACTCTAGATCAGCTCCTCATCTCTGTGATTGTAAATCTGGACCATTGGTTGTATAATTCCTCTGTAACCGCATAATCTGAAAGCAAAAAAAGATGACGCTGTCAGTAACCATTCTTAATCATTTACCGGATGCGAAGATTCAGTCCCAGCAGGCCAACCAGCCAGATTGGAGGTTTGGTTAGCTTCGCTTGTCTTTAAAATCCTACAAGCAGACACTCAAAGACTCGCCAGACCTTTCAAAGGTCTGGCGAGTCTTTTTATGTGCATTGAGACCTGGTACCCGCAAGGGATGCCACTACATTGTCTAATGTACTGGTGCCCCTTGCGGGTACCAGGGGAGGCGAGTCTTTTTATGTGCATTGAGACCTGGCACCCTAATGTACTGGTGCCCCTTGCGGGTACCAGGGGAAAGGAGGGAAGAATGGACCCTAGTTTCCTCGTTCGAGGTTTGATTATTGGCTTCTCTATTGCTGCACCTGTCGGACCAATTGGTGTATTGTGTATACAACGCACTTTAGCCAGAGGGCGCATCTGCGGTCTGTTATCTGGTCTGGGAGCTGCTACGGCTGACGGCACCTACGGCCTCATCGCTGGCTTCGGACTCACCTTCATTTCAAGCTTTCTGATCGGACAGCAATTATGGATTCGCCTCATCGGCGGCACTTTTCTCCTTTACCTGGGCCTCAGAACTATACTGTCTAAACCCGCCCAACCAGAACGAGCGCAAGGAACCACAGCCAAAGGCGAGAACCTTCTGGCTGCCTATGTCTCAACGCTTTTCCTGACGCTGACCAATCCCCTCACCATCCTCTCCTTCGTCGCAATTTTTGCCGGCCTAGGAGTTGGTGGGGCGAATAGAAGCTATGCCTCTGCCGCAGAGTTGGTGCTCGGCGTATTCGTGGGTTCAGCTCTGTGGTGGGTTATCCTCAGTAGCGGCATCAGTATCTTGCGCACAAAATTCAATACCCAGGTATTGGGTTGGGTCAACAGGATTTCTGGAGCCATCATCATTACATTTGGCGTGCTTGCACTTCTGAGCCTGAGAGTGGTATAGTAGGATCAACAAACAGATATACCTGTCTTACCTCGTTAGGTGAGGCGGCTGTATGAACACAGGCCACTGATCAGAAACGTCGAGAGACGCCAACGATCAGGCCAGGTTTCGTCGGCATAAGGCGAGACTCGAAGTGGCTGGATATCACATGGTGCTATCTTACGTCGTACAGTGCCAAAGCTCAACTAGAGGGGGCGGGGCTATTGAAAAGCCCTGCAAGCTAATCGGCGATGCCCCCCTCTTAGCGTAGGGGGCATATTTTATTATATTGGACCTGCCCCCAACAAGGAGGTCCTTCATGAACAAAGTAGTAATCACACGGCAGAAGAAGATACGCCGCGTCTGGATCCGCCAATTGCTGCTCCTGCTTTCGGTGATTGGCCCAGGACTCATCACGGCAAATGTCGATAACGACGCCACAGGCATCTTCGGCTACTCCCTGGCTGGCGCGAACTATGGCTATGATCTGCTCTGGGCCGTTGTCCTTGTCACCATTAGCCTGGCCGTCGTGCAGGAAATGGCAGCGCGCATGGGGGTTGTCACAGGCAAAGGCCTCGCCGACCTGATTCGCGAGCGTTTCGGCGTGCGCATCACGTTCTGGAGTATGCTGCTGCTGCTCATCGCTAACGTCGCTACCACAGTGGCCGAATTTGCAGGCATCGCCGGAGCAATGGACATCTTTGGCATCAGCTCCTTCATTGCCGTTCCTATAGCAGCGGTTGTCGTATGGGTTCTGGTCATTCGTGGCAGCTACAAATACGTCGAGCGTGTCCTGTTAGTGCTGTGCGTCATCTACGCCAGTTACATCTTCAGTGGCTTTCTCGTTCATCCAGACTGGGCGCAGGTTCTGCATCAAACTATAGCACCTTCACTCCCGCGTGGTAAGGGCGAACCGCTGGGCTATCTATTCATGCTAGTCGCCGTCATTGGTACTACCATTGCCCCCTGGATGCAGTTCTATCAGCAGTCCGCCATTGCAGACAAGCGTATCTCGGTTGCTCATCTGAACTATGAGCGGCTTGATACCTATGTCGGCTCATTCCTCACCGATTTTGTGGCATTCTTCATCGTGGTTTGCACCGGAGCGACGCTGTTTGTCCACCATATTAAGATCAATGAAGCAAAGGATGCTGCGCTTGCCCTGGTACCGCTCGTAGGTGGAAACGGGCGGCTCGCGGAGATCCTGTTCGCAATAGGTCTACTCAACGCCTCGTTGATGGCTGCCAGTGTCCTGCCACTTTCCACGGCCTACTCGATTGCGGAAGCGTTTGGCTGGGAGCGCGGCGTCGGGCGTACATTCAAAGAGGCCCCGCAATTCCTCTCGCTTTACACCTTTGTCATCGTTGTAGGCGCTGGGGTGACTTTGTTTGTGCCAAAGGATCAGCTTGTATTCGTGCTCAATCTGCCCAACGTGGTTGGTGGCATGCTTCTGCCCCTCGTCCTGGTGTTAATGCTCCTGCTCTGCAACGACCGTCGTTTGCTGGGACGCTATGTGAATGGTCGTATCTTAAACATAATCGCCTGGGCCACAACGATCATCATGACAATTTTGACGCTCCTGATTGTACTGACGACTGTGTTTCCGGGATTGTTCGGAGGGTCATAAGGGGAGGATCATTTACAACCTTTACACTCTGCTTTTCGTAGTTACATAGCAAAAGTTCTGGGAGATAAAAAGGAGCTAACAAGCATGAACGATCTCTATGCGATACACATCCAGCGTATGATCGAAGCTGTACTTACTACTCCTGGTGATACTGATCCTGCCCTCCGGCGTGCAGTCGAACAGAAGGCGGCTGAACTTGGTAGCCGCCCCAGCGTGAAGGCAAGCGAGGTTCCCCCTGAGCTAGCTGTCTACGTTAAGAAAGTTGCCTTACACGCCTACAAAACCACCGACGAGGATATCGTAGCACTACGAAATGTCGGCTTTTCCGAGGACGCAATCTTCGAGATCACATTGAGCGCTGCCCTTGGCGCTGGCATGGCGCGATTGGAGCGCGGGCTCACAGTACTGAAAGGAGACTGGTAATGCGACTCAAGAAGCTTAACCAGATTCTCGTCGATGAACCTGTGTCCGATGTCGTTCGGACAGTATCCTATCGCTCGGAGCTGTTTGGCAAATACTTCATCGAAGGCTTACAAGAACTCTTGCGCGGCCCTTCTGACTGGAGCGTTGGTGAGCGCGAACTATTCGCATCGTTTGTCTCACACAAAAACTCATGCCAATATTGAACTGGCATCCACGGCGCAGTTGCGTCGAAAGAACTCAAAGATGACGTAGTCAAGGCCGTCCTGGATGATTGGCGTACCGCGCCGATTGACGAGAAACTGCGAACAACCCTCGGTTTCCTTGAAAAGGTGACCCTGACTCCTGGCAATGTCAGCCCGGATGATATCGCTCCTCTACGTGCAGCAGGCGTGAGCGAACAAGCCATCGAGGATGCACTCTACATCTGTGCGTACTTTAACATCATTGACCGCCTTGCCGATTCGTTCGACTTCTACGTTCCATCAGCAGAAGCGTTCGCACAGCGCGCAGGTATGTTGCTAGAGCAAGGATATCTTCAATCGATCAGGCCGACCTGAAAATGTTCCTGAATTTGTAGGGCTGCTCTCAAGCACGATGGAGTGGTAATGGTATGTCAGAGCAATTTGACTCCGACCCGTGGCCACAATCACCTTCTAATGAACTCGTACTTGCCATCGGTTTCCTGGTGTGGGGCCTGCGTCTGCGACCCAGGTCTAGACCGATCCATGAACAATTCCCCACAAACACACCGCGCCCTGCGCCACGCCTGTGGTGGTTGCGGCTGGCCGGATTCGCAGGCATACTCCTCATCTTCGCTTCCGCGTGGGTGCTACCTAGACTCGTTCCCTTTCCCATTGTACCTATTCTCTCAATGTTGGCTATCCTGGGCCTGGGCACCTGGCTCCTATCTCGTTGGACGAAGCGAGCAAATTGGGGCATATGCCATCGATTAGCATTCATCTCTGGCGTTCTGGCTTTCTTCATTGCGCTATCCCCGCTGGTTGAATTCGCTGTCCATCCCATCGGCAGAATTACCACTGGAATGACACTGTTCGACCTGGCGTTCCTGGCCGGGTTGGTTTTCCTGGCATGGCACCTCAGACGAAGGAATTCGCTTATTCCTGTGCTCGATAAGATCCGCTAATATGCTAGAAGCGGGGGCGGTAGCGCGTAGTATGATAGTCGGCAGGGTTCACGCGCCGGGCAGGCAAGTTTTTACCGGGAATATCGGTAGAGATGAAAGCACCATCGCGGTACGCCGCCATCACACCGTGCGTGCCCGACTCGAACAAGCTCATAACCACATCGGCATAGTAAATCGCCATGTGCTTGTCATAGGCCTCTGGTTCGCCACTGCGTTCGATGAACGAACCGTGAAAGGGGCGATCACCGGTGAGCCACTCATAGACCACGATGCCGAGAGAATACTGGTCACCGGCCGGTCGTGGCCTACCCTGGATTTGTTCGGGCGACATGTATGCGACGGTGCCCACAACATCCTGGGTGCTCTGATAACGTGAGCTTTGGGCGATGAGGGCAATGCCAAAATCCGAAAGCAGGACGGCGTCGCGCTCGCCGACGAGCCTGTTTTCTGGCTTGATGTCGCGATGGATGAACTTTTTATCGTGGGCATATTGGAGCGCATCGGTCGCCTGCTTGACATACGAGACGACCGTAGATAACGGCAGGAGCGTTCCGCGGTGATGGCGTTGGCGCAAGGTGCCCCCGGTGGCATAGTCCATGACCAGGAATGGTGTCTGGCCGTCCAGGCCAAATTCGAGCACGCGCACAATGTGTGGGTGGACCAGACGAGCGACGGTTTGGGCCTCCTTGAGGAAACTGTCGAGATCATCAGCAGCGGCGAGTTTCATGTGAAGGAGTTTGATAGCGGCTTGCGTTTTGAGATAGACGTGCTCACCCAGGTAGACCTGGGCAAAGCCACCTTCGCCAAGCAGACTGTGCAGGCGATAGTTGCCCAGTTGTTGTCCGATACGACCTGCGGGGGAAGGAGGCGAAACTGGAGGAGGTGAGACGGCTGGCCCCGCTTGCGCAGAGGGCGCAGGAGTAGAGACAATGGGCATAGCTTGCCCACAGCCGATGCAAAACCTGGCTTGTGGGCGATTGGCTGTGCCGCACGTGTCACAGTAGATTGTGGAAGGTTGCATAGGCCTGACTCCATTGCTACGTTGTCTACGTAAAAAAGCCAGCGGGATAATCTCATGTGATGCCAACTTCATGGTAGCATGGACAAAGAAAAAACGTCAAGTGTAGATTCATCCAGGCTGATGTTTTGATATAAGGATTGTAAAAGGAGCATACCCAGCAAGTAGCCCTACTACCTCTGATATGATACACTACTGAGAAAGGGATCGATGCTTGTAGAAACGAGGTGAACCGATGATTGAGCGATTACAGCAGGTACTTTCGCGGATTGAACAGCTTCCCCCGGAAGTTCAAGAAGAGGCAGCAGCACAGCTTGAGGTACTCACTGAACCTTTTGAAGAGCTAGCGAACGCGAAGATGAACAGAACTGGAAAGAAAGGCAGAAGCCTTGCAGGTGCATGGCGTGATTTAGCCTGGGATGATGAAGTGGCGGCCTTTGACCGCATGCGCCACGCGACTCAGCCAACGCCCCCTATTGAATTATGAGGCGCTATCTGCTTGACAGTCCAATCTTGACTGGCTATCTCAAGGGTCGGAAAGTTGCCACGCTTGTGGAGCCGTGGGGTGCGCTGCTGCAACAGGTGTACCCCTACGGACTGAGTTACTTGATTCTTGAGCGATATGCAGAGCTGCGGCGCATGCTGCGTCCTCCACAGGGGCCCGGCCTCATCGGCGACATCGATACGCTGATTGCGGCTACGTCTCTCGTCTATGATCTAACCCTTGTCACGACTGATAGCGACTTTACCCGTGTCCCTCAGTTGCCGTTGATGCTTCTCCCGCGTGATTTGCTCAAGGCGTGAACCTTTCCTAAAACACTGAGACATTGGCGTTACTAGTTGGGGGTACCCTCCCTCGCCCTTGCAGTTGCCCTGTTAGCCAGCCCGCGACTATGGGTAGACCCATCAGGCTCGTTTAAGCAACTCATTGTGCTCCGTCCCATAGGGCATGATGTGGCCCTGGGGCATCAGCAGCATTGTGTCCGGATGCAGGTAACTCACGAACTCGACATCGTGTGTTACAGCGATGATGGTGCCATTGTAGTTGCCCAGCGCCTCACCGATGATGCTGCGTGATAACACGTCGAGGTGCGTCGTCGGTTCGTCAAGCACGAGCAGGTTTGGCCCGTCAAGGACCATTTTTGCCAATGCCAGGCGTGTCTTCTCACCGCCGCTGAGTGTCCCCACCTGCTGGAACACACGATCACCCTGAAACAAGAAGCGCCCCAGCACCGCTCGCACGCGCTTCGTATCATTTGGAAGCACGGCAGTCGCTTCGTTGAGAACCGTATTGTTGTAGTCAAGCCCCTCGTTTTCCTGGGCATAATACCCCAGGCGCACACGGTCGCCTATCGTCACTATGCCCGCATCCAACGAGGTGAGTCCGAGCAGCGTGCGTAAGAGCGTCGTCTTGCCCGCACCGTTGAGGCCAACGACCACCATGCGTTGCCCGCGCTCGATTTGAAAGCTGATGTTGCAGAAGATTTCTTTGCTACCATAGTGTTTGGCCAGGCGTTCCGCATGTATCACGATCTGTCCACTCGGTTGGCGCACGGGAAAGTCGATTTTGATGCGGCGACTGGCCTGTGGCAATTTGGGCATGCTCGCTTCAAGTGTGGCGATACGCCTGTCCATGGCGATGCGCTGACTAACGCGGGTCGCACCGTATCCGCGCAACTTCTCCGAGGTCTTGCGTAGTCGTACGATTTCGCGTTCTTGCACCTTCTTCGTGCGCTCCATCAAGGCCAGTGCGTCTCCTGTCTGCGTGAGGTAGTTGGAGTAGGTGCCGCGGAACTCTTCGAGTTTGTGAGTGAACTCGTTGAGGCGTAGCACTTTGTTGATGCTGTGGTCGAGCAAGTCCAAATCGTGCGAGATGATCAGCAGCGCGCCACTGTAGCGATCCAGGAAGTCCATCAGCCATCCTGTTGCTTCCAGATCGAGGAAATTGGTCGGTTCGTCAAGCAATAAAAGATCGGGGCCTTGAAAGAGGAGCCGCACCAGGGCCAACTTCGTCTTTTGCCCGCCGCTGAGGGTATGCACGTACCGCTCCAGCGTCACTCCACCCAGGTTCAGGCCGGCGATCAGTTGCTCAGCCCGAGCGTCGGCATCGTAGTAGCCTAAACGTTCGAGCGTATCCTGGACCTGCTCAAAGCGCTGCAGCAGTGCTGGTAAGTCGCCATCCGCCGCTTCGGCAACCTTGTTTGTGAGTTCCTCATAGGCCTCGATAACTGCGTCAAGGCCGATACTGTTAAAGATGAAATTGCGTACAGTGCCGCCTTCGGCTACAAAGGACTCATGCGCTACATCCTGCGACAGGTAGCCATACGTGCGTGGCAGTATGATTGTGCCACCATCGGCGTCCTGCAGGCCCGCAATGATTTTGAGCAGCGAGCTTTTTCCCGCGCCATTCACGCCTATCAGACCCGCTTTTTCGCCTGGGGCCACGGTAAACGAGATGTCATCCAGCACGAGGCGCGGACCATATGAGAGTTTAATATGATTTGCTTGTAGCATCGATCCGTTGATTCTTGTCTGTGATGCGTAATCTTGTATAGTCGACATAGGTATGTACTCCCAAAGAAAGTGTGGTTTTTGCGTTCATAGGTGCGCCTGCAATGCCAGGATCAGGCAGGAGGCGCGCTGATGGGCACACTCTCGTACAGGTATGTGATAGAAGGGCAGTGACAGGTAGTGTACAGTGCCGCAGAGACAGGCAGCAACGAGAGGGTTTGTGCCCAGCGATGCACGCCAGACATGAGGGCCACAAGGTAGCCCAATCGAGGGAGGAGAGCAACTTTGGAGATGCGGAAACCAAAACGGTGTGCTACTCACTCAACAATTATCGACTGCTGAGTGAGCAGGTGCATCAAGGTGTGCCACTTCCTGCCGCGTAAGCCCGGCGTTTTCGCCTACGCGGCTGAGTAGCTCGCTTGGATTTGTGCGGGGTTGAGTTTAATCAACATAGGTTTCATCTATCAATGAAATGTGCGGGTGCGACGCCGCCTGCGACGCTGTGCCTCAGCCTTGCGCTTACGACGAGCTTGTGGGTTCTCGTAATGTCTGCGGCGGCGAGCCTCCGACAAGATGCCATCTTGTTGAACCTTACGGTTGAAACGTTTGAGTGCTAGCTCAAACGAATCCCCAGGGTTAACTTTGACTTCACTCATGGAAGTTACCAGCGCGATCTGCGGTCATTTTTGCGACCGGAGCCTTGCGCCTGGTAACAGTCGCTGCAATAGACGGGCTTGTCGCCTCGCGGCTGGAATGGTACCTGCGCCTCGTTACCGCAGCTAGAACATGTGATAGTATACATCTGGCGTGCCTCACGAGGCCCGCTGCTATACCTATCACCAGAAGATTGCCCCTTGCGTGCAGCACGGCACGATGGGCAGCGACTCGGAGAATTCGTCAATCCCCGACTTGCATAAAATTCCTGTTCACCAACGGTGAAAACAAATTCCTGATTGCAATCGCGACAATACAGGGTCTGATCAGTCAATGCCATTTCTCTTTCTCAATTCCTGGGCCAAGGGCCCAACTAACTATCGTGTATCGCGCGGCTTGCAATAGACTATCTATTCTGAGCTACAATGCACTATACAACGCTTCAAGCAGTATACCACATATTCCTGCCAAAAGCTCTCTTTTTCAGACGAATTAGACGAATGGAGGATTCTCGTTATGTCCCAAACCTTCGATTTGAGTTCCAACCGTCGCTATTTTCCTGCACTTGCGCAAAAGGTCAACGGCGAACAGGCAATTTACAATACGCTCAATGAGATTGATCGCGTGCTTGGCGTGCTGGAGGGTCTTTCCGCACAGTGATCGTAAATGGTCCCCATTCGCCGGTGAGTCCCTGGCCATGCACGGAGATGCTCTTGCCTTGCTCGATGTTTTTCTCTGTCATCAAGCCCAGAGCGATGATGAAAGAGTTGATCTTGCTGGGAACTTCTGTGTAGACTCCGGCGTCTTGCCCATCGACGAAGAAGCGTACCTCGTCTTTGCTTTTGTGGTAGCTGATCCGGTAATGATGCGTCTGCCCAGGGCTAGTTTCAATGGGCAGCTCGTTAAAGTCGCAAAAATATTTCGGCTTGACTGCGTCTTCTGGATCAAGCGGTGCAGGGACGCCAGGGAAAGGCAAGCGAGCATAGACGGTGGCGATCACATCGTTGCAGGCAAAGATATCGATTGCCACGCCCGTGTTGAAGTCGAGCAGATTGACTGAGACAAATCCATCATAGAGGTCGTGGGGTCGTGTGCCTGTGCAGCGAGCGCTCATGTCCCACTCGAAGGAGATTTCGCCGTCATCGGGTGTGACGAACTTCTTTGTTGAAAAGAACATGTTTTTGGCGTTATCGAGTACCTGCACGTGGTCGTTGAAACGACCGATTTCTGCTACACGTACGCGCAGCCGCTGGCCCTCGATGATGACAGCGGCATTGGGTTCTCGATAGCGCCAGAAGCTGCCGTTGGGCAGGGCAAAGCCGCCATACTCCCAGTGGCGATCTGTGCCTGTGATGATGCTATGGTAATTGGCGTAGGTGTAGGTGGAAGGCTCTTCCTGCGCTGGCGCGTCAACGGTTGTGGTGGCTTGTGGTTCGTCCATGAAAGGTACTGGCACTCCTTTTCGCATTTCCTCAAGGGCTTCGTTGAGGTCACCTCTAGTCAATATTATACGTTTGTTATACGCAGAAGTATCAACTTACCTTAAACTGGGTTGTCCTGGCAGTTACAGCACGCACAGCAAAGATGATATAATCAGTTGGTGAAGCCTACAGGGCAATTCAGACCGTATTGCCTTTACACTTGAGAATATATATGCCAAGGAAGGACATAGGGTGTGGCTAGCAACGAACGAAAAAAAGCTGTCGAGGATGAACAGAAGAAACAGGAAGTCGCAGAAGGCCTGATTAAGAGTGCATTGCGGCGAGGTAGCCGCCCGAAAAATGCACGCGAGCTGGGTACCAGCCTGCTGAAGAATCTGCCGACCAGCATCCCCACAATACAGAAATTTATGAAAGCTGTGAACTGGGCACAGGCCCAGGATGAAGTGCAGCAGAGTTTGAAAAATACGATTGCTATTGTAGGTCTGCCGAATACTGGTAAGAGTACGCTCTTCAATAAGATCAAGGGCCAGCAGCTCTCACCGGTGTCGCCACAGGCCGGCACCACCCGCTCATTAGTACGCAGCGAATTTGGTCCCTTCACCCTCATTGACACCCCTGGACACTTACCGGATGTGGCAGAGAGCGGCATGAAAGAGGCAAGTGTCATCGTCTTTCTCATGGATGCCACACAGGGGCTGCGGGAGGAAGATCGCAAGTTGTACGAAAACATCAAGACGCTGCAAAAGCCCATCATTCTCGCTGTCAATAAAGTCGACACATTGAAAGGGAGAGGAGCAGGCGATCAACTGGCCACCAAAGTAGCTCTTGAGCTTGGTGAAGTAGGCGTGATCCCCATTTCGGCGCGTACAGGTGAGAATGTTGCTGAGGAACTCATTCCAGCTATGATTCAGGCCAGCCCAGATGCCGCTTTGGTGATCGGACATGAGTTGCCTGCATTCCGTCGTGAGGCTGCACAACGAATTATCCGCAATGCGACACTGCTCAGCCTGGCGGCAGGTCTGGAGCCAATACCCCTGCTGGATATTCCCATTCTGTTAGGGACACAAATTCGCCTGGTTTTGCGCCTGGCCGCTCTCTACGGTGAGCCATTGGATAGCGCTGATTTCAAGAAGCATGCACGCGAACTGATTGTGACTATGGCTGGCGGATTGGGTATGCGCTACCTGGCGGAACAAGCTGCTAAGGCCGTACCTTTCGGCGGCGATGTCGTTGCCGGTATCATCGCTGGTGCCAGTACATGGGCCATTGGCCAGGTCGCACTTGAATACTACGAAGGTGACAAGCAACTTAGCCCCCGCCGTCTGCGTCAACTGTATGACGACTTCTACCACAGCTTTCGTAAGGAAAAATCAGCGGAGGAACTGCGTAGCCATGCCCTCGAAGGCCAGGATGCTCCGCTATTGTTGCAGGACCCGAAAGAGTGAGTATGCCTTTTCCTTATGAGCGATATGAGTTGCTAGCAGAACCGCTCCGAGTCTTTTATCCAACGGGTGAGGAAGTACATGCCCGCTGGGTAGCTCAAACTATCGATACTGCTGGAAAATTATTGACCACATTGCTTGAGCAACCAATGCCGGAGATGGAGATTCTGCTGGTCGCGTCGGCTGATTGGGGCACAGCGCCGCCAGAAGATTTCGCAGAGCCGGGGACCGACGGTGTAAATAAGACTTTGCCATACTGGGCTGACGCTACCCATTCATCCTACATTGTTATTCCCACAGAACTTGATCCGATCGTTGGCGAACCGACACAGGAAAAACTTGCCTTTCTGCTGTACCATGAATTGACTCGAGCCTTTTTGGAGAATGATCCACGTCCATGGCCAGATGAGTACCCTTTGTGGGCCGATGAATGGCAGTTGCAGTTTGCTGCCGTCTGGCTTTCCCGGCAAATCAATGGCCAGCAGGGCATTGTGACCAGAGACCTGCATCAGAAATATGCTGAGATTTTCGAGCCGGAGGAGGATGGCAAGACACCCATGACGGTGCGTAGCTTCGATTGGTACGATGATACTTCCCCTGAAGACTATTTGTGCTTCGATCTCTTGCTCGAGCAGTTCGCTGCAAACCTGCTGAAACACTACGGACCCGAGGTGTTGCCACGCTTCCTCATACTGTATCGCAAAGACCATCGCGTGCTATTGAGTGACGATGTGACCGAGATGCTGGGGTCCGTGCTGGGACCTGGCGGAATTGAGTGGCTTGAAGGTCTCGTATATTTTTAATTATTGTAGGTACATCCATGCTGCGCTTGCTGCTATTTGTGCTGCCACTGGGGCTTGATACCCTGGGTGTCTCAATCAGCCTTGGCATCAAAAGTCATCGCTCTGAGCCTGCTGAGAAAGAAGGAAAGAGGAATGCCTTCCCACCATGGTTAGGTTCTGCTCTGCTCTTCTCATTGGCGGAGACAGTGATGCCAGTGGTCGGCCTGGCACTTGGCTATGCCGTCTCTCTGCTCCTCAGCAGTGTCATGCATATTCTTGGCCCGCTCCTCTTGATTGGTGTCGGACTGTGGGAACTATTGGAAGAAATCCGCGAGCGTATAAGCAAGAGGAAAGAACATAAGAACCTGGCAGGGAACAAGCCTAGGGGGGTGAGCCTGGCGGGGGCAAGCCCCGCCACTACATTTAACAGGCCCCTGGCCCCTGTTGACGACGGACATGATTGGGGTCGCCAGTTACTACTCGCACTGAGTGTCAGCCTGGATGAGCTGGCAATTGGCTTTTCGTTAGGAGCGATAACTTCGGGGACCCTGTCTGGGGGACAGGTAATACCAGGAAGTAAAACTGTTAGCACGATCACGTTCTGTATCTTGATCGGTCTGCAAGGTTTCTTGATGACCTTCATCGGACTGACACTGGGTCGTACATTACGTGTACGACTGAAGTTCGTCAAGGAGTGGACCGAGTTCTTAAGTTGTTTTCTACTGATCGCATTGGGCATCTGGTTACTTATCACATAAGGAGAGAAGGTTATGTTTAAGCGGGTAGCAATCATTGGGCTGGGACTGATCGGCGGATCAATAGGGCTGGCGCTTCACAAAGCGGAAGCAGCGGAGCAAGTGACGGGCTACGACCTGGGCAAAGGTGTGAGCGATCGTGCTCGCAAAGTTGGGGCGATTGACGAACCGTTCAGTGCCCTTGCTGATGCAGTACGGGGTGCCGAACTGGTCATTCTTGCTACGCCTATAGGAGCTATGCGTGCACTCTTGCAAAATATCGCTGGGGCTGTAACACCTGGCGCGGTGGTCACTGATGTCGCCAGTACCAAAGCCCAGGTGATTAGCTGGGCGGAGGAATTCCTGCCTTCCTCGGTGTTCTTCGTTGGCGGACACCCTATGATAGGTAAGGAGTTGAGTGGCGTTGAGGCGGCAGATGCTGCACTCTTCCAAAATCGCATTTACTGTCTCACCCCTACAACACGTACATCGGCCACTGCGATCAATAAGGTATCTACGTTCGTTGAGTCGCTCGGAGCCCGGGTACGTTTCCTGGAGCCTGCCGAACATGATGGACAGGTAGCCGGCGTAAGTCACCTGCCCTTTGTCGCGTCAGCTGCCTTGATGAGCACTTTGGCGAGTAGTCCGGCGTGGAGCGATGCGGCGATGCTGGCTTCTACTGGTTTCCGTGATATGTCACGCCTGGCTGCGGGCAATCCTGAGATGTATCGCGATATTTGTTTGACGAATAGTGAGGCATTGGTGCGCTGGCTCAACGAATATATTGCCACAATCGACCGGTTACGTGATCAAATTGCCGCACACGATGCAAGCCTGGACGAGACATTTGCCAGGGCGCAACAGGATCGTCTGAAGTGGCAGGCTTCTTACGACATTGAGTAACTGTAATTATTCAAGTTTTCTGAGCGGTTATGTTATAATGGACTATGTCGTATGCATCAGATTACAGTGGTGCTGCATATAAGATAATAATTCTATAAGCAAAGGAAGATATGCGCCCGTCGTCTGGCCGGGCTGGAAGAAGCGATAGAGGCTTCTTTGTTAGTGCTTCGTTATGTTGTTTTGGGAGGAGGCCATATGCACGGTTTGATCTTTGTCACCTGGGAGAAGTTTCTGTTCGAGCAATTTGGTAGCTCGTTTCTGGCTGCCTATCGTTCAGCGATTGGAGAGACGGCAATGACCTCGCCGCTCGCCAGCCGTGTTTACGACGACGAGACGCTGTTGGCTGGGGTAGGAGCTGCCTGCCAGCTCACGGGTTTCCCCGCAGACAAGCTTTTAAGAACGTATGGGTGCTATTTCATGATCAATGGGCTGACAAGTCATCTATGTGCCTACCTTCTTACCAGGGTGCATAGTGGACGTGAGCTCTTGCTGGCGATGCGTAATGCTCATGCCCAGATGCGTCGTACGCCTGAAGCGTTGACCCCACCACTCTTCGGGTATGAACCCATCTCCGCCGATGAAAGCGAATTTGCGCTGATCTATGATAGCCCCCGCCAGTTGTGTCCAGTGCTCTTTGGAGCCATCATAGGGGCAGCAGAACGTTATGGCGAGAAGGTGAATATAGTCGAGCGTACATGTATGAAGCAAGGGGCATCAGTTTGTCGCTTCGAGATACGCTTCTTTGCATCAGTTGAGACACCAAGGGAGCGTCTGGATACCCCGGAGCGGCAGGCGCGTCAACGTCTGCAACGCCAACTGGCCAATGTGGTATTGGCCGCACTGCCTCAAGACGATGGGATCACCCTGGCCGAGCTGCAAGTGTTATTGGAAGAGTGGCAAGTCGATCCCGGTCGACGGCGACCAAGTGTGCTACTGGAGGCATTGCAGCATCTGCAACATGCCGGTTTGGTGAGCACTACGGCTAACCAGCCTGGAGATGACCTGGCGCACCGTCGCTACTGGCGCGCTCCCACCTCTGGAGAATTAGAAAAATCCCTTCATTAATGTGACTGTCCACTAGCGGGGTTACGCTGCAACAACCGTCACCTCCTGGCGGTTGTGAAAGAGCTGGCGAGCCTGCACAATGCCATAGTGCCTGCGGAGCAAACTCAACGCTTCCTTCAGCGTTTTCAACGGGTCGATTTCACGGGTAGCATGAGGCAACTTGAGCGTGCTGATAACAAAACCATCGGTGCGTAAACACTGGCGGGCCTGTACCAGTAGGCGTGCAGCCTCGCGTGCGTCCATGCGCATATCGTTGGTAATCACATCAAAACGTCTGACGGGCGGAGGCAAGCTCACGCCCCTACGGGCGTCCTCAAGGTAGGTTTGGGCGTAGCCACGGTAATGCTCCAGGCGAGGCTCTCCCACGATAAAGGAGTCCCCCACGATAAATCGGGGGGCTACGAGACGCGGATCGAGTTGGGCCGGGTCTACTGCCACAACGTGCAATCCGGCCTCCAATAGCAAGCGTGTCCAACCGCCGGGTGCGGCGCCCAGGTCGAGGGCGCGGCCTCGCTCTGGCAGCGTCACGCCGAAAACCTCCAGCGCTTCCAGCAGTTTGAATTCGGCGCGGCTGATCTGCTCGGGCGTTTGGGCAAAATGTCGCATACCACCCGGCCAGTCGCTCAGGTTCTCCTCGCTTGTGGAGATGCCGAGATAGCCTTTCTCCGTTGTGCAAAGCAGGGAAACGATGACCTGTGGTTTTTTGATGGACTCTACTGCACCGGTCTCCTCGGCGATAGCTTCAGCAAGCGCCTGGTTCAATTGCCCACTCGTGTAGGGCCGGTTGATATGGCTTTCGCCGGTCTGGAGCAGGCGTGTCTGCACGGCAAAATGCACTCCGCGTTCCAACTGCTGGAATGCTGGCAGGTTTGCTATTGCGAGAGCGAGTTTGCCAATATCACGTTCTGTATTGGCCAGGCTGATCACCGCCTGCGCGGGAGCCAGGTGCCGCACGAAGATGGGGCGCTTGTTGGGATTTTTGATCTCTGCCAGGCGCATCAATGCTGCGACGTCAGGGGCGGCACATAAAGCAATACCCGGATTCAGTACTTCGATACTGGTCAGCCCTTGGTCGAGTCGCTTGAGTTCATCCAACGCCGCAGTTAAAAACTCGGGTTGCGCTGTGACGATGAGTAGGTTTTCCATCGTAACTCCAAAAAAGACGCGAAGGGCGGAGGCAAGCTCGCGCCCCTACTAACCCGGGTTGGTAGGGGCGCGAGCTTGCCTCCGCCCTCTCTGCCCTGGGTTCCTGCCTCATTCCGAGAAAGTATACCATAACCGGGGATGCGAAAATCACTCGTTTCGGCGGAGAGGCTTGTAGTCGCCCGATTTATCGTGGCGAATTCCCTTGACAATTCTGCCATTCCCTGTTAGAACTTAATCAGTTAGATAAAAAATCAACTAGTTAGTTAGAGAGGAGGTAAAGGAATGTCTGAACCTGAATCTAGACGCGGGCGGGAACATGATGCAAAGGGTGCGCGGGAGGCGATTCTGAATGCGGCGGAAGAGGTATTCGCGCAGCACGGTTTCGATGGGGCGCGTATCGCCGCCATTGCGAAGGCCTCGGGCTATAACTCGAGCCTGATCTTTCAGTACTTTGACGATAAGCTCGGCCTCTATACGGAGATGGTCAAGCGTGCTGACAGGGAGATGAGTGAACTACAGGCGCGAGTGCTCGCACCAATGCTTGAGGATGAAACCATTGCCTCCAACGCTCACACATTCAAGGCATTACTCGAAACGACTGTTCAAACACTTTTTGATTACCTGGTAGAACATCCGCGCCTGATGCGCACTATGCTCTGGGAGCAGGCAGAGGGCTGGCAGACCTACGCAAAGATCGTCTCACAATTGAATACCGAAGATATTGAGCCGTTCGAGATGCTCTTTCACAAGGCACGGAGCGCCGGACTGCTACGATCTGGTTTCGTTCCCGTGATACAGCTTACTATGGCCATGCAGATTTGCCTGTCGCATCTCGCCTTTCTTCCCCTGTATAAGATGCTTCTACCAGGGGAAGATGTTTCCTCTGCCGCAGCGCTCGCACGCGCACGGGAGTACATCGTTGCATTTGTCGTCGCCGGGATGATGATCGATCCCCCGGAGACGAAACCGTAGAGTTGAAGAAAGTGGCACATTCATGAAAGGAATGTCCTATAAATGGATTGTCGCGTCCGTCGTGATCTTTGGCGTCTTCATGGTTCTCCTGGATACCACCATCGTCAATATTGCCATCCCGCGCCTGCAAAACGCCTTTGGTGCTGGTCTGACTGACGTGAGTTGGGTGGCGACCGGCTATACGCTGGCAGAAGGCGTGGGCATTCCGCTCACCCCGTTCTTTTCTGCGTACCTGGGCAACAAGCGGTTCTATCTGCTGATTCTGGCTCTCTTTACGGTTGGCTCGGCACTCTGTGGCCTGGCCTGGAGCCTGACGGCGCTGATTGCCTTTCGCGTTTTACAGGGCATAGCCGGGGCCAGCATGATCCCAATGTCGATTACCCTGCTCTATTCTGAGTTCCCACCAGAGGAGCGTGGAACGGCGATGGGGGCGCTCGGTCTGCCGCTTCTGGTGGCTCCGACGCTCGGTCCAACCGTTGGTGGCTACATTGTCACGTTTGTGGATTGGCGGGTGCTGTTCTACATCAACGTGCCCATCGGTATCCTCGGCGTTTTGCTGGCTTCGATCTTCCTGCATGATAGTCGGCCTGAGGGGGGTCGCTACTTTGATGTGCCAGGCTTTCTCTGCTCCTCGGTGGGCCTGGCCTCCCTGCTCTACGCCTTTTCGTCTGCTGGGACCGATGGATGGAGTTCTGCAACGGTCTTCACGTTCCTGATGATTGGCCTTGGCTCCTTAGTGATCTTTGTCGTCGTAGAACTGCTGACCATTGACAACGGCAAGCAACCCCTGCTGGATCTACGGGTCTTTCGCTCTATATCCTTCACTGGTGGGAACCTCGCCTTGCTGACGACCATCTTCGCGCTCTTTGGTGCGCTGTTTCTGACGCCGCTCTATCTGCAAAATCTGCGCGGTCTGAGTGCCTATGCGGCGGGTCTCGTGCTGTTGCCGCAAGCGCTTGGCTCAGCGGTCTCCTCGGCGATTGGAGGTCGCCTGGTAGATAAAGTGGGGATCAAAGCGGTGGTGATACCAGGTCTGGCGATCTTATGTATGGCACTCTGGGGCTTCGCGCACCTCACCCTGGAGACGTCATTCGCCATGTTTCAGCTCTTGCTCATCATGCGTGGCCTGGGGCAGGGACTCGTCGGACAGCCAGTGATTGTGTCTGCCCTCGCCGAGATCAAACCTGCCCAATTATCGCAGGCCTCCTCCATCAATTCGGTTGTACGCTCTGTTTCCAGTGCACTGGCCGTTGCACTGGTGTCTACCCTGGTGGCGACACGAACCACGTTTCACTACGTTCACCTCGCAGAGCAGGTGACACCAGGCTCTCCAGCGGGGCAAGCGCTGCAACAAAAGGCGGCGTACCTGGTGAGCCAGGGCATGACGCAACAAAACGCGCTGCTTGTAGCGATGGAGCAGACCATCAAACAATTGCAACAGCAGGCCTTCTTGCTTGCGATGAACGATGCCTTTTTGATCTCGCTGGGTGTTGTCTTTGCTACCGTCTTTATCGTCCTGTTTACCTTCCGCAGTCCGCACAAAAAAGCAACCAGAGCCCCCCTGGGCAAAAAGCCAGGAAGCGTGGCTTCTGGGGGCAAACAGAGAGAGGGAAGCGATGTTTCCAAAGCGGGTGAAGAACATACTTCTGTTATTCACTAAAAAAACGAAACGTTGACAATTTTTCACCTGCATGCTATCCTAGGCTCACTATTAAGGGAAGCCGCACATGCCGCGCTAGCACGCGGTGCTGCTGGAGATAAAGATAAGTCAGGTCCCCATGGAGTGGGGGAGAGGTAAGAAAGAAGACGCATGACTGTCAAAATTCGCTTAAAACGTGTGGGTAAGACGAAAATGCCCAGCTATCGTATTGTGGTAGCCGATTCGCGTTCGCCTCGCGACGGACGCATCATCGAGAATCTTGGTTGGTACAACCCATTGGTAGAGCCTTCGGCCATCAATGTTAACGAAGAGAAGGTGCTGGGCTGGCTGAAGAATGGCGCACAACCAACAGAATCAGTAGCTTCACTGCTCAAGCGTGTAGGAGTAATGGACCGTTTCGAGCAAGCGAAGGCTGCCGCTGCTTCCGCCCCCGCCAATACTGAATAAGGGTAAAAGATGCGTAAGCTGATCGAGTACGTTGCTCAATCACTGGTAGACGATCCTTCCTCTGTACAGGTGCGCGAGGTTCGCAACGATCGCAACGCTTTGGTGCTGGAATTGCACGTTGCGCCAGACGACTTCGGCAAGGTCATTGGCCGTCAGGGGCGAGTGGCCAAGGCTATGCGCACCCTGCTGCGCGCCGGCGGTACACGTGAAGGCCGTCATACCTCATTGGAGATTATTTAATAGAGAGCATTACATCGTGCCAAAGCAACAAGAGACAGAGTGGGCTACCATTGGCAAAGTTGTGGCCCTTTTTGGTTTGCGTGGCGAACTCAAGGTGCATTTGCTCACTGATATCCCCAACCGTTTTGCGCAACTTGATGTTGTCCAACTTGGCCCTGACCATACGCGCTACCTGATCAAAAGTGTGCGTCCTTACAAGGGTGATATGGTCTTGCTGAGGTTAGAGGGCGTTGATGATGCAAACGCTGCCGAAGCCCTACGCGACCTGGAAATTTCTATCCCGCTCAGTCAGCTCGCGGAACTGCCAGCGGACTCCTACTACCAGCATGATATCATTGGTCTGCACGTATTCACCTTAGATGGATACGAAGTGGGGAACATCGTCGATATCATCGTCACTGGCAGTAATGACGTGTATGTGATCAAGACAACAGAAGGCCGACAGGTACTCATTCCTGCCATCAAGCAAGTCATCAAACAAATTGACCTGATTCGCCGCACAATGCATATTGACCCCTTGCCCGGTTTGTTAGATAATAGGAGTAGCGATGACAGAGAGGAGGAAGAACAATCGGCAGATACTGCCACATGGGAATAGTGAAGAACCGCCTGCTTGTTACTAATAGCAGACCGTTGATGAAACCCGGGAGCACGTACGTGCGCTAAGGAAGTCATCATATTTTGTAGGGAGGTGTCTCGTGTCCGACCGTATCCCGACGCTTGCTGACGTCTGTAGTGCGATTGCCGAAGGAAGTCTTGTTGCTACCCTCGATGGAACAATGTACCAGATAAATGCACTTGAGCTGCGTCGCTACTTAAACAAGTTTCGTCCCTTACCTACAGTTACCAACGCAGTTGCCCAAGTCTCTTCATCGCATTGTGATCCAGGTAACTGGCCTGGCCCTTCTCAGACTTCAGTAGCGTAGGCCTTCGAGGCCGTTTTTTTGTGTTGTTTTCGTAGGACCGTGGGGACGTGCTCGATAAATCGGCACTCTACAGCCCCCAAATAGAAAGGTGCCTCTATGGAGCCACTTGATACAGATACGGAATATGCGACGTATCAGCCGCGTCCGGCTACTCCTGGCTCGCGCGTGAACTTGCTGTTCATTTTCCCTGCTATTGGAGTGATCATAGTGCTGATATTTATTGCCGCCGCTATTTTCCAATTTGACCTCGTGCATCGACCTCGATCGCTAGCCGCTCACCCCACAGCGCATGGGCCAGCAACTCGGCGGACTCTACCAGGCGCGGGCCAGAGCGATTGAGATATTGGTTGCCATCGATGGCGTAGACTCGCTCGGCCTGGACTGCTCGTAACGATTGCCAGGCGGGATATCGCTGCAACAGCGGTACATCCACCATCGTGCGTTCGAGCGTGAAGCCACAAGGCGAAAGCACCAGTACGTCCGGGTCTGCCGCTTGCAGTTCCTCCCAACTGAGCCAGGGTGAATGTAAGCCGATCTCGCCGAAGACGTTTTCGCCGCCAGCGTAGGCGACCAGTTCGGGTGTCCAGTTGCCGGCGGCCATCAGCGGATCAAGCCACTCCAACACAGTGACGCGAGGTTTTGTGCCTGTAGCGAATTGAGCGGTAATGGTGCTCAAGCGGTCAAGTCGTTGCTGGTAGTCTTGTACCAGTTTTTGGGCCAGCTCCTGACGTTCCAAAGCTCTTCCTACACGCAGGATATCTTCCCACACGTCGCTCAATCGATGGGGAGCCAACGAGACCACACGCGGTTGTAGACCTATGAGATGCTCCACGGCCTGCATCACGTCGCGTTCGCTGACGGCGCAGACCTCGCATTGTGTTTGAGTCAAGATGACATCTGGCCGCAGAGTTTGCAATTGTGCAACGTCGATAGCGTAGATGCTCAGAGCTTTGAGTGCGGCGTCCTGAGGGATGGGCCTGCTATGCGCGAGTTGTTTGATCTGGGCGTCGATCTGGGCGCTGCCGGTGTTGATGTCGATCTGGACGGTGCTGACCACGGGCAGTGACAAGACCTGCGGTGGATAATCGCACTCGTGAGAGCGTCCCACCAGTTGATCCAGGCAACCCAATGCGGCGATCATTTCCGTCGCGCTAGCCAGTAAAGAAACAAGTCGCACAGATTGCTCCTTTCGCGTCGAGGAGTGTTTCATGGTAACAAGGTTCCGTTTGCTGGCATTGTATCACAACTACTGGCTACCCAGGTTACCGAGCGAGAAATACGACGGCCGCGATGAGCACCAGCGCTGCCATGGCCCCGGTGACCAGCCCACCCAGCCTCGTCTTGCGCGGCTCGGCGCGCAGACGCAGCAGACCTTGTCGCCCCAGGATGTAGGCCGCCAGCGACCCAACGAAGAAGGCGCCGCCCGCCGACCTGTGTCCCAAGACCGCCACCAGCACCCCCAGACCCAGACTCAAGGCGAGCACCGACTCTAGCAGCTGTGTGGGGATACGGCGTGCTCCCACGCGTTGATCGGATGACCACACTCCCCAGCGGGACGCAGTGGGTGGTCCCCCACAGCAGCCGGCGAAGAAGCATCCCACCCTGCCCACAGCGATTGCGACCAGCAGACCTGGAGCCGTCACGTCGAGAAAGACTCCGGCCGACACGCCAAGGACCACGAGCAGGATTGCAGCCGCCAGGGTGGCGCCGGTGATGAACCCCTGGATGCACCATCCTTCCAGGCGGTGCTCGCGCTGGTGAAGGACGATGAACCACACCTTCGCACCGACGATGCCGACCATGATTGAGGCAAGTGATATCGCCCACCATGTGCCGACCGCAAGATGGTCACCGGAAATCACCAGGGACTGGACTGTAAGCGCGACAGCGATGCCGAGCGTCACCATCGCTCCCCAAATGCCGGGAAAGATCCCCGGCACCCGGGCGAAGGGAGGCAGGCAGGTTCTCACATGTTCGGCCGATTCCGCGGACGGTGCCCATCTGTGCCAAAACCGAGCGGTTGGTCCTAGCGGACCAGCCGCGTGCATCGCGTTCCCTTGCTCCCGTGGCCCACGTGCAGGGTGAGCGGACCCCAGCATGCGCGCTGTTACGAGCCACTCGCCAGGATTGATGCCGCTGACACGGGCCGTGAGTGAGATCGGGCCACTCCCGGGGACAACTTGCTCGATCGTCTCGTCCTGGGCGAACCGATCACCAGGCTGCAACCGCCCCTTCACATCGACGCGGCGCCCGGAAAATCTGACCGTGACAGAATAGGGCCCCGGATGCAGGGCAGGATCGAACCAGTACGTCACCGCCAGTATCTCCTGCGCCACTCTCTCCAGCGAGGCCGTGAACCCACCGCCCGTGTGGGCCGGGGTGTCCGATTGGACGACATCAATTCGCGGCGCTGCATCTACCGCTGGATGCATACGTGCCGGAGATCTACGTGTCATGCTCATCATCTCCTATAGCTTCTCTTCGCCCGCTTGGCGTATGTTTAGCCCCAAATATTACAGTCACCCCAATATAAGGAAGTCATGTATGACACTTTCCTCCTTTGGCCTCTGAAGAGCAATTGCCTCAGAGGCCAAAGGAGTTGAAGAGGCTGTTCCGTTTGATGGCTCGTTTTCCTTTGGATGAGAGAGGGTACAAAATTCTTTCACAAGTAGTTTCGCTGGAGGTTACAGATTACTAATACGGCAGCACTTACGATGAAGGAATCGTTATGAACGACTCTACTCAACAAAAGGACTCGAAGCTATTCCTACCATGGTGATGAGTGCTCATTCACCCCACCCGGATGCCATACCGAATATTGTGTAAGGGTGTAGAGCAAGAAAGCATGGAAATCATCCCCCTTGAACTTTAACCATCCGATGACTATACTTATAGCGATAAGGATATTTTCCTGCTTCCGCCCTTTCTGACTGTTTGCTCATCTTTTGTCCTCATGGGAAATAAGTTTGTATACAGAAAGGAGGTTTTCTTGCCCCACAACGAAGAAACTCGTGTCACGCCTGAGCAAGTGCTTGAGGTATTACAGACCTGCTACGACCCTTGCTGCAAAGAACGCGCCGTGAGTGTCGTAGAGCTAGGACTTATTCAGGACGTGAAGGTCGCTGAGAACGGGCACGACGTGCGTGTCGAACTCCTGCTCACTTCTGGTTGGTGTCCTTTCTCAACGCATCTGTTGCAGATGATTCAGCAGGAGGTGGGTGAGATTGAAGGGGTTGGTGAAGTGGACACTGAAATTGTCTGGAACACAGTTTGGACTCCTGAACGCATGACTGCCAGCGCAAAGGAGAAACTTACTCTACCAATGGCGCAGCTACTACCATTGCGTCAGCGTCGTCTTGAGCGTGAGGCGCAAGCCTCGCAGACATCTATTTCATGAGAGGAGTACAACATGCTGGACAATGATGCCTTTGTCTTTGACTGTGTGTGTCATGTATTTAATTTTGACAAGAAGAATGCCTTTGGCAAGCCAGGTGAGATGTTCATCAATCATCTCTATGCCTTCCACCAGGTGTTGACTCCTCCTGGTGAGCGTGTGCTAAGCCCAGAAGAGTTTTTGCGTGAGTGGAACATCGATGAAATTGCCCGCATGGTGTTCGAGGAGTCCGGGACGGATATGATCGTGGCGCAGCCCTTGCCACTCACCGACCTCTTTTATGACGGGCTATCGCAGTGGGAGAAGTGCGCTGCAATGGCGCAGAAGTACCCCGACCGGGCAGTATTCTGGGGATCGATCAATCCATTGGAAGGCAAGAAGGCGCTTGATCTGATGGAGGTCCAGGTCAAGGAGCATGGAGCGAAGGCGTTCAAACTCTACAATGTGCGCTACGATTATGGCGAGCCTTTCCCCTGGCGCATGGATGATCGGCGTGTGGCCTATCCGGTATTTGAGAAGGCGCTTGAACTAGGAGTGAAGACTATTGGCGTGCATAAAGGTGTGCCCTTGGGTCCGCAGCCCATCGAACATACGCAGACGTGGGACATGGATGGGGCCGCGGCCAACTTCCCGGATATCAACTTTGTGATCTTCCACGTTGGTCTGCCCTTCATCGATGAGGTCTGCTGGCAATTGATACGTTACCCCAATCTGTATGCCTCGATTGCCGCGACCCTGAACTTCATCGCGCGAGCGCCACGAGCTTTTGCGGAAAATATGGGCAAACTCATGTTCTGGTGCGGTGAAGACAAAATTCTCTATGGTGGTGAGACGCCGATCTGGCACCCACGTTGGGCGCTAGATGCCTTCTGGAAGTTCGAACTACCGGAGGACCTCGTGACCGGCTATGGTTATCCTCAACTAACCACCCAGGCGAAAAAGAAGATCCTCGGCGGCAACCTCGCCCGCCTGATGGGGATCGATGTTGAGCAGAAGGTGGCACAGCTACAGAAGTAGCGCAATCGTTGGGACCAGGGCAACCGCAAACGACGGATCGGCCTGCGAAGCTCGTGTATAGTAGTGGCGGGGCTTGCCCCCGCCATGCTGGGACGGCTAACGTTCGCACCTATTTAGGAACAAGCCCCGCCACTACATTGCTGTGGTCATAGGTAACAATCACGCGAAATGTATTCGCGGGGGCTTGCCCCCGCCCTGGAGCATCTGCCAGATCCTCACTTACAGTGCTGCCAACGCCGCCTGGGCCACCTCCATATCATGGGTGTAGTGTCCCCCACTCACGCCTATACCCCCGATAATACCGGCATCCGTCTTGATCGGATAGCCACCGCCGAAGACGATCAGCCGATCCGTCTTGACAATGCCATGCAGCAGCGGTGGGTCGTTCTTCACAAAATCGAACCATTCGTGTGTCGCCATACTAAAGCTGATCGCCGTATAGGCCTTGTCCTGCGCGATCTGGACGCTCAAGAGTGCTGCGCCGTCCATGCGACTGAACGCTTTGAGCGTGCCATCGCTATCTACGACTGCGATGGACATGGGGATGTTCATCTCACGTGCCTTGGCTTCGGCAGCTGCAATGAGGCGTTGGGCTGCCTCGCTGGTGATAGTGGATTTCTGGAAGGTGTTTTCTGTCATAAAATGATCCTTTCTTACCTTGAAATAGCAGGACGGAGGCAAGCTCACGTCCCTACACTGGGCCTCATGATCTGTCGTATGAGGCCGGTTGGACTGATATGAATATAATCAACTATTATCGGCCAACCGTCAAGAGAGTTTCGTTTCTGAATTTCGAGAAGCCTTGGGCTAGGCTACTGGACCTTTGACGATCACCTGGAAACTGCCGCTGCTGGTATTGCCTGCCGGGTCGCTGGCCGTGCAAAGGACAGTGGTGATACCGATGCTGAAGGTGCTGCCGGACGGAGGTACGCAGGTGATGATAGGCCGGCTGGCCGGGTCGTTAGGATCAGTGGCGCTGACGGTGTAGGTGACGACGGCTCCCAGCCGATTGGTGGCCTTTACCCTGATGGTGCCAGGCAAGTGCAGCACTGGCGGGGTTCTGTTCAGGACGATCACCTGGAAACTGCCGCTGCTGGTATTGCCCGCCGGATCGCTGGCCGTGCACAGCACGTTGGTGCTCCCAATAGGGAAGGTATTCCCGGAGGGAGGCGTGCAGTTGATAGTGATCTGGTAAGGGAGATTGTCAGGGTCGCTGGCGTTGATGAGGTAGGTGACGACGGCCCCCTGCGGACTGGTGGCGTTCGTCGTGATGGTGCCAGGCAAGTACAGCACCGGAGGAGTCCCGTCCACGACGATTACCAGGAAGCTACCGCTGCTGGTATTGCCCAATGCATCGCTGGCCGTGCACAGAACGATGGTGCTACCCATGGGAAAGATGCTACCAGGGGGAGGTGAGCAGGTGATACCCGGGAGGCTGGCTGGATTGGCAGGATCGCTGGCGCTGACAGTGTAGAAGACGGAAGCCCCCTGCGGACTGGTGGCATTTATCGTGATGGTGCCAGGCAAGTACAGCACCGGCGTCGCGGCGGGAACATTCCGTTGCGTCGACACCAGGATCTGGCCTTGAGGCAGGAAGGGCACCGTATGAGCCACACGAGCCATGTTAAGGGAGTTGGTGAGGAGGCTCTTCGTCGTGTTGGCATGGGCGAGTTGGAGTGGCCCTACCAATCCAAGCAGCATCAGCAGGGAAAACGAGATGATGATGCCGAGGAAACGACTCCTCCGGCATGGGAAGAGGCGAAGGCGAGATCTTGCAGGGAATGCACCTGGTTCGCCTGGAGTGGCATGAGCAGACGAAGCAATGCGTTCAATAGAGCATGGGTCCATAGAGGTCTCCTTATTTCACTCGCCTTCTCATTCACGTCGCCAGATTATGCCGGACGCTAGCCCCTGCAAGACGAATCATCTCAACCTTTCATTGGTTGACGCCATAGCGGCGTTCCAGGGCCTGAATCTCGGGTAGCCCGACCAGGTCCGTGAACTGCGAGAAGGTCACTTTGTGTGAGGCAAATGGTGCTGGCGTCTGTCCTTGCTTGAGCAGCTCTAGCAGGCCGAGTATGGCATGCGTGGCGGCGAAGAGCAGGCTAACGGGGAAGAGGACAAGTTTGTAGCCAAGAGAGCGAATTTCGTCCAGGGATAGGGCCGGTGTCTTGCCGCTTTCCGCCCAGTTGAAGAGTAGAGGTACGTCTGGAAATGCCTGAGCAATCGTGCGCAGTTCGGCCACGGAACGAGGAGCTTCGATGAAGATGACATCGGCTCCTGCCTCGCGGTAGGCTCGTCCTCGCTGGATAGCGTCTTCAAGGCCATATACGGCGTTGGCATCGGTGCGGGCAATAATCACGAAATCGGAGTCCTGCCGGGCATCGACGGCGGCATGGATCTTCTGTACCATCTCGTTCAGTGGAATAACTTGCTTCCCCTCCATGTGCCCACATTTCTTGGGCCACACCTGGTCTTCGATGTGTACAGCCGCCACTCCGGCGCGCTCATACTCACGGATCGTGCGACGCACGTTGATGGGATTGCCATAGCCGGTATCGGCATCTGCGATGAGCGGCAGGTCACCAACGACGGCGGCAAGGGCTGCGGCACGGCTCACCATCTCGCTCATCGTCAGCAAGCCAACATCAGGCTGACCAAGGACGCTGGCAGCCGTGCCGAATCCGGTCATATAGACTGTATGAAACCCAGCCTGAGCAATTAAGCGTGCGCTCAGAGCGTCGTATGCTCCAGGAGCAACGACAAGGTCAGGACCGGCAAGTAATTCGCGTAAACGTGTTGTGACACGCATGGCAGTACCTCCCTATACCTCAGCCATGAGCGCAAAGGTTGTCCCGACACTATTGGGCGTGTATGCCTCCGGCATCGTCTGGGCAATGCGCTGGGTTGCGCGCCAACCGGTGCAATGGGCGGGCACAATCACGGCGGGATTGATCTGTTGCAGCGCCTCCACGGTTTGTGGGATGATTGGTTCGAATAGTTTACCGGTAAGGTGGAAACCTCCCAACACTGCATAGACCTGCTCGACACCACTTTGTGAACGGGCTTGCCGCAGGATATTAATCACACCTGCATGTCCACAGCCAGTTATCACCACGAGACCTTTATTGCGCACATGAATTACAATTGCCTGGTCGTCATAGACCCAGGGGTCTGGTTGCCAGGCGCCGTCAATCTCGGCCTGCTGATTCGTTAACCCCTTTTCAAACTCAGTAGTACGCTCAACCTGTCCGGTCACCAGGACGATTCCATTGAGCAGGAACGACGGGCCACGTTCAACCAGCAGTTCAATGCCTTCACGCTGCAGGTCGTGCAGGGATGGCGGAGGTAAGTGGCCTGGATGTTGCTGAGATCGATACCAAGCACGTCTATGTTATGCAATGCTCCATCGGGCGTAACGCCGGTGTCAAAGAGGAAGGTTGCACGTTTTCCCTGGTCGATGACCGTTATCAGCAGCGAGGCTCCATGCTCAGCGCGTAACTGTTCGCGTGTGAGGAAATCCCTTTGCAAGGGAAAACGCTGTGCCACTGGGGTTGAGGCCATGAGCAGGTCAAGCGAGTTGTCGATGATGGTAGTGATCTCAACGCCATCAACGGCGAGCAGATTGAGTAATGGTGACATGTTGGACCTCCTTTCATTCAGATGTATGTATTATACATCGAGGAGAAGGGGACCTCGATGCAAAAAAGATGCTCACCCCTTCGCTAGCGTCGTTCTGATTTTGCTACACTATACGCTACAGCGTATAATGATGTAATGCAAGATTGTGGAATGTACCCAGGGAGGACCAAGATGAGTGTCGTTCATCATGTCAGCGGCATGAAAAATGACGAACTGCGCTGGAAGGGTGTGCCAGTCCGTGCCTATGGACCCGAAAATAGCGGCGCGGACCGCGCTACACGCCAGATACTGATAGGACCTGACGAAAACTCGCCAAATTTCCATATGCGTTACTTTGCCGTACAGCCAGGTGGCCATACCTCGCTCGACCAACACGCACACGAGCATGGCGTCTATGTTATTCATGGCCACGCTCGCCTGCTGATGGGTGGGAAAGAAT
>WNFA01001138.1_pt1 | contig 59826 bp, 57 predicted proteins | sample 5400481 | NCBI WGS metagenome assembly WNFA01 (sample SAMN13153340, study PRJNA577476) | soil metagenome | isolation source: 120 cm saprolite under Douglas fir tree site 2 hole 1 replicate 2 | place: USA:California | collected 2015-04-18 | reverse complement strand
GCGGTCTTCTCGATCCCCTTGTCAGCGCCGCCGGCAGCGAGGTCGATGAGTCGAGCTTTCGCTTCGAGGTAGTCCTCCCAGGTCGCGTGGTAGTCCATGTGGTCGTGGCCCACGTTGGTGAAGGCAGCGACGTCGAAGTCGCAAGCGCCCACCCGATCCTGCACCAGCGCATGCGAGGTCGTCTCGATGACGGCGCACCGCACGCCTGCGTCCGCCATGCGGCGAAGCCATTCCTGCACCTGCGGCGCCTCGGTCGTCGTCTGCCCGCTCGTGTTGTCGGTCTCCGCTCCACCCACCGAGAAGGCCACCGTGCTCATGGCGCCGGCGACGATGCCAGCGGCCATCAACACGTGCTCGGTCATGTGGGTCACGGTCGTTTTGCCGTCGGTGCCCGTGATCCCTGCCACATATAAGTGACGCGAGGGCCGTCCGTAAAACTCCGCGGCCACCTCGGCCAGGCCCGCACGAGTCGACGGGAGTCTCAACACAGGCGTGCCGGGCTGGACCTCAACCGGGCGGTCGACGGCGACCGCCACGGCGCCCGCGGCGACCGCGCCGGCGAGGAACGAGTGACCGTCCGAGTTGATTCCCTTCACAGCCACGAACAGGTCGCCGGGCTTCACCTGGCGCGAGTCGTATGCGATCCCGCCGACCTCCACATCGCCGTTGCCTTCGAGCACGGCCCCGGGCACGCCGCGCGCCAGGTCCTCGAGCCTCATATCTGGCTCGCAGCATAATCGGGGAGTGATTGCGGAAATCGGCGGGCACAGGTTCGACTGGGGCAGCCGGACCTATGTGATGGGCATCGTGAACGTCACGCCCGATTCGTTCAGCGGCGATGGCCTCGGGCATGATGTCGAGGCTGCGGTCGGGCAGGGCCTGCGCATGGTCGCAGAAGGCGCGGTGATGCTCGACGTCGGCGGCGAGTCCACACGACCGGGGCACATTCCCGTCAGCGCGGCAGAAGAGATCGCGCGGACCGAGGAGGTCGTCCGGCGCCTGGCGCGGGAGTCGCACGTTCCTGTTTCCATCGACTCGTACAAGCTCGAGGTGGCGGTCGCGGCGGTGGCAGCCGGAGCCACGATCATCAATGACGTTTGGGGGCTGACGCGATCGCCAGGTCTGGCCGACGTCGCGGCTCGTCATGACTGCGCACTGGTGCTCATGCACAACCAGGACGGCACCGAGTACGCGGGCGACCTGATGGGCGAGGTCAAGCGATTCCTCCGGACTTCCGTCGACGCCGCGGTGGCGGCGGGCGTCGCGCGCGAGCGCATCCTCATCGACCCGGGCATCGGCTTCGGGAAGACCGCCGACCAGAACTGGGAGGTCATGCGCCGCCTCGTGGAGCTCCGTGAGCTCGGCCAGCCCGTTCTCGTCGGGACCTCGCGAAAGTCGTTCATCGGCAAGCTCCTCGAGGTGCCGGCCGATGAGCGCCTGGCCGGCACCGCCGCGACCGTGACCGCCGCGATCCTGCGCGGAGCAGACGTCGTGCGAGTCCACGACGTGCGCGAGATGATGCGCGTCGCGCGCGTCGCCGACCGAATGCGGTGACGATCGCGTATCTCGGCCTCGGTTCGAACCTGGGGAGACGTGATCGCAACCTCTCGGCGGCGCGCCGGCGCCTGCGTCAAAAGGGAGCGCGCATTGTGCGTCATAGCCGCGTCATCGAAACCGAACCTTGGGGAGTGACCGATCAGCCCCGATTTCTGAACCAGGTCCTCGAGGTGGAATGGCAGGGATCGCCTCGTCAGCTGCTGCGCGCGGCCAAGGCCGTCGAGCGCGAGGGCGGCCGCAAATCCACTCGGCGTTGGGGCCCACGCGTCATCGACGTGGACATCCTCTTGTTTGGTAGCGAGCACGTTTCCGAGCCCGACCTGCAGATCCCACACCCTCGAATCGCGCAGCGCCCCTTCGTCCAGGACGCCCTTAAAGAGCTCGGGGCCGGGGGGGGCCGTCGCCCGTCGGCGTAAACCAGATTCGCGTCGAGCGTAAGGAGGAAACGCTAAGAGCGGGCTAAGCCTCGGCTAACGTTTGCAATCAGGCCGGGCGGGCGTTCGTGAACCGGTAGCCGATGCCTGGCACCGCGAGTATGTAGTAGGGCCGCGACGGCTGGCCCTCGATCTTGCGCGCGTCTCGATCGGATACTCGTAGCCCCAGATGGAGTTGAGGATCTTCTCGCGACTGAGCACCTTGCCGGCGTTGCTGGCCAGGAACGTCAGCAGGTCGAACTCGGTGTGGGTCAGCTCCACCTCCTGCCCCGCCCTGTAGATGCGACGCTCGTTGACGTCGATGAGGAGGTCGCGGAATTCCAGGCGGTTGCGTGCGGCCTCCGCCGATTCCATCCGCATCCGGCGCAGGTGGGCCGCGATCCGCGCCGCGAGCTCGCGTAGGCGAAGTGGCTTGACCACGTAATCGTCCGCGCCGATCTCGAGCGCGACCACGGCGTCGATCTCGTCGGAACGCGAGCTCATCATGATCACCGGCACGGCGGTGTCCTTCTTGCGCAGCTCGCGGCAGACGTCGAAGCCCGATGCGTCCGGCAGGGTCACTTCGAGGAGGACCAGGCTGGGGTGCAGCGCGTCGACCTGGCGCAGGCCTTCGGCGCCGGTGTCCGCCTCGACGACCTGGTACCCGTCCTGGGCGACGGCGGACCGCACATCCTCCCTTGTCGCCGGGTCGCCGTCGACGACGAGGACCTTGCGGGCCCCGTACGACTGTGCCATGCCCAAAATCCTAACCGATTTGAAGGATTGTTAGGAGATGTTGCGTTTCAGGCCCCGAATGCGGCCACGCGCCTTCTTCTCCAGGCCGATCAGCCGCGAGCCGGCCTCCGAAAGCACGAGCTCCCAGGCGCCTGCATAAGTCACTTCCTCGCCGCCGAACTCGGCCTTGAAGAAGCCGAGCCCGTGCCAGGGGTGTTCGGGGCCGGCGTCCGGGGGCGGCACGCCCCAAAGGTCGTAGTCGCGGCAGCCACCGGTCGCGGCCGCCTTGATCCCGGCCCACCACGCCAGGTCGTTGGCCATGAGCTCGGGATGCACCCCGCTTCGCCCCGCGAACAGGTGGTAGGCGCGACCGGCATGGCGCGCGACCAGAACCGCAGCGAGTGCCTCATGCGTGCTCGGGTGGCGGGCGACGTACGTGCGGCACCAGGGAAGCTGGTCGAGGAGCAGCTCGTAGTAGCTCCTCGCCGGCAGGTGGATGGCCTCGCGCCTCTCCACCGCCGCGGACTGCCGTTCCAGCTCGGCGGCGTCCCTTCCCTCCTCGATCACAACCCCCCGCCGCTCGCCCGCCCGGATGTTGTATCGGCGGCCGTGCTTGAACGTTGCGAGCATTTGATCTGGCGTCGCCAGCGAGAGGATGCGTGTGTGCTGCGGCTGTACCGCCGCAGCGCCACTGAAGCCACGCGCGCGCATGGCCTGGCCGAGCTCGAGCGGGGCTTCAGGTTCCACCACGATGCGCGCGACCTTTGTGGACCGCGCCCAGTCGACAAGGGCCGCGACGGCTTCTGGCGATGCTGGCACCGGCCCTCGCGGCACGTATGCCTCGCGTACGGGGCCGATTCCGCGCAGCTGCACACTCGCCATCGCCCCACCTGCGAGCCGGACTCTTTCGACGGTCCAGCCGGCGCGGGACTGGACCTCTCCCCAGCCCCACGTCTGCAGGAGCGGAGCGGGTGATGCGCGCTCGTCGAGCTCCCCGTCCCAGATCGTCTGCTTGCCGCTCACTCGGAGCCCTCGAGATGGCTCGTGTCATTGACGCCTGAAACCACAAACCGCCCATTGCGTTTCTCGATCACCGAGATCGATGCGTTCTCGATCCGGAACGGGAACAGGCCATGGTTCGGGCGCCCGACGACCCGATGCAGGGCGACCTGGATGACCCCGCCATGGGTCACGACCAGGATGTCTCCGTGATCGTGGCGCGCGAGGATCGAGTCGATCTCGGCAACGACCCTGGTCTCGAACGGCGCCGCGCCCTCTCCGCCCGGGACGACATCCCAGCTCGGTTCCTCCGTCCACCGCGCCCAGGCGTCCGGAAATCGCTGCGCCAGCTCATCGGTGTTGAGCCCCTCCCAATCGCCGAGGTAGATCTCCCTCAGGCCCGTCGTCGGGCTGGGCGAGCCGCCAGTCGCGTCGCTGATCACCTGAGCGGTCTGAAGGGCGCGCCTGAGGTCGCTCGAGTAGAAGCCTGCAAAGCGGTGACGAGCCAGCCGCCGACCAACGCGCATCGCCTGGCGGCGACCTTCCTCCGAGAGTGGGGGGTCGAGCTGGCCCTGGATACGGTGCTCGCGGTTCCAGGTCGATTGGCCATGACGGACCAGCAACAATCGCGCGGGCGAAGGTTTCGACGGGAGAGGGAGGTCTGGCGGCTCCGGGCGCGCGAATCCGATCTTGATATCTATACTAGCTTCTCTTAGTCCATCGATCGGTGTTGGGCCGATCTCGGGAGACGACTTTGCAGTCACACGGCACGCTCGCCGAAATCACCCTACGCTCGCTTCTGGAATCTGCCCAGGGCGAGAGGTCGACAGGTACCCTTACCCTCCGAAATGGCAACGGTGAGTCGACCGCGCTTTACTTCCTGTTCGGCCATCTCTTCCACGCCGAGGGCAATGGCAAAGCGGGCGACGATGCCGTCGTCAGCGCGCTCGGCTGGACGAAGGGCGAATTCGAGTTCGACGCCAAGGCCAAGCTGCCGGCTGACGAGACCGTCAAAGCCGGCATTCCCGAGCTGGTCCATGCGGCCGAAGGCGCGCCTCGTGACGCGCCGACCCAAGCGCCCCCTCAACCCTCGCCGCAGAGCAGCAACGCCGTGGCGTCCCCTGAGCGCGCAGAGAATCCTGAACCGGAGAGAAAGTTGGACGCACCCCAGCCGCGACGAGGCGTGAAGCACCGACCTCAGCCCAAGCACGGGCGCGAACCGATCCCAGTGCCAGCCGGCCAGGTCATCTATGACTCGTTGAAGACATCGTTCGTCGATTTCCCGCGTCTGATCACGACCCTCGAGAAGGAGGGCTACACAGGCTATGTCCGCCTCCTCACGGATGATGCCGCCGGGCTCATTCTCTTCAAAGACGGCGCGGCGCTCGAATGCCTGTACGACGGCGCGAGTGATGCTGCAGGTCTTGTGCTTGGAAAGGAGGCGCTGCATCACTTCAACCAGGACGTCACGGCCGGCCACGGTGTGCTCGACGTCGTCGGCCTTTCGCCGGAGCTGATTGACGGTCTCTACGAGCTCACCGTCTCGAAGCCGATGTACACCGAGCTGTATGCCGCCTGGGTCGATATGCGGGCCCTGCTCAAGTTCCTGAGCGATCGGAAGTTGAGCGGGAGCGTCATGATCCGCTCCAGCGCGGGCACAGGCGTGATCATCATGTCCGAGGGTGACCTCGCCGGTGCGTATACGAGCGAGTCGCGTGACATCTCCGACAAACCCGACCGCGCGCTCGCGCTCTGCGACGACCCAATGGCGATGATCGAGGTCAAGTCGGCCGACACCGTCAAGCACCCGCCGCTCGATGTCGATGAGGTCGTGACCCCAGGCCAGCGGTCGGCGCCGCGCAACAACCCACTGCCCCCGCCCGCGCCCCCGCCGGCGCCGCCGGTTCAGCCGCCGCCGACGCAGCAGTTCCCGGTCATCCAGACACCCGCGCCCATGCCCGTCGCTCCACCGGTCCTGGCCCCCACGGCCACATATCCGGCCTTTCCCACGCCCCAGGCGACGCCGGCGCAGGTCGCTCCGACGACGCCGCCGCCTGGCGCCGGCGGCCCCCAGCTGGACTGGGGCTCGATCGTCGCCGAGCTGCAGGCCATGGCCGAAGACTCGTTAGGCAACCGCGCCCGCAAGGTCAAGGACATTCTCGGCGCGGCCGATCCGTCGCTGCCGGGGATCGAAGGCGCCATCGACCAGGTCCCGAGCATCTCGCTCCTCTTCGTCGATTCTTCACGGCTGGAACAGCTCGCTCAGGAGATGAGGGCCAGGCTCAAGTCGCACCTGTAGTGGTGCCCCGGTCGGCAGCCTGACGTTGTGAAGACGGCGGCGATCGCGGCATCGGTGCTCGTGCTGAGTGCGCTGGCGGCGTGCGGCGGCAGCCCGCCTCAGATCATCGACTACTCGCCTGAGCGGGGCGCGGTCGATGTCTCGACCGCGGCCCCGGTCCGGATCACCTTCGACCACGACGTGAACAAAGACTCGGTGGCCGGCAGGCTTTCGCTGGTGCCTGCCACCGACGGCAATGTGGTCTGGCTCGGACCCCGCCAGCTTGAATACCAGCACGCGACCCTCCAGCCGAGCACGGCCTATGAGGTCGTTCTGCGCGAGGGCTACACGGACCTCGCCGGCAACGCATACACGCTCCGCCATCATTGGTCCTTCACCACCGAGGGTCCGCCGACCGTGACCGGATCCAGCCCGGCCAACAACCAGAACGATGTCGATCCTGCCTCGTATCTGTCCATCGATTTCACGCGCGAGATGGACGCCTCGACATTGAGTGGCGCGATCACCATCGAGCCGTTCGTGTCTTTCGCACTTCGCCTCGATCCGACGGAGGGAAGGCGCGTAGTGCTTGCACCGGACTCGCTCCTGGATCCATCGACGTCCTACACCGTCGACGTCACGACGGCTGCCCTCGATGCGCACGGCAACCGGCTGGATCGCAACCAGAGCTTCGTCTTCCAGACAGGCCTCGCCCTGCCGCTGCGGCATTGGGTTGCATTCGCCACCGCTGTCGCCGGCGGTCCCTCGGGCGGAGTGTGGATCGTCAACGAATCAGGCTTTCCGCGCCGCTTGGTCGACGCGGCGTCGGTGCAGTCGTTCAGCTGGTCTCCAGATGGATCGAGTCTTTTGATCCAAACGGATATTGCAAGCTGGACGGCCTTCACTCCGGCCGGTGGCTCGGCCCCGCTGCCCTTCACGGCCACCTGGGCCGCAGCACTGGCCGCCGGACTCGGGTACGTCTACATCGACAGGGACGGCACTCTCCACCGCTGGTCAGCGGATGGCACGGACGAATCCATTGCCACCAATGTGTCTGCCGCGGCCAGCGCGCCGAGCGGCCAGAGGGTCGCGTTCGTTCGAACCAACGGAACGGCATCGACCTTGTGGGGCTATGACGTGGGCTTGAGATCGCAGTACGAGCTGTCGAGTGAGGCGGGGGCGGTGAGCGACCTCAGCTGGTCACCGGCCGCCAACCGCATCGCGTACCTGCGTCAGGACGGGGGCTCCATTTCCCTCCGCGTCCGGAGCCTGACCGGTCAAGCGTTGACGTCTACCATCGCCACCGGCGACATCGGCCATCCGACGTGGTTGCCGGATTCGACGCATGTCGTGTTCGCGGCCGGCATCGCGACCGGCGACGGATTTGCACGCAAGGCATTCCTGCTCAGCGTGATCGCTCCGCCGGCGGCCCTGACCACTGCGCTCGCAATCCCTTCCAGCCTCGCCCTCGACGTGGCCGACCCTGTCCCGTCGCCCGATGGTCACCAGATCGCATTCGTGAGCCAGGATCAGGTGTGGTTGATGAACGCCGACGGCACGCGGCCAACGGCCCTCACGCGTTTCGACAGCTCGTCGTTCCCGTTCTCATGCCGGACGCCCGCCTGGACGCGCCTCTAGCGCGTCCGACTCTAAATGGACGCGCCTCTAGCGCGTCCGACTCTGGATGGACGCGACTTTAGTCGCGGCCGACGTTGGTCTGGAGTTGCTCCGTCTGATCCCGATCGACAGCGCGATCGAACAGCTCCTCGAGCCGGTCGGCTGTGCGCGTCCACGAGAACCGCTGCGCGAGCAGGCTGCCACGCCGCCCCATCTGCTGGGCAAGCTCGCGATCCGCAAGCAAGCGCCCGATACGATCGGCGTACGCCGCTGGATCGTCGCCGTCGATGAGGTAGCCGCTCACCTCGTCGCGCACGACCGAGCGCAACCCCGGAACGCCCGACGCGACCACCGGAGTGCCACACGCCTGCGCCTCGAGAGCGACGAGCCCGAAGGATTCGCTGTACGACGGCATGATGCAAGCGTCCGCCGCCGAGTAGAAGTACGGCAGCTCGTGGTGGGCCACCGACCCCAGGAAGTCGACGTGATCACGCACGGCCAGCGATGAGGCGACCGACATGAGGCGGTCCTTCTCGCTCTCATCACCATCGCGGCTGTCCTCGCCGACGACCAACAGGCGCAGGTCTGGATACGCGCGGCCCTTCAGCAGGGCCAATGCGCGAATCGCGATCTCGACGCCCTTCAGCCGCTCGAGCCGGCCGACGAAGAGCAGCAGCGGTGCGCCCGAATAGCCGATCTTGTGCCGGGCCTCGGCGCGATCGAGCGGCCTGAATGTGGCGAGGTCGACCCCGGGCGGGACGATGAACACGCGATCGGGGCTCGCGCCATAGGAGTTGACGAGCTCCTCGCCTTCATCGGCCGTAGAGGCGATGAGCAGGTCGGCCTCCCGGGCGATCTCACCCTCGACCCGGATGCGCATGGCAGGCTCAGGGCGGGCGCCGCTGGCGAGCCGCTTGTTCTTGACGAGTCCCAGGGTGTGGGCGACGTGCGCCCAGCGCACCGCAAGCTGCGGCCGTAGCAGACACGCGACCTCGCCGGAAAGCCAGTAATGCGAGAAGAGGAGGTCGTACTGGAGGCCCTGGATCTCGGCGAAGGCGCCGACCTGCTCCGCAAACGCGGGCGCCTCGTTGAGCAGCGAGTACTTGTCGAGCCCGTTGCCGGCGGCGAGGTAGATCACCCGTGACAGCGCAGCCAGGGTTTCGATCGCGGGGTCGTCGCGCGACTGCAGGCGTGTGAACACGTCGGTGGCGATGCCCCGGTCGCTGAAGGCGCTGCAGACCTCGCGGACGTAAACGTTGAGGCCGCCGTTGGCGTTTTGACCCAACGAGGCTGTGGGCGAGGTGTGCATGGATATGACCGCGATCCGCCTCGGAGCGCGGTCGGAGATCAATCTGGTCGGCTCAGCCACGGTAGGCCGATCTCGCGTCGAGCCAGCGCCTCGAGACGCAGCAAAACCCAGAACGAGAGACCGGCGAGCAGGACGGCATATCACTTCAAAACGTACGCGCTTCCTTGCTATTCCGTGCCTGGCCTCCCCGCCACGCGGGGAGGTCGGCCCCGGCCGAAGGCGGCGGGCGGGTGGGGGAGTGGAGTTTTCAGCGGTTATGATCTTGGCGGCATGCGCCTGGTCAAGGGCTTCAAAGTCTCCGCCCTGGTCGCACTGGCGATCCCCGCCATGCTTGCGCTCACGGCGATCACCACGCTGGCCGATGCCTCGCCGTCCCCTACCGTCGCCCTCCCCGGGGATCCCACCCGCGGCGCCACGCTCTATGGCGCGAACTGCGCCACCTGCCACGGCGCCAACCTCGAGGGTGGCATCGGTGCGGTGCTCAATCCGATCGACAAGCTCCCGGGGGTGGCGAATCCGCTCGACCCCGCGTTCCTGATCCAGATCATCACCAACGGGCGCCAGCCCCAGGCCGGGGACCCGAAATCGATCCCGATGCCGGCGAAGGGCGGCAACCCCAACCTGACCGACCAGGACACCAAGGACCTGGCCGCCTACATCATTCAGCAGAATCAGATCAATCCAAGCTCGCTCCCACTGGCGGCGGGGGAGCTGGCCAAGCGAACGATTTTCTGGGTCAGCATCGGCATCCTCTCCATGCTCTTCGTGACGTTCCTCCTGGCCCAGTACAACATTCGGTGGATCGCGCGCCGGGCGGCGGCGCGACGCAGGTAGGCGCCCACCCGGCGGACACAAGCCCCCGCTCCGCGCCGTCCCCGGTGTCGACGCCAACAGGCGGCGCGCCCAGGATCCTGATCCTTTTCAGCGATACGGGCGGGGGCCATCGCGCCGCGGCAAGAGCGCTGACCGATGCGTTGAAGCAGCTCGATCCGACTTGCGACGTGACCGTGGCCGATCCCCTCATCTCGCAGGGACCGGCAGTTGTGCGCCGGCTCGCGTCGCTTTACTCACCGATGATCCAACGGTCCCGCGCAGCCTGGGGCGCCGTCTACCACTCAAGCAACACCAAACCGACCTTCGCCGCGATTCGCGCGGTCTTCGGTCCGGGGGTGCGGAAGGTGATCGTCGACCTGGTGGCCAAGCACGACCCCGACGTCTTGCTCTCCGTCCATCCGCTGCTGAACCACATCGCCCACCAGGCCATCCTCAAGTGCGGACGGCCTCGAGCGCTGATGACGGTCATCACCGACCTCGTCGATTTCCATCGCGGCTGGACCTTCAGCCGGGCCGACCTGGTCGTGGCGCCGACCGAGCTCGCCCGCAAGGTCGCCCTGCGCCGGCGCGTGCCGGCCGATCGCATCAAGCTGCTCGGACTGCCGGTCGATTTGCGTTTTCGCCCTCCGGCTCCGGGCGAGAAGCACGCGCTGCGCCGCCGTTACGGCCTCGACGAGGCACGATTCACTGTCCTCGTCATGGGCGGCGCCGCGGGTGTGGGCAACCTGATCAAGCAGGTGCGCGTGCTGGCTTGGGAACCCCACCAGTGGCAGGTCATCGCAGTCTGTGGGCGCAACGAGAAGCTGCGGAGCCGCCTCGCTCGCGTCCGTTTCGCGACCCCGACCCTCGTCCTTGGCTTCGTCGACAACATGCCGGAGCTGATGCGGGCATCGGACGTGATCGTGACCAAGGCCGGACCCGGCGCCATCGCGGAGGCCCTGGCCACCGGCGTCCCAGTGCTGGTCACCGGCTTCTTGCCTGGGCAGGAATCGCCGAACGTGGACTTCGTGGTCGAAGCCGGCTTCGGCGCATTTACCCCCAGGGAGAGCGATCTTCTCGACGAGGTGCGCGTGCTGGCTGAGGGCGGGCCGACATGGCAGGAGATGTCGCGGAAGGCCGCTGAGATGGCGCACCCATACGCATCGTCCGACATCGCGCGCGAGTGCCTCCTGCTCGCGGCTCGCTACAGGGCGTCGGCGCAGGCGAGACGGTAAGGGCAGAGGCGGCAGCGCCGCCGGTCGGGCCGCGATTCGAATTGCCCGGCCCTCACTCCATCCGCCACCTCGCCGCCCTGCCGCTCTGCTTCGGAAAGCAGCTGGCGGCTGGGTTCGACGCGCACCGAGTCGCCCGAGGCCAGGTATACGATCTCGAGCTCGACGGGATCGAGCTTGAGCGCCGCTTCCGCGCCCAGCGCATAGAGCGCCAGCTGCAGGTCGCGCGGCCGGCGCGCGAGGGGCCGGCCGGTCTTGTAGTCGATTATCCGCCAGCTCCCGGACGTGCGATCGATACGGTCGATGACGCCGTTGAGCGTCCAACCGTCGACCGCGATTGTGAACGGCTGCTCGAGGTACTCCGGCCGAGCATCGAGACCACCCTGCTTGCGAAAAGCTTCGAGCTGGGCGGCGCCGTTGCGCTCGAACGTCGCTTCGCGACGAGCGTCTGGAAACGTGATCTCGCCGCGAACCTCACGATGGAGCGAGCGCAACAAGGGCGCGGTCACGTCTGCGCCCTTGCGCCGTGCCTCAGCTGCACGCCGCAACGTCTCGTGCAGGATCACGCCCTGGACGGCCTCGGCACTCTGGACGGCGGGCAGCCTCTGAACATGGCGGTACCAGTACTGCCGCGGGCAATCGCGATACGCCGACATCGAAGAGTAGGAAAGAACGACAGCCTGGTCGCCCTCCCCGCTTGCGGGGAGGGCAGGGGGTGGGGAGACACGGTTGCCAACGATCTCTCGCAGCACGATGGTCCGCCCGCCCGCGGCTCTCACCTCATCCAGGAACCGCGAATCCCTCCAGCGCCGCCCTCCTTCGTAGTGCGACGCCCGGGTGAGGTAGAGGTATCGCATCGAGCGTGTCATCGCGACGTAGAGGAGGCGGCGCTCCTCCGCGACGACATCCTCGCGGCCGCGGACCAGGGGCTCCAGCACGACCGCCGGCAGCTCGAATCGCGGGGAACGGCCCGACTGAGGCAGCCTGCCTTCGACCAGGCCCGGTACGAAGACCGCCTCGAACTCCAGGCCCTTCGCCTGGTGGATGGTCATGACCTGGATGGCGCTCCCGAGCCCTTCGACCTCGGCCGGCCGCTCGTCTTCCTGCGAGAGCAACACCAGGTCCAGGTGGCGTATGTAGGCCTCCAGCGAGCGGTCGGTCGACGTTTCGCAGAACTCGGCGATGAGCTCGGCGAAGCGGCTCACATTGGCCACAGACCGCGCCGCTTCACTCGCTTCGAGCCGGGACATGAGCACTTCGAGGTAGCGCGTTTTCTCCATGAGCTCGAAGAACAGGTCGCGGACGTCGAGCACGGCCGCTTGAGCGCCAAGCGCCTGCAGCAGCCGCGCGAACGTCGAGGCCGGGTCCCAGCTCGCCAGAGCTTCGAGCGGAGGCATCTCGTTCCGATCGCGCAGCACTGTGAGGGCTACGTCTTGCGCAAGTGACAGGGGCGGACGCGTGACAGCGCGAGCCAGCGCCACGAGGTCATTCGGGTCTCTGAGGACGCGCAAGAGCGCGATCACGTCCTTGATCTCGGGACGGTCATTGAATCCATGACCGCCGATGACGACATGCGGCAGACCGTGCGCCGCGAGTGCGTCCGCGATCGGCCGCGCGATGGCATTGGTACGGCACAGCACGGCGATTGCGTTCGGGGCCAACCCGGATGTGATCAGCCGCGCCGCCTCTTCAGCGATCGCGTTCGCCTCGCTCGCACCGTCGGGACATGCCCAGACCTCCACCTTTTCGCCGGTATTGCTCGAACGCAGGCCCTTGGGCAGACGATCGGGGTTGTTGCCGACAAGCGCGGATGCCGCCGCGACGATCCTTCGGGAGCTGCGGTGGTTGCGGCCCAGCGTGACCGTACTGGCGGTGGGAAAGGCGCGCAGAAAACGCTCGAGGCTCGCGCGCGAGGCGCCGCGGAACCGGTAGATGCTCTGGTCGTCGTCGCCGACCACGAACGGCGCGCCTCCGCCGGCGATCAGCTCGACCAGCCGTTCCTGGGCGAGATTGAGGTCCTGGTACTCGTCGACGAGCACCTGCGGGTATCGCTCGCGATACTGCTCGAGCAGCGCGGGCCGCTGTTCGAGCATCCGGACCGTCAGCGTCAGCAGGTCCTCGAAGTCGAGCACCCGCACCTTGCGACACTGGCGCTCGTAGGCCCGAAACAGGCGGACGCAGGCCCGCATCAGCTCCGCTTTGTCTCGGTCCTCGGCTGTTCTTGCCCAGATGGCCAGGCGCTCCAGAGGAACCAGCTCCTGCTTGAGGCGCTCCAGCATCTGGAGCGCCGGCGCCACCAGGTCGTCGGGCCGTTCGTCTCCAGTCAGGGCGAGGTCGCCCAGCTGCCACATCTGCTCACGCGCGAGGATCCAGCGCTCCGCGCCGGTGATGATTCGGAAGCCCGCGGGCACGCCGATCGAACGCCCATCCGCTCGCAGCCACGACAGCGCGATCGCGTGAAACGTGCCCACCGCAGGCGCTTCCGCACCGATGAGGTCCTCGATGCGGGCGCGCATCTCCGCGGCCGCGCGGTCGGTGAACGTCATCACCAGGATCGAGCTCGGTGAGGCCCCGCCCAACACGAGCCGGCGAAAGCGTTCGGCGATGACCGCGGTCTTTCCCGTGCCCGCCCCGGCGACCACCCGAACCGGGCCTCGCCCGATGGCCGACGCGCCGCGCTGCTCGGCGTCGAGCCGAATCAATCAACCACCGTCGAGCGCCCGATCCGCACCCTGATGATGCGGACGCGGCGCCCGAGCTGCAGGCCGTTGAGGCGCCCGATGATCACCTCGGCGTCGAGCCTCAGCTGGTGCGCGAGCGCCGGGCTGGACGTGGTCACGACCAGGACGCCCGAGCGAAGCTCGACCTCGTCGCACAACCGGGCCGGCTCCGAGCCGATCACGCTCCGAAACGCCGCCGCCACCTGCCCCCCCAGCAGGCGGCTTCCGTCTGGCTGCCGCCGGAGTACGCGAGGGAGGATATTGCCCAGCTTATCCACAGGGCAGGACCTGCCCAGCTTCGACGCTCCAAACGCTCGCCCCGGCGATGAGATCCGGCGGAAACGGGCCGACGTCGACTGAGGTGATTACGACTTGGCCGCCGTTCCCGACCTGGCGCAGGAGAGCCCCGCGCCGCTCGAGGTCCAGCTCGGACAGGACGTCATCCAGCAAGAGCACAGGCCGCTCGCCGGTACGCCTGGCCACCAGGTCGGCCTCAGCCAGCTTCAGGCTGACTACGGCGGTGCGCTGCTGGCCCTGGGAGGCATAGCCGCGGGCATCCTGGCCGTCGAGCAGCACCCGCAGATCGTCACGGTGCGGACCAATGCTCGTCGAGCCCCGGCGGAGGTCATCGGCGAGCGAGTTATGCACAGCCGATGCCAGGTCCTCGGGAGGACCCAGGTACTCGATCTCGAGGTGCTCTCCGCCAGCGATCTCTGAGTGGCAGCGAGCGGCTTCGGGAGCGAGCTCGCGTACCGCTTCCGCCCTGGCGGCAGCGACCTCGGCTCCGACTCGCACCAGCTCCACGTTCCACACCTCGAGCACGTCGGGCGCGTCCTCACCCGCGGCGATGCGCTTCAGCAGGCTGTTGCGCTGCTCCAGGATCCGGCGGAGGCCCGAGAGGGCGCGCGCATAGCCGGGCTCGACCTGCACCAGCAGTTGATTCAGAAATCGGCGCCGCTGCTCCGGACCGGCCTTGATCAAACCGAGGTCATCCGGCCAAAAGAGGGTGACGCGGAAGTGCCCTGGAAGATCGACGGCCCGTCGCCGGGCGCCATCGACCTCGATCGTGCGGTGCGCTCGCGTGCCATCCACGGCGAGGGCGATGGTCAGCTCCATGCGCCGGCCGGCGCTTTCCACCTCGGCCTCGATGCGCGACGCCGGTGCGACCGGTCCGACGAGCTCAACCTCACGGCGGGCTCGCGGCGAAGCGGAGAGAGCGAGCATCGCGACGGCCTCTAGCAGGTTCGTCTTGCCCTGGCCGTTGGCGCCGATGAACACGTTGACCCCGGGCTCCACCGAGATGTCCAGGTGGGCGTAGTTGCGATGGTTCCTGAGCTGCAAACGCCGGAGGAGCACCCAGGGAACCCGGAGCCTGACCTACGACATCGCCACCCGCACGGGCATGATCACGTAGAGGTAGTGGTCCTTGCCCGGCGGTCGCAGGAGGCCGGGGCTGAGCGGGCCGTCGAACAGGAGCTCGACCTGGTCCTCGCCGATCACGCCCAGTGCGTCGAGCACGTAGCGGGCGTTGAAGGCAATCTGGATGTCAGATCCGTCGACCTCGGCTGCCATCTCCGCCCGGCTGTCGCCAACCTCATTGGTGGTCGCCGACAGGACCAGCGAGCCGGCCTGTGCCTTGACCCGGATGACATTGGCGCTGTCGCGGGCGAAAAGCGAGACGGCACGCACCGTTTGGATCAGCTCGGCGGTGGACACCTTTACCGTGGTCGAGCTCTTGCTGGGGATAACCTGTGCGTAGTTGGGATACTTCCCGTCGATCAGGCGGGAGGTCAGCTCAGAGCTGCCGGCCTTGAAGAAGATCTGGTTGCGGGCCTTCGAGATGATCACGTCGACCCGGCCGGGTTCACCCTTCAAAACCCTCGAAAGCTCTGCCAGGGCCCGAGCCGGCACGATCAGGCTCGCATCCAGGTCGCCCGCCCCGGACGCGTTCAGCTTGCTCACCGCCAGTCGATGACCGTCGGTGGCGGCAAACGTGATCCCACCGCCCTGAACGTGCACGAGCACGCCCGTGAGCACCGGCCGCGCCTCATCGGTGGAAGCCGCCATCTGTGTCTGCTCGACAGCGGTCACCAGGTCGTCGAGGGCAACCTCGATCTTGTCGCCTTCGTCCGGTCGAGGCCCCGGAGGAAATTCCTCGGCCTCGATGCACTTGATGTGCGTGTCGAACCGCGCACACCGAAGGTTCAGCGATTGGGTTGCTCCATCGAGAGTCATCTCGAGATCCTGGTCGGGCAGGGTGCTCACGAAATCGGTCAGTAGCCTGGCCGGCGCGGTGGTGCTGCCCTCCATCGAGACTTCCGCCGCCACCAGCTTCCTGATTCCGATCTCCAGATTTGTTGCGGTCAAAGCGAGGCCTTCTGAAGTGGTCTCGACAAGGATGTTGTTGAGGATTGGCAGCGTTGTGCGACTCGAGATTGCCCGTGAGACGACTTGCAACGCCTGACCCAGGACTGCAGGCCTGCACGTCACTTTCATCTGAGCTTCGATGGCTTTGGCTTTCAAGACAGTTGTCCCCTATTCAAAGTGTTTCTCTTAATTGAAATCACCCGTAGTCCATAACAGTAAGCGCTGTGGAGAGTGTGGATGTCGAGAGGCTTTACAGATCGAATCGATTGGGGGATAAGCTCGGGACAAGCCTGCCGTCCGCGGGCCTTGCCTGTGAGCGGATTGGGGACAGGTCGCCCTCCGACCGATAATCCCCGGTCTCTCCCGCGCCGGCCGGAACAACGTGTGCAGAGGCACATCGATCTCGTCATCACTGTGAGTAAAGGCGCTCCTTGATCGCCTGCACCTCATAGCGCAATCTCTCGTCTTCCTTGAGCTCGTTGGCAATCTTCTCGATCGAATGCAGAGCCGTCGTGTGGTCGCGGCCTCCAAAGGCCTTGCCGATGGCGGGCAACGATGATGGGGTCTCTTCGCGGACCAGGAACATGGCCACCTGGCGAGGAAAAACGATGTGCTTGTCGCGCCGCTTGCTTTTCATGTCCTCGAGGGTGACGTTGTAGTAGTCGGCGACGAGCGCTTGGATCCGCTCCACCTTGATGGGCTGGCGGGTGCCGGCTGGGATGATGTCGGCGAGCAGGCGAGCCGCGTCTTCGGCATCGACCGGACGCTGATGCACAGCCGCGAAAGCCTGCACTCGTGTGAGCGCGCCTTCGAGCTCGCGGATGTTGCGCTGCACCTTGTGAGCTATGAAGCTGAGAACCTCTTCCGGAACCAGGCTGCCGTTGATGCCGAGCTTGGAATGAAGGATGGCGAGGCGGGTCTCGAAATCTGGGGACTGAATGTCGGCGATGAGCCCCCACTCAAATCGTGAGCGCAGCCTGTCCTCGAGAGTGGGGATCTCCTTGGGAGGGCGGTCCGAGGAAATGACGATCTGCTTGTTGATCTCATGCAGCGCGTTGAACGTGTGAAAGAACTCTTCCTTCGTGCGGTCCTTGCCGGCCAGGAACTGGACGTCGTCGATGAGCAGCACGTCGACGGTGCGGTACTTGTTTCGGAACTCACCCATGCGCGCGGTGGCGATGGAGCTGATCACCTCATTGGTGAACTGCTCCGAAGTGAGGTAGACGACGCGCTTGCGCGGGAAGCGGTCGTGCACCTCATGGCCGATCGCGTGCATGAGGTGAGTCTTGCCGAGACCCACGCCTCCATAGAGGAAAAGCGGGTTGTAGCTGTCGCCCGGTGCCTCGGCAACGGCCTTGGCCGCCGCATGAGCGAACTGCGAGTTGTGCCCGACCACGAACGATGAGAACTTGAATCGAACGTTGAGCTCGGAGGGCGTGACGATGGGACCATCCGCAGGTCCCTCGACCCCGTTCTCATATCCGTGTCCGTTGGCACCGTTGACCGCGAAGTCGCCATCAGCGGCCATGAGGGGCGGCCGGTGACCGCTGGGAGAGATGACGAAGTCGATGTCGACCTCCGAGCCGGTTACGGCCTGGAGGGTTTCCTGGATCAGTCCTGAGAAGCGGTCCTCCAGCCAATCCTTGGCGAGCTTGCTGGGCACGCCGATTCGGAACGTGTTGCCGTCGGCCGACACCACCGACGTGTTCTTCAGCCACATGTCGTAGGTTCGCTTGGCGAGCTGGAAGCGCAGCTCCTCCTGGACTTGCGACCAGATCTGGTCTTGGTTCACCTCACGCCGTTCCTTGCGCCGCCGAGACAGTCTCACGACCGTCTTGCCGGCCTCCGACCGGCTGGGGGCAACTCGCCGCCGGCTTTTGCAAATGCTGTGGACAACCTGGGATTAAGTTCACCGCTCATCTCCTCCTGCTCCCTTGCTCGCGAAGCAGTCCCTGAATTACGTGCTGGCGAGCACTACTTCAATCGAAGCCCAGCGTTGACCGGCTTCGTATTATCGGCGCCTGTGGAAAAGAGCGGGCGAGATTTCCACAGGCTGGCGGTGCCGACCTGTTCGAAATCCAACATCCGGTCTGTTCCGACATCTGGAAGCGGTGTTGTGACTTTAGATTGGCACCAATTGGACTCACATATGAGTCGGGTTTGCGTGACTTGTACTGAGTTGGTTCGGTCGACCCGATCCAACCTGCTTCCGGGCCGGGATTGTAACAAAGGCCTGTGGGTGCCGCAAGGCCCGATGCCAATGGATGAAGTGATACGGGCGGTATCATGGATCGAGGAGCCGGGGTCGGCTACACTACCGCGGTTCCATCAGCCTCCAGGCAAGAGAGGATTTCTCCATCAAGCGAACCTATCAGCCCAAGAAGCGCTACCGCCGGCGGGTGCACGGCTTTCTCCGCCGCATGTCCACAAAGGGCGGCGTCAGACTGATCCAGAACCGCCGTCGCAAGGGGCGCCACCGCCTGACTCCGTAGCCGGTTTCGATCCTGCGTGAAGCGGCGTTTTCGGCTCCGCCGGCAGTCTGAATTTCAGGCCGCGATCGGGGGCAGGCGCGTCTATACGGGGCGGACGCTCGTCGCTTTTGCGGTGCCTCGCGAGGCTGATGAGAGCCGCGTTGGCGTGACGGTCAGCCGCAATGTCAAAGGCTCGGTGGACCGCAACCGCGCACGACGCCGAATCCGTGAGGCCGCGCGAGATCGGCTTCTGGGACCTGATTCGCCGCTACATGGACTGGGAATACGATATGACGTGGTCCTGATCGCCCGCCCCGCCGCGCTGGAGGTGCCCTTTGCCGACCTGCAGGCGGAGACCGAGCAGACGGCAGTCAGGCTTTCGAAGCTCAAGCCATGACGACGATCCTGCTGGCCATGATCCGCGGTTACCAACATTCTTTTTCGAAGCTCCTTCCGCCTTCGTGCCGCTACTACCCGTCTTGCTCGCAATACACATATGAAGCAGTCGAGAAATACGGGTGGTTTCGAGGGGGCTGGATGGGGGCGGCGCGCATCGCGCGCTGCCATCCGTTCGCCAAGGGCGGCTACGATCCTGTTCCTTGATCCGCCTGATCGCCACCTGGAGTCGCTGACATCGATCTGAGAACCCTCTTCGACGTTTTCCTGCCCGTCGTGCACCTGTGGAGCGCGGTGGTGAAGGAACCAATCGCGTGGTTCCTGAACTTCCTGTACGTGAACCTGCAGACGGTTCCACTCGCGGAGACCATCGGTGCCTACGGCGTGGCGATCATCATCCTGACGATCATCATCAGGGCGCTGCTGTCGCCCCTCACATATTTCCAGCTCACCACGCAGCGCAAGACGATGGCCGAGCAGCGCAAGTTGGCGCCCCAGGTCGCCGACCTGCGCAAGAAGTTCAAGAAGGAACCGCAGAAGCTGAACACGGAGATGATGAAGCTCTACCAGGAGCATGGCGTCAACCCGCTCGGCGGGCTAGTCGGCTGTCTGCCGTTGATCGTCCAGATCCCGATCCTGACCGCGCTCTATTACGTGTTCCAGGGGTTTGCCAAGAGCGCCCACTCGGCCGCGCCGTTCGTCTTCGTGCCCAACCTGAACGACAGCGCGGCTCAGCACGCCATTTTCGTTCTGCACCTGGTCGGCTTCACGCTGCCGGTTCCGATACTCGGCTACGCGATTTTCCCACTGCTGGCGGCGATCACGACATTCATCCAGTCGAAGATGCTGCAGCAGCCACCTCCGCCCAACCCGACGGAGCAGGAGCTCCAGACCCAATCGATGCAGCGGACGATGGTGTGGCTGTCTCCGGTGATGATCGGGGTCTTCGCCCTGCAGGTTCCAGCCGGGCTCGGGCTCTACTGGTTTGTCGGCAACGTGGTCAGTATCATTCTTCAGTACTTCGTAGTCGGGTGGGGAAGCCTTCTGCCGAGACGAGATGGGGGTGGGCCGGTGCTGGCCGTCGCGCCTAAGGGCGGGGGCGGTCCGAAGAACGGATCCAAGCCCGGGCTCAAGCCGTCTCCGCAACCGGGAGCCGGGTCGAGGAGGCGCAGGAAGTGAGGGAAATGGTGAGAGAAGAGATGAGCGAAGGGGTGGAGGCGCGATGAGATCGGCTGAGGGCCGTGGCCGCACCCTCGATGAAGCCGTCGACGCGGCTTTGATCGAGCTCGGTGAAAGCCGTCGGAACGTGGACGTGCGAGTGATCAGCGAAGGTCCCGACGAGACGGTGGTGGAGGTCGTTGCGATCGATCAGGCGACTGCGCCGGCAGGAGCGGCGTCGCCCGCCAACGGCAAAGCCGAAGCTGCGCGGGCGTTGGTCGAAGGGCTGCTCAAGCACATGGGCGTCCGCGCGCAAGTCACCGTCCGTACGGGCACCGACCCGATCACGCTCGATATCAGCGGCCGCGACCTGGGCGGGCTGATCGGCTGGCGTGGTGAGACCCTGCGTGCCTTGCAGTCCGTGACCAACGTCATGCTCGGCAAGAACCTCGCGGAGGGTGAGCGCGTGATCGTCGACGTCGAGCGCTACCGACAGAGGCGCGAACACACGGTGCGCGAGATTGCCCTGCGCGCGGCGCGCCAGGTGAAGATGACGGGCGACGCGATCACCCTCGATGCGATGCAGGCGTTTGAGCGGCGTGCCATCCACCTTGCCCTTCAGGACGATCCCGACGTGGGCAGCTCGAGCATCGGCGAGGAGCCCGATCGCAGAGTGGTGGTCGGACCCCGCAAGCCCGCGAGCAACTGATCCATGCCCGGCGGCCGGCCCGCGGCGCAGCGGATCCGGAAGGCGATCGCATTGGTCAACGCCGTCGCGGACGGAGCGGGCGACGAAGACCTCACTCCGACCGAGATCGCGGAAGCGATCCGGGACTGCCTGGAGCTGCGTGAGATCGAGCAGGGATCAAATGTGCGGAAGTACCTCGGTGAGGCGCTCGACGCTACTTCAGACGGCATGCCCGCCGACTTCGTGGCCATGACGCTTTACGCGGCGCTCGGCGCGCTCGGGGAGAGCTGGAGCGAGGACTAGCCGCAAGATTCGTCTTTTCGGGGCGTCCGATAAAATTGCTGGTCCCATGGCTCTCCACCGAGTTCGTGGGCTGGCCGGGGGCGCGAAACTGGTCACCGCGGCCATGCCCGAGCGGCTTTCCGCCAGCCTCGTTTTCCTGTTTGCCGGCGGCTCGAGGCTCGAGGACGAACGCCATGCGGGCGTCTCCCACTTCATCGAGCATCTCTTCTTCAAAGGCACCCAGAAAAGGCCGACCTCTAAGGAGATCGCGGACGCGATCGAGGGTGTCGGCGGTTTCATCAACGCCTCCACCGACAAGGAGCTGACCGCCTACTGGACGCGTGTGCCGGCCGAGCACGTCGAGCTCGGGCTCGATGTGTTGGTCGACATCGTCTCCAACTCCAAGCTCGCGCCCGCGGACGTCGAGCGTGAACGGTCGGTGATCCTGGAGGAGCTCGGCATGTACCAGGACCAGCCGCAGGACCTGGTGCAGAACCTTTTCGAGGAGATCATGTGGCCCGACCATCCGCTCGGCCGAGACATCGCCGGCACGAAGCAATCGGTCGCCCGACTCACGCGAGACGACATCCTCGAATATGCCGACGCGCACTACCGGCTGCCGAACCTCGTCATCGGCGCGGCCGGTGCGTTCGACGATGACGAGATTCTCGAGGCGGTGCGCGGGCGCCTTGCGCTTCCGCCCGAACCGGATGGGCAGCTGATCCCAATGCCGCCGGAGCCATTGCTTGGCGCGCGTGTGCTGATGCGCCGGCGGAAGACGGAGCAGGCGCACATCTGCCTGGGCGTGCGCGCGTTCAACTACTTTCATGCCGATCGATTCGTGCTCGACCTCCTGAACACCGTGCTCGGCGAGGGCATGAGCTCACGATTGTTCCTGAACATCCGCGAAAGGCTGGGCCTCGCGTACGACGTGCACAGCTTCACCCAGAAGCATCGAAGGAGCTTGTGCGGGCGAAGGAATTCACCAAGGGCAGACTGCGCCTGGAGCTCGAGAGCACCAACGGGGTGTCGTTCTGGCTCGCATACCAGGAGCTGCTGTTCGGAGCGATCAAGACGATTGAAGAAGAGGTGGCGCTGGTCGACGCCATCACCGCGGAAGACGTGCGCCGAGTCGCCAATGACGTTTTGCGCGCACCAATCCAGATGGCTGTTGTCGGTCCCTTCGCCAAAGACCTTGCGTTCAGGACCGCGGTGGGGGCCTAGCGTGAACGGCTCACAAGATCTGTAGACACCTGGGGGCTTCCCAGATGTAGAAGCGGCGGCCCATCCTGTGGGTGCTTCACGCCCACGAGGAGGTACCGCCGTGACTAATGATGATCTGCTCTACCGCCACCGTTTGCAGCTGTTCGCCCGGGCAGGCCAAATCGGTGTCAGTCGAGCCTGCCGGGAGCTCGGTTACCACCGCTCTTGGTACTACCGCTGGAAGCCGGTGGTGGAGCGCCAGGGCCTGGAGATGCTACGGCCGCGGGAGCGCCGGGCGCCGCGCATGCCCAACCAGCTGCCGCCCTGGATTGAGGAGCGAGTCATCAGCTTCGCGCTTGGCCATCCCGGCCTGGGTCCGCGTCGCGTTGCAGCCCAGCTCGCCCTGCCGATGTGGGGCGGCGTCGTGGTCTCCGCCAGCGGTGTGCTCAAGGTCTTGCGCCGGCACGGCCTGGGCACTCGCATTCAGCGTCTGGGCTTGGTCGCCGGCTACGCCGCCAAGCCGGAACGGGAAGCGCCGCCCCAGCCCGAGCCGCTGCACCTGGAGGTTGAACGACCCGGCGATCTGGTTCAGGTCGACTGCTTCTACATCGGCCGGCTGAGTGGGACCCGAGGCCGGACCTGGCAGTACACCGCCATCGACGTCGCCAGCTCCTACGTCTGGGGCAGTGTCCAGGTCAGCGAGGTCAACCCCGACACCAAGCACTGCTCGGCTCTGGTCCGCCGCGTCGCCGACGACCTGGCTGCAGCAGGCTGGAAGCTGAAGGCCGTGAGCACCGACAACGGCGGCGAGTTCCGCGCCGAGCCATTTGCACGCACCGTCGCTGCTGTCGGCGCTAAGCAGCGCTTCATTCGCGCCGGTCGACCTCAAACCAATGGCGCTGTGGAGCGAGTCCATCGGACCATCCTCGAGGAGTGTTGGAGGCCTTCCTTCGCCCGCGCTTTGGTGCCTCGCTACACCGCCCTCAAGCGAGACCTCGTGGCTTACCTCAGCTATTACAACTACGAGCGTGCTCACACCGGCCGACGCAATCTCGGTCGAGTCCCCGCCGAGCTGGTCTATGGTGCTCGGAAGATGCGCCCACGATGAGCCGCGACTGTCGCGACATCTCGTGCGCTGTTCAGCCTAGCGCCTGCTCAGCCGACGGATATCGGGCCGCTCTCGAGCTGGGGCACCTTCGAGTAGATGTCACCAAAATGGTCGAAGGGCCAGATGCGGAACCACGCGCGGCCGTCGATGCGGTCGCGCCCGATCGGTCCGAAGTAGCGTGAGTCCTGCGACTTGTTGCGGTTGTCGCCCATGACGAAATATTGATTGGGAGGTATCACCGAACCGTTGGAGCTGCCCGTCGTGGGCCAGTTGTTGAAGACGACCCAGGCCTCGGGCAGGTAGGGCTCGTTGAGCCGGTGGCCGTTGATGTAGACATATCCGTCGCGGATGAGGAGTCGCTCGCCGGGCAAGGCGATGACTCGCTTGATGAAGTCCGTTGAATTGTTGTTGGGGGGCCGCAGGATGATGATGTCCCCGCGCTGAGGAGCATGGAGGCGGTAATCGATCTTGTTGGCGATCAGGTAATCGTTATCGTCGAGCGTTGCGAACATCGACAGGCCTTCCACGTGCACCGTCTGCACGGCGAAGCTGATCCCGATGTACAGGATGACCGCGAGCAAGACAACTTCGGCCAGCTCCCGCAGAAACGAGGAGCCGGTCGAAGCGCGAGGTTGGTTAGCCGCGATTGCGGGCTGCTGCGGGACCGCCATGAGTTTTAGGGAACGAGCTTAGCGCAGACCCGTTCCAGCTCTTCTCGACTCGAATAGCGAATCTCGATCTTTCCGCGATTGAGGGTGCCCGTGATCTTCACCGGTACGCCGACGTTGGCCTCGACATTGGCCGCGATGTTGCGCAGGTCCGCCGGCGCGTTATTGGGCAGTAGGCGACGCGGCTTGTAGGTCCGCACCCAGTTCTCGGTCTGACGGACCGAGAGCCTCTTTGCGATCACGACCTTCAGGCCATGCTCCTGGGCCGCCTGGCTCTCCAGCGCGATGAGCGCGCGTGCGTGACCGGCGGTGATGGCGCCTGCAGCCACTGAGGACTGCACCGCGGCGCAGCCGCCGAGCAGCCGAAGCGATTGGGTCACGGACACGCGATGCTTCCCGATTCGCTGCGCGACCTCATCGTGCGTGAGGTGGAACTCCTCGGTGAGGCGCTTGAGGCCGCGAGCCTCTTCGATGGGGTCGAGGTCTGCGCGCTGGAGGTTCTCGATGAGTCCCAGCACAAGCTGGGCGTCATTGCCGGCGTCATTGCGCACTATCGCGGGCACGGCATTGACGCCCGCGAGCCGTGCCGCACGCCATCTCCGCTCGCCTGCGATCAGCTCGTAGCCGTCAGCGCTCCTGCGCACGAGGAGTGGTTGCAGCACGCCGTGCTGGCGGATCGATTCCGCGAGCTCTCCCAGTGGCTCAGCATCAAAGCGCGACCGCACCTGTTGATGCGAGGGACGGATCTGGTCGACCGCGATCATCTGGGGCACCATCGCCTCGCCATCGCGTGACATCGGGATGAGTGCGTCGAGTCCGCGGCCAAGGCCGCGCATACGTAATGGGGTCATCGTTCCAACAACTCCTTTGCCAGGGCGCGATATGCGGCGGCGCCGCGGGATGTGGGGTCGTACTGGATCACAGGCTTGCCATGGCTGGGCGCTTCGCTGATCCGAACGTTGCGCGGAATGATCGTTTTCAGCACGTGCGTCGGATGCGCGCGCCGCACCTCCTCGAGAACGTCCCACGAGAGCGTGGTGCGCGCGTCGAACTGGGTCATCAGGATGCCGGCGATCTCGAGCTTGGGGTTGAGGCGGGCGCGCACGAGCTGGTGGGTGTAGAGAAGGTGTCGCAATCCCTCGAGCGCGAAATATTCGCACTGAGTGGGGACGAGCATGCTCGTGGCTGCGGTCAGCGCATTGAGCGTGAGCAGTCCCAGCGAGGGCGGGCAGTCGATGATCACGCAATCCACACCGTCGGGCACCGACTCGAGCGCCGTGCGCAACCGGGTCTCGCGCCCGTTGAGCAACGCGAGCTCGATCTCCGCGCCGGCGAGGTCGATGTGCGAAGGCACGAGCCTGAGGTGCGGCACCGTGGTTTCCACCATCGACTCCTCCACGCTGGTTTCGCCCGCGAGGAGCTGGTAGATGGTGCTGCGAATCCGATCGGGATCCAACCCGAGGCCGGAGGTCGAGTTGGCTTGGGGGTCGAGGTCGACCAGCAGCACGGAGTGTCCGAGCTCGGCCAGGGCAGCGCCCAGGTTGATCGCGGTGGTGGTCTTGCCGACCCCGCCCTTCTGGTTGACGATCGCAAGGACGGTGGCCTTGGCGGCAGGCAACAGCTTGGGGTCAGCCTTCGAGGCCAATCCTATATCTGGGGCCATACTGCGGATTGTAGCCAGGTAGGCGGTGGCTGCCTAGCCCACGTGTTAACGATCGACAACGTGGTCGAATCGCTCGTGGTTCTGTCGAATCCGCCCGCGTCCCTTTGGGGGCCCTCCCTGTCCCGGTGCGGCCCCTCCCCCGCCTCGCACCATACGGCACAAGTTAGAAATTCGGTCTCAACCCCGCAACTCAGCCTGTTAAGAACAGGGCCGTCACGGGTTGGAAATCGCTGCTACGCGGCGACGCCGCACCGACCACACCCCGAACGCCGTGGGGACGACGAGCGCGAGCTCCGCGGCGATGGCGAAGGCCACCACATCGCCGCCCACTCCGACGCCGACGAGCAGGTTGTAGGTCGCGTGACACACGGCCGATGTGGTCGTGTTCGTGTATTTCCGAATCAGCCCCAGGCCCAGCGCGAGCAGGAAAACCGCGAGGGTGTCGAACGAAATGCTGTACTGCGTATGAATCGAGGTGAACAAGAGCGCGGTCACCACCAGCCCAAGTCTCGGCTGCAGCGCGCCTCGGAAAAGGACCTCCTCGCAAATTGCCGGCAGCAGCGCGATGGCGGCAATCCCCATTGGATTGTTGAGCCCGCTGAAGACGTGTTGGGTCGTGACGTCGACGTTATGCGCGACCTGTGGCGTCAGCACCTGACTCAACGAGACGACTGCCTGGCTGAAAGCGAAAAACACGCCCGCTGCGGCGAGCGCGAGCGTGATTTGCCACCATGCCGGCTTGACCACACCCAGTCGGTCGGCCGCCTGGAACGCGTTGCGACGAGTCCAGAGGCCGACGCCGGCGACCGCGATGATCAGGAACGGCAATTCCTGCGCGAACAGATCGCCGACAGTCAATGGCGGCTGGCTTCGGTCGGCGGCTAGGACGTCTACAAACGTGAGGAGCGCAAGCTGCAAGCCGAGCAGGATCACCCCCAGCACGAGCGCCAACGTGTGGACGGGGTTGTCCGGATCCGTGTGGAGGACGCCTGCGACGCGTACGCGCGCCGGATTGGAGGCCACCACCGCCGCCAAGCCGGCTGTAACCATGACGCCTATCGCGAACCCCGACGCGGAGGCTCCAGGCGCTGGAGGACCCAGGACGCCGGCGAAGATGAGCGCACCGAAGAGAAACGTTGCCCCGGAGGTCAGGCCGGCAAGGATCCCTGACGCGTGACTCGCCCACGGCTTGCCGATCACAGCGTTGGCTGTGACGATCAGCGGCAGCGGCAGAAGCAGCGATATGAAGGCGGCGGCGGCGTCGAGCGAAGGCGGTGCGATCAGCCTGATTCGGTGGTCGTTGGGGTCAGCGCCTTGGGGCTGGTCGGTCCTGGTGATGATGGCTTGGATGTAGTTGCCTCGAGGATCGGCCGGAACAGCTCGATGGGGATTGGCAACACGATCGTCGTGTTCTTCTCGGTCCCGATCTCGACCAGGGTCTGCAGGAAACGGAGCTGAAGGGCGCCCTGCTGCGTCGAGATGATCTGGGCCGCGTTGGCCAGCGTCTGCGAGGCCTGGTACTCACCGTCGGCGTTGATGATCTTGGCGCGCTTTTCGCGCTCGGCTTCGGCCTGCTTCGCCATCGCCCGCTGCATGCTCTGAGGCAGCTCGACATCCTTGATCTCGACCACCGCCACCTTGATCCCCCAGGGCTCGGTCTGCTCGTCGATGATTTTTTGAAGATTTTGATTGATCTTCTCGCGGTTGGCGAGCAGCTCGTCCAGCGTGGCCTGTCCGAGTGCGGCTCGCAACGTTGTCTGCGCGATCTGGGAGGTCGCGTTGATGTAGTTGAGCACTTGAGTGACGGCTCTCTGCGCATCGACGACCTGGAAATAGATGACGGCATTGACCTTCGCGGTCACGTTGTCGTTCGTGATCACCTCTTGAGGGGGCACTTCGAGCGTGATCACGCGGAGGTCGATCTTGACGAGGCGATCGATGCCGAACGGGATGATGAAGAACAGACCTGGGCCTTTGAGCGGGATCAGGCGGCCCAGCCGAAAAACCACCCCGCGCTCGTATTCGTTCGCGATGCGCAGGCTGGAGAAGACGATGATGAGCAACAGCACCACGACTACGCCCAAAACCACCAGCGTGCCGACGTCCATCAACCGCCCTCCTTCTTTGCTTCTGTTTCGCCGGGGACGACCTGAAGCTGCAGGCCTCTGCGACCCACCACGCGGACCGGGGCCCCGACATGAATCGGGCCGTTCGAAGCGACTGCCTTCCAGAGCGCTCCGCGCACAAAGACTAGTCCTTCCGGTGCGAGATCCTCGCGGACCTCGCCCTTGGAGCCCACCAAGGCCTCGGAGCCGGTGGTGACGGGACGCCGGCGCGCGGCCCAGACCTTGCGGATGAAGAACACGAAGAATCCAGTCGTGAAAATCGCGGCAGCAAGCACAGCGATCGGGTTGACGCCAAGGCCGAACGGTCCGGTGTTGATGAGGAAGGCCATGCCGAGCAATAGCGCAAGTACCCCGCCGAAGCTGAGGATGCCGTGCGTGTTGGCCTTGAGGTCGGCGACGAAGAGCGCGAATGCGAGAAGCATCATCAGGGCTCCTGCGATGTTCACCGGTAGGTTGGCCAAAGAGACGATGGCCAGCACGGCGGCGATCCCGCCCACTACACCCGGCAAGATGGCGCCCGGTGTCGTGAGCTCGGTGATGATGCCGTAGGCGGCGAGCAGGATCAAGAGCGCCGCGACCGTCGGATCGATGAGCGCATTCAGGAACAGCATCCAGAAGGGCATCGGAAAGTCCTGGACCTGGCCGCCCGCTGTATGCAGAGTGAGGGATCCGTTGGGTCTCGGCACGACTCGGCCGTCGACGGCGTTCAGCAAAGCGGTGGGATCCGCAGCCTCCAGGTCGGCAACTTGGAGGCGAACCGCGTCCTCGGCATTGATGTTGACGCTGTTGCGCACGGCATCCTCGGCCCAGTCCGCATTGCGGCCGTGCATGGCTGCGAGATTTCGAACCCTGGTCACGGCGTCGTTGAGCACCTTCTTGCCGAGGTCACCGGTGAGATCGGCGCCAGTCGCCTGGATCGGGTGGGCCGACCCGATGTTGGTCCCAGGCGCCATGGCCAGGACGTCGGCGGCTTGCGCCACGAAGAGACCTGCCGAAGCGGCCCGTGCGCCGCTGGGGTAAACGAAGGCGATCACGGGCACCTTGGAGTTCAAAAGGCTGGTGACGATGTCGTCCATCGAGGTCGAGATGCCGCCCGGGGTGTTGATCACGACCAGGAGGGCATCCGCGTGGTCGGACTCGGCTCGCGACACAGAGGCGGACATGTAGGCGGCCATGATCGTGTTGATGTCGCCGTTGAGGTCGGCTTGCTCAACGCGCGGCACGGACGCGGACGCCGCCGGCGCGGGCAGAAATGCTGAGATCGCCAAAGCGGCCGCTCCGGCTCCCAGCAAGTGGCGCGCGCGCATCTTTTGAGTCTAGGCCCCCGCCTTGCCGGCTGTGTAAAACGTGGAACATTGCCCGAGGCGGGAACGGGGAAGCCAGCTTCAGAGGCGTCGTAAAATCAAGCGGATGGCGGCCTTCTCCCACCCAAACGAGCGATCTGGCGGCGACGACCGCGAGGACGACGATGAGCTCCAGGCGTTGGTGCGCGGGGCCAGATCGGCTGGGCCGCTCACCAAGAGCGAGGAGGAAACGCTGCTCAAGAGGGCGGCGCTGGGCGACCGGACCAGCCAGGACCGGCTAGTGGCCGGCCACATTGACCGGGTCATACGCCTTGCCGCTGCACGGGGCGAGCAAGCACTGTCCCTGGCCGATCTGGTCCAAGAGGGCTCGATCGGCCTGCTCCACGCCGTGCGCACGTTTGCCGACAGCGGAGAGTCGGACTTCGCCACTTACGCCGAGGCCGGCATCGCCGCTCAGATAGACGCCGCGCTGGCGGCTGAGGCCGCGGCCGTCCGCGAGGGTGAGCTCCTCGTGGCCGCGGCCACCGACTACGAGGGCGCCGCGCTGGTCATGAAGGAAATCCTCCACCGTGATCCCAGCGCTGCAGAGCTGGCCGAGAAGCTCGAGTGGACGGTCGAGCGGACGCTCTATGTCGCCCAGGTGGTCGCCGATGCGCGCCTGCGATACGACGAAGAGATGCTCGCGTTCATCGACCCCGAGGCCATCGTCCTCGAAGACGACGACGAGCGCTCTGAACTTGACGGCTAGCGCCGCGCGCAGAACTCCACTCTTCGAACGTCACGTCGCCCTCGGTGGACGCATGGTGGACTTCGGCGGCTGGGAGCTGCCTCAGCAATACACGTCCATACGCGAGGAGCACATTGCGGTGCGCAAGGTCGCCGGGCTCTTCGACATCTCGCACATGGGTCGCTTCCAGGTGACCGGCGAAGCCGGACTTGCTTTCCTGCAGAGCCTGCTCACGAACGACCTGTCCCGCATCGGCCGCGGGCGCGCGCAGTACAACCTCATGTGCGATGACCACGGAGGCATCCTCGACGACCTGGTCGTGTACTGGGGCGACGATGGGTTCACCGTCGTCGTCAACGCCGCCAATCGGGAACGAGATCTCGAGTGGATGCGCAGCCACGCGCCGTCCTCGGTTGAAATCGAGGACCGCACATTCGAGCTGGCGCTGATTGCATTTCAGGGTCCGCGGGCTCAAGAGCTCTTGCCCGCGAAGGGCCTTGACGACCTCCCATATTTCGGCTTTCGCCCGGGTCAGGTCGCAGGCGTGAGCGCATTCGTGTCGCGCACCGGGTACACGGGCGAGGATGGCTTCGAGATCTTCGTGTCGGCCGATCTGGTCGGTGAGGTCTGGGACGCGATTCTGAAAAACGGAGCCGGCCAAGGGGTGCTCCCCGCCGGGCTTGGAGCGCGGGACGCCACCCGCCTCGAGGCTGCGCTGCGCCTCTACGGCAACGACATGGACGACAGCGTCAATCCGTACGAGGCGGGCCTCGGTTGGACCGTGCGCCTCGACAAAGGCGAGTTCATCGGCCGCGACTCGCTGGGACGGATCAAGCGCGACGGCCCAGCGCGAACCCTGGTCGGGCTGACGACCGCACCAGGCGACATCGCGCGTCATGGTGCCGCAGTGCGCCGCCACGATCGCGTGGTCGGCAGCGTGACGAGCGGCACGCACTCGTTCTTTCTCGGGCACCCCATCGCCCTGGCGCTGGTGGAAGCCGCATCATTGCGAGTCGGGGAAACAGCAGGCGTCGACGTTCGAGGCCGGCAAGCCTCGGCCGAAGTGGTGCAGCTGCCTTTCTACCGCGGTTCGGCGCGTTCGGCCGCCGCCCCCGCGAAGTCCTGAGCCGAGTCGCGGCAGCGTTCACGAAGAGGGAGGAATGGCATGGCGGGCCGGCTTTACACGAAGTCGCATGAATGGCTCACGGTCGACGGCAAGAGCGTTACGGTCGGGATCACCGACTTCGCGCAATCGCAGCTCGGCGACGTCGTGTTTCTCGAGCTCCCGAAGCCGGGCCGAAAGCTCGACGCGGGCGAGACCTTCGGCGTCGTCGAGTCCGTCAAGGCGGCCAGCGATCTCTACTCCCCGGTCTCCGGCCGGGTGTCGGCGGTGAACGAGCAGCTCGCGGGCAAGCCTGAGCTCATAAACTCCGACCCATACGGTGACGGCTGGATCCTGAAACTAGAGCTGGCCGGTGACCTGCCCACCGACCTGATGGACGAAGCGGCGTATAAGAAATCGACGGAGTCCCAAACCTAGATTGCCCTATCTCGTCCACTCTCCAGAGGACCGCGCTGAGATGCTGGCCGCGCTCGGCATCGACTCGATGGAGGGTCTGCTCATCGACATCCCGCAGTCGCTCCGCATTCCGAAGCTCGAGCTCCCGAACGGACTCTCCGAGTTCGAGACGATGGCTCAGGTCACCTCGCTGGCGGCGCGGAATCGAGTGTTTCCCGATCGCCTCACGTTCCGTGGCGGGGGGGTATATCGCAGGTTCATTCCGGCAGCGGTCGCAGCTGTGACCTCGAAACCAGAGTTCTACACCGCTTACACGCCCTACCAGCCGGAGGCCAGCCAGGGCACTCTGCAGGCGATCTACGAATTTCAAACCCTGATCGCCGAGCTCACGGCACTCGATGTTGCGAATGCGTCGCTTTACGACGGGGCGACCGCGGTTGCGGAGGCGGCGATGATGGCGTACGTCCACACGGGCCGAAAGGAGGTCCTGGTCGCGGGCTATATGCATCCCGAGTACGTCGAGGTGCTCCGCGCCTTCAGTGAAGGACGGGGCATCAAGGTCAGAAAAGGTTCCGAGCCGACCGCCAAGACCGCCGCCGTGATCTTTCAGCAGCCGGATTTCCTGGGCCTGCTGGTCGACGCGCCCGACCTGACCAAGCGGGCGCACGACGTCGGCGCGATTGCGATTGCCTGCGTGGATCCCATCAGCCTTGCGCTCCTGGCTCCGCCCGGGCAGTACGGCGCTGACATCGCCGTCGGCGAGGGCCAGCAGCTCGGCCTCAGCCCAAGCTACGGCGGCCCACACGTTGGCTTCATCGCCTGCCACAAAGACCTCGTTCGCCGTCTGCCGGGCCGTTTGATCGGTGCCTCGCACGACGCCCAAGGCCGGCGCGGATTCGTGCTCACCCTCACCGCGCGTGAACAGCACATCCGCCGCGAGAAAGCGACGTCCAACATCTGCACGAACCACTCGCTCTGCGCTTTGGCAGCGAGCGTCTACATGACGTACATGGGCGCGGAAGGCATGCGCCACGTCGCCGACGTCAGCTTCAAACGCGCCCACGCGCTGGCGACGAGGCTCGCGGCGCTGCCGGGGTGGGAGGTCGCGTTTCCCGACCGGCAGTTTCTCAACGAGTTTCCGATTCGAGTCCCAAATCCGGCGGCAGTGAATCGAAAGCTTGCCCGCAAGGGAATCCTCGGGGGGCTGGACATGCACCGCTGGTTCCGCGACCTCAAGGGCGTGTACACCTTCACGTGCACCGAGGTCAACGACCCGCGCGCGCTGGACGAGCTCGTGGAGGCGGTCAGCTCATGAGCGAGCCGCTCAGCTTCGAGAAGAGCCGGCCACATGCTCACGCGCCTCGATTACCCGACGCAGACGTCGAGGCTGCCGAGCCTGGCGATGTCCTCCCCCGCGAGCTCTTGCGCTCCGAGGCGCCTGCCCTCCCGCGGCTGAGTGAGCCCGAGGTCATGCGCCACTACAGCAAGCTCGCGTCGATGAACTACTCCATCAGCGAGCAGTTCTATCCCCTCGGTAGCTGCACGATGAAGTACAACCCGGTCGCCAACGAAGCGGCTGCCTCCCTGCCTGGATTCACCGCCCTGCACCCGTACCAGGACGAGGACACCGTCCAGGGCGCCCTCGAGCTGATGTGGCGGCTGGAACAGGCCCTTTGCGCTGTGGTCGGGGTCGATCGCGTGACCCTCCAGCCGGCGGCCGGAGCCCACGGCGAGTGGACCGCGCTGCGCATGATCCAGGCCTACCACCGCTCTCGCGGCGAGGCACGTACGGAGGTCCTGGTGCCCGACTCTGCCCATGGCACCAATCCGGCCAGCGCCGCGCTCAGCGGCTTCCAGGTCGTCGAAGTCGCATCCGGCCCGGACGGCCGCATCAGCCTGGCCGACCTGGAGGCGAAGCTCTCGAGCAGGGTCGCGGCGCTCATGCTGACCAACCCCAACACCTTGGGTCTGTTCGAGAGGGAGATACTCGATATAGCCGAGCTGGTGCACGACACCGGGGCCAAGCTCTACTACGACGGCGCCAACCTGAACGCGTTCATGGGCGTGTGCCGGCCCGGGGACATGGGCTTCGACGCCGTGCACATGAACCTTCACAAGACGTTCACCACCCCCCATGGCGGGGGCGGGCCGGGCGCCGGCCCGGTGGGGGTGAAGGCGGATCTGGTGCCGTTCCTGCCCACGCCGACCGTAGAACGTTTGAACGGGCACCTGACGCTCGATTTCAAGCGGCCGCAGTCGATCGGGCGCGTGCGCAGCTTCTACGGCAACTTTGGCATGCTGGTCCGCGCATACACGTACATCCTCGCGATGGGCGGCGACGGGCTGACCCAGGCCTCGATGGACGCCGTGCTCTCGGCCAACTACCTGCGCAAGCGCGTCGAGGGCCTGCTCGACCTCCCTCACGAAGGCCCATGCATGCACGAGTTCGTCGCCAGCGCTCGCAACCTGGCCCCCAACGGGATCAAGGCGCTCGATGTTGCCAAAGGTCTGCTGGAACGAGATTTCTATGCCCCAACCATTTACTTCCCGCTCGTGGTCCCGGAGGCAATCATGGTCGAGCCCACCGAGACCGAGAGCAAACCGACCCTGGACGCCTTCGCAGCAGCGATCGCGGAGATCGTCAAAGAGGCCACAGAGAACCCGGAAAAACTGCATCACGAGCCCCACAGCCTGCCGGTCGGACGCCTTGACGAGGTGGCCACCGCCCGGCAAATCAACGCCTACTTGCAGGGCCAGAGCGAGGACCCGATCCTCCGCTGGAAACCAGTTCGCGAACAGCCCTGTTAAGAGGCCTCCAGAGGCCATTTTCGAACTCGAAATCGCGTAAAATTAAGGGCCTGAACCTCTGCCCAGTTGTCCCCTACGAGTTCTCCAGGCTGGGAGGGCCGAAATACCGGTGAGCAAGGCGCAAGAGCCGCTCCCAACGCGTAGCCGCAGGCCCCAGCCTCTAGGCGCCGACGTGGCGTACACCGCCGAGCAGATCCAGGTCCTCGAGGGCCGGGAGCATGTCCGGCGGCGTCCGAGCATGTACATCGGCTCGACGACCAAGGAAGGCCTTCACCACCTGGTCTACGAGGTGGTCGACAACGCCGTCGACGAGGCCCTGGCAGGCTATGCCACCCGGATCATCGTCACCCTCTTTGCCGACGGCAGCGTCCAGGTTGACGACAACGGCCGCGGCATCCCGGTCGACATTCACAAGAAGGAAGGCCTTTCGGCCCTCGAGCTGGTGCTCACCCGCCTCAACGCCGGCGGCAAGTTCGGCGGCGGCGGCTACAAGGTCTCGTCAGGCCTGCATGGCGTGGGCGTGTCGGCGGTCAACTTCCTCAGCGAACGGCTGCAGGTATGGGTGCACCGCAGCGGGAAGGTCTACCACCAGGAGTTCGCACGGGGCGTCCCCAAAGGCGGCGTCAAGGCCGTCGGCAAGACCGACCACACCGGCACCATCGTGCGGTTCTGGCCGGACCCTCAGATCTTCCCCGACACCACGTTCGACCGCGAGGTGATCCAACACCGGCTCCGCGAGATGGCGTACCTCAACAAGCGACTGGAGATCGCGCTCGCCGACGAGAAGGTCGGGTTCACCAACACCTTTTATTTCGAAGGCGGCATCGTCTCCTTCGTGCGCGCGCTCAACCGCGACAAGGCGACCGTCAATCCGTTGCCTTTCTACGTCGACCGCGAGGTGGAAGGCACTCAGGTGGAGGTCGCGCTTCAGTACAACGAGACGTTCGTCGAGAACGTCCTTGCCTTCGCCAACACGATCCACACCATCGAGGGCGGGAGCCACCTCACCGGTTTTCGCTCGGCGCTGACAAACGTCCTGAACCGGTATGCGCGTAAGGCCGGCATCCTGAAAGAGGCGGATCCGAACCTCACGGGCGAGGACGTGCGCGAAGGCCTCACCGCCGTCATCAGCGTCAAGGTCCTCGAGCCTCAGTTCGAAGGCCAGACGAAGGGCAAGCTGGGCAACGCCGAGGTGCAGGGCCACGTGTCGATCGCCCTGACCGAAGGCCTCACTCAGTACCTCGAGGAGAACCCGTCCGACGGGCGTCGCATCATCGAGAAGTCGCTGACTGCAGCGCGTGCACGCGAAGCCGCTCGCAAAGCGCGCGACCTGGTGCAGCGCAAAAGCCTGCTCGAATCGAGCACGCTGCCCGGCAAGCTCGCCGACTGCTCGGAGCGTGACCCCGCCCTCTGCGAGCTCTACATCGTGGAAGGTGATTCCGCCGGCGGCACGGCCAAGGGCGGGCGCGACCGCCGCACCCAGGCCATCCTTCCGCTCCGCGGCAAGATCCTCAATGTCGAGAAGGCGCGCCTCGACAAGGTCCTCACGTTCGAGGAGATTCGCAACCTCATCACCGCGATGGGCGCCGGCGTGGGCGACAACTTCAACATCGACAAGCTCCGCTACCACAAGATCGTGACGATGACCGACGCGGACGTGGATGGAAGCCACATCCGCACGCTGCTGCTCACCTTCTTCTTTCGCTACTTCCCCGACATCATCGACAAGGGCTACCTGTACATGGCCCAGCCGCCCCTCTTCAAGGTGTCCAAGGGTAAGCAGATTGTGTGGTGCCACTCGGAAGGCGAGCGCGACAAAGCGCTGCGCCAGCTCGGCAAGAATGCCGAAGCGGCGCGCATGAAGGGCCTTGGCGAGATGAACGCCGACGAACTTTGGGACACGACCATGAACCCCAAGACGCGGGTCCTGCTCAGGGTCCAGGTCGAGGACGTCGCCGCCGTCAACGAAACTTTCGAGAAGCTCATGGGCCCCGACGTGGAGCCACGCAAGAAGTTCATTCAGGCGCACGCCAAGAGCGTCCGCAACCTCGACATCTGAGAGTCGGTCCAGATGCGAATAGCCGTCGACGCCATGGGCGGCGACCATGCGCCTGCGCAGGTGCTGCAGGGCGCCTCGCTGGCGGTCGCGGAGTATGGAATCGAGGTCGTGGTGGTCGGTTCTCCCGGCGTCGTGCAACCGCTGCTCGACAAGCATCCGCACTTGACTCTGTGTCCTTCCACACAGGTCATCGCGATGGACGATCACCCGGCGCAGGCGGTCCGGTCCAACCCGGATTCGTCGATGGCCGTGTGCGCGCGATTGTGCAGGGAAAGCAAGGCCGACGGATGGATGTCGGCCGGCAACTCGGGCGCGATCATGGCCACAGCTCTGTTGGTCCAGGGCCGCATAAGAGGAGTGGAGCGGCCGGCGCTGGGCTCGATCGTGCCCGTCAAGGGCGGGTTCGCCTATTTCCTCGACGTCGGCGCCAACGTCGACTCCAAACCCGAGTACATGGTGCAGTTCGCGCTCATGGGCGCCATCTACGCGCGCGAGATGATGGGCCGATCCGAGCCTCGTGTGGGGCTGCTCAGCAACGGCGAGGAGGAGGGGAAGGGGGACGAGCTGGTCAAGGAGACCGCCCGCAGGCTGAAAGGAACCATGAAGGGCTTCGTGGGTAACGTCGAGCCGAAAGATCTCTACGCAGGCAAGGTGGATGTGGTCGTCGCCGACGGCTTCGTCGGCAACATCACAATCAAGATGGCGGAGGCGACGGCCGAATTTCTCTTCCGTAGCTTGAGGGACGAGATTCCACGCACGCTGCAGGGCAAGCTGGGCGGCCTCCTCATCCGTGATGGTGTGGGCCGGCTGCGCAGCAGCATCGACTGGCGGGAGTTCGGAGGCGCGCCACTGCTTGGGATCGACGGGGTGGCGGTGGTGGCGCACGGACGCTCCGATGCCCGCGCCATCAAGAACGCCATCCGCGTGACCAGGGAGGCGGCCGAGAATCAACTCGTGCGTAAGATTCGGGCTGAGGTGGGCAGGTGAAAAAGAACGGGCGAGTGCGGGTCGTGGTCACCGGTATGGGGACCGTGAACCCACTCGGGAAGACGCTGGACGAGTACTGGGACGGCCTGATCGAAGGACGCAGCACCGCCCGCATGGTCGAAGGCTCGTACGCAACCGAAAAGCTCAACACCAAATTCGCGTGCGAGGTACACGGTTTCGACCCGACCCTGTATATGGACCGCAAGGCGGCCCAACGCATGGCGCGCTTCTCGCAGATGGCGGTCGCCGCGTCATCCATGGCGCTTGCTGATTCTGGCCTCGACCTGTCCAAGGAGGACGACTTTCGAGTCGGCGTCGACATGGGGACAGGAATTGGCGGCTTCATCGAGATGACCGGCGGTGCCATCTCGTACGCCACCAAGGGCAGGCTGAACCCGCTCTACGCTCCGATGATCATCCCCAACATGGCCGCCGCATCGGTGGCCATGGCCTTCCATCTTCGTGGCCCCAACACCACGGTGACGACTGCGTGCGCGGCCTCCACGCATACGTTGGGCGACGCGACCAGGATCATTCAGCACGGCGATGCGGACGTCATGCTCGCCGGGGGCAGCGAAGCGTCCCTCTGCGAGGTGGGCATTTCAGCGTTCAACTCGATCCGCGCGTTGTCGACACGCAACGACGCACCTGAAAAGGCGAGCCGTCCTTTCGATCGCGATCGCGATGGCTTCGTACCCGGCGAGGGTGCCGGCACGCTGGTGCTCGAGTCGATCGACCACGCGATGAGCCGCGGCGCGCGCATCTACGGCGAGGTCGTGGGCTTCGCGCTCACCTGCGACGCCTATCACCAGGTCGCCCCCGACGAGACTGGCGAAGCGCCGGCCCGGGCGATCACGCTCGCCCTGAAAGATGCCGGCGTGGAGCCGAAGGATCTCGACTACGTCAACGCACATGGGACCTCGACCACGCTGAACGACGCGGGCGAGACGCGGGCGCTGAAGATCGCGCTCGGCGATGAGGCTTACAAAGTTCCGATCAGCAGCACCAAGTCGATGATCGGCCACCTGCTCGGCGCGGCGGGCGCCGTCGAGGCCATCGCCACCTTGCTGACGATGAATCGCGGGCTCATCCACCCGACCATCAATTACGAAAACCCAGATCCAGAATGCGACCTCGACTACGTGCCCAATGTGGCCCGCCGCAAGGACGTGCACATCGCCATCTCCAACGGTTTCGGATTCGGCGGGCACAACGCAGTCGTGGTCTTGAAGAAGTACGAGGAGTAGCTTGACCGACGACGCCACGACCGGAACAGTTCTCAATCGCAGCCTCCAGGAGGAGATGCAGACCTCCTACATGGAGTACGCGATGTCCGTCATCATCGCGCGGGCGCTGCCCGACGTGCGCGACGGGCTGAAGCCGGTTCAACGCCGGATTCTCTACGCCATGCACCGGGCCGGCGCGACCTCCGCCAGCCGGCACCGCAAGTGCGCCGCGTTCGTCGGAGACGTGATGAAGTTGTACCACCCTCACGGCGACGCGGCGGTTTACGACGCGCTGGTCCGCATGGCGCAGCCGTTCTCGCTGCGCTATCCGCTGATCGACGGTCAGGGCAACTTCGGCAGCGTCGACGGCGATCCCCCTGCAGCGATGCGCTACACGGAGGCCCGGCTTTCCGCAATCACCGGCGAGCTGATGGCCGACATCGAGAAGCAGACGGTGGACATGGTTCCGAACTACGACGGGACCGAGGAGCAGCCGTCGGTGCTGCCGGCGCGAATGCCGAACCTGCTGGTCAACGGTGCCACCGGTATCGCGGTCGGCATGACCACCAACATTCCGCCGCACAACTTGCGTGAGATCACCGCCGGCGTGAAGCACCTCGTCGACAATCCCGAGGCCACGGGCGAAGATCTCCTCGCGTTCATCAAAGGTCCGGACTTTCCCACCGGCGGGATCGTGATGGGTACGGCCGGGATCAAGGCCGCCTATTCCACGGGGCACGGCCGCATCATCGTCCGCGCGCGGCACACGTTCGAGCAGGCGCCCAACGGACGAGAGCGCATCATCATCGATGAGCTCCCCTACGCCGTCAACAAATCGACTCTGGTGGCGAAGATCGCCGAGCTCGTCTCGGAGCGAAAGCTCGAGGGAATCGCCGACCTGCGGGACGAGTCAGACCGCGACGGTATGCGAATCGTCATCGAGCTGAAGCGCGAGGCCCGCGTCTTCACGGTCCTCAACAACCTCTACAAGCACACGACCCTGCAGCAGACGTTCGGCGTGATCTTGCTCGCCATCGTCGAGGGACGGCCGGTGGTGCTGAGCCTGAAGCAGGCCTTGCAGCTTTTCATCGACCACCGGCGCGACGTCATCCTGCGCCGCACACGGTTCGACCTCGAGCGCGCCCAGGAACGCGCACACATCCTCGAAGGCCTGAAGATCTGCCTCGACCATCTCGACGAGGTCATCAAAACCATACGCGCGGCCGCCGACACGGAGGTGGCGGCGACCCAGCTGCAGACGAAGTTCGGGCTGTCCGAGCGTCAGGCGAGGGCGGTGCTGGCGCTGACCCTGGGCCGTCTCACCAAGCTCGAGCGCGGCAAGATCGACGAGGAGTACGAGCAGGTGATCAAGACCATCGCCTACCTCGAGAGCATCCTCGCCAGCGACCAGAGGGTCCGCCTCCTCATCAAGGACGAGATGGACGATCTCGTCAAGAAGTACGGCGACGATCGCCGCACCGAGATCACCGACCAGGAGCCGAACGAGCTGTCCGCCGAAGACCTGGTGCCGAAAGAGGACGTCGTCGTCACGCTCACGCACCGCGGCTACGTGAAGCGCCAGCCGCTGCGCGTTTTCCGAGCCCAGAAGCGCGGAGGGGTGGGCCTGAAAGGTGCGCGGCCGACCGCGGGCAGCGACGCGCCCAGCGGCACGCGCGAAGAGGACTACGCAGTTCATCTGCTCACCACGCATACGCACGCGTCGATGCTCTTCTTCACGCAGAGCGGCCGTGTGTTCCAGCTGCGCGTCCACGAGGTGCCCGAGCGCGAGCGTCAGGCGAAGGGCGTCCCGGTCAACAACCTCATCGACATCGGACCGAACGAGCGCATCAGCGCAGTATTCGTGCGCCCCGAGTCGGAGGCCGAAGCGCGCTACATGCTGATGGTGACCAAGAACGGATATATAAAGAAGACGTCGCTGGCCGAGTATGCCAACGTGCGCCGCAACGGCCTGATCGCGATCAACCTCCAGGAGGGTGACGAGCTGAACTGGGTGACGCCCACCACGGGTTCCGACGACATCCTCATCGCCACCGCCCTCGGCAAGGCGATCCGATTCAGCGAGAAGGAAGTTCGCGCCATGGGGCGCGATACCCAGGGCGTGATCGGCATCAAGCTGGGCAAGGGCGACACCGTGGCCGGGAGCGCGACCGCGACGCCCGGCGGAGACCTGCTTGTCGTCACCGAGCGCGGTTATGGGAAGCGAACTCCGGTCGATGAATATCCCATGCACCACCGGGCGGGCCAGGGTGTGTTCACGCTCAAGGTGACGGACCGGGTCGGCAAGCTGGCGGCGATGCGCGTGGTGAGCGATCCGGAAGAGGAGGTGCTCATCATCAGCGCGAGCGGGATGGTGCTGCGCACGCAGGTTGGGGCCATCTCACGCATCGGCCGGCAGACGCAGGGCGTGATCGTGATGCGCCTGGCGCCCGACGACCAGATCGTCGCCATCGCGCCGGTGGCCGCGCTCGAAGAAGGCGACGCCAAAGAGTGACGCAGGCCACCGAAGCGACGCTCGGCATGGTCGGCCTCTGGCTGCTCGTCGCCGCTGGGTTGCTGCTGGTCGTCGAGCTCGTGTTGATGGCGGTGTGGGGCGCAGCGATGAGCAGGCGGATGCTTGCGCTCAATGAGAGCATGTCGACTCAACGCGCTGAGATCCAGGCCGACCTCGAGCGGTTGCGGCGAGCGATCGAAGAGACCAAGGTGCTCTGGCAGCCCTACAGCCGCGTCCTGCGCACGCTGAACCACCCGCTCGTCCTGGCGGTGCTGGCGTCCGTGCGGCGCCGGAGGGCGCGGTGAAAGAGGTGCGGCAGGCGTCAGAGGCTCCTGAGTCGCCGGCGTCGAATGCACGCTCGGCCGCCAGGCAGGCCGCCGAGGACGCGGTCGAGCGAGAGCGGGCACGCATCGCGCGCGAGCTGCACGATGGGATCGCGACCGACCTCGCCGCCGCCATCTCGCTCTTCAAGACACACATGGAGGGTCACCCTCGGTTTGGCAAGGCCGGCGGGCCCGACGAGATCCTGGGCGACGTCTTCGGGATCCTCGAGCGGATGCTGAAGCAGGTACGCGAGACGCTGGCGGAGCTGCGGCCGCGGCCCATCGGGCCGGAAGGCCTGCTCGGTGACCTGCGCACCCAGGCGGACGAGTTCGCCCGCCTGTACTCGATCCGGGTCGAGATCTCGAGCAACGGAACCGAGGGCATGCTGCCCGGTCCACAGCGCGAGGTGGTGTATCAGGTCGTGCGCGAGGCGCTCACCAACGTGAGGCGGCACTCGGGGTCATCGATCTGCAGGGTGAGGCTGGCGTTCGCGGCCCGGCCTTTCCTGATCGAGGTGGCCGATGAAGGCCGCGGTTTCAAGTCTCCGAGTCCGGGCGGGTACGGGTTGGTGGGCATGCGGGAGCGGGCGGCCGGCATCGGTGGCCGGCTGGAGGTGGTCAGCACCCCGGGGCGCGGCACGACCGTCTTCTTGTTCGGCCCCAACTAGCTCGGCTTACCAGGTCACAGCCGCAGCTCCCGGCGCCGGGCCGGCACCTCAGGAAGCGCCAGCGCCACTTCGAGGCTGACGATCCGCAGCTTGCGCGCGACGTCGTCAGCGATGATCTTCGCTTTGCGCTCCGGGACCTTGATGGCGCGGGCGATCTCAGACTCTGACAGACCGTAGCTGAGCAGCTGCGCGACCTCGCTTTCGGTTGGATTCAGCCGGCCGAGTGGACGGCGGAGGGCTTCGACCATAGGCGCGAGCGTGACTCCGAGGCTGCCCGCGTAATGGACGTCTGCCTCCGAGTACCAGTGGTCGCGACGGCAGCCGACAGTGAGCAGACCCACGGGCCGCTGTCCGAACTCGCCCACAGGCGCATAGAGAATCGCCGGCCAGTCGAGCTCCCAGTCGTAGCCGTTGGAAGGGTTCGGGTTCTCGATCACTGAGTTCACGACCACTGGCCTCTTCTCGTAGAGGGCTCGCCGTGACAGCGGCGCGAGCGGGCGGCTCCGGAGAAAGCGCGGCGCGATTTCAGACGCCGCGATCGGTTGAAGCGATCCGGCCCGCAGATAGCCGAGCACCCAGCGGTCATGGCACAGAGCTTCCAGGGCCAGTCCCAGCCGCCGCCTGGCTTCTCGGAGGTCTGGGAGCTGGCCCATGACCAGAGGTTATGAGCGTCTGCTCAGCCTGGCCTCACCAGCGGTTCAGCAGTTCCTCAAGAAACGCTGAACTGCTGATAATTGCGAGCGGGGATGGCGGCGTGACCGCAAAGCTTCTTGTCGTGGACGACGAGCCTCGCACGGCGGAGCTCACCGCCGAGCTGCTGCGACGGGCCGGCTACGTGGTGGAAGTGGCGGCCAGCGGCACCGAGGCAGTTGCCCGCGCGCGGTCGAGCGCGCCGGACCTGATGCTGCTCGACTACGAGATGCCCGACATGCAGGCGCCCGAGGTGCTAGACGAACTGCGGTCGGGCGCCGATCGCGTGGGCTTTCCGGTGATCATCTTCACTGGCGCGCGGCATTCGCCAGGCGACCAGGTGCTCGGGATCGAGCGTGGAGCGACCGACTACATCGTCAAGGGCACGGATCGTCAAGTGTTGCTGGCGCGCGTCCGCGGTGCGCTTCGCGAGCGCGCATCTGGCGATCGTGTTGTGGTCAAGGGCCGATTGCGAGTCGATATGGCGAAAGGCCAGGCCTTTCTCGAGTCGAAGGCTTTGAAGCTGGAACGAAGGCCGCTGCTGATGTTGCAGCTGCTGGCGTCACGCGAGGGCGAGGTGGTCACGCGTGCCGAGCTTCTCGAACGCGTGTGGGGGAGCACTTTCAAGGGTTTCGATCACAGTGTCGAGCAGGCCGCATACGAGTTGCGTCGCGCCCTCAAAGAACCCGGTTGGATCGAAACCGTACGTGGCATCGGATATCGGTTCGTCACCCCTCCGACCAAGAGACTGCTCGACGACGTCCGCGAAGCGCTGACCCACCTGAGCGCGGCCGAAGATGCGAGTCACGTCCGCGGCGCGGTGCTGGTGGTGGATGACGACGTTCGATTGGCCGAGATCACTGCCCGCGGCCTTCGCCGCCTCGGGTTCGACGCTGACGCGAGCAGCTCGCTCCGCGGCCTCAGAGATCGGGAGGTCTTGGTCGTCGACCTCAGCTTGCTCGAGGCCCTCGACGCCGCTGCGCATCAGGACGTTCGGGCGAGCAGGCCAATCGTGGTCACCGGCGCGACCGACCAGCAGTCGCGAGCCCTCGCCGCAGGACTAGACGCTAGCGACTACCTCGTCAAACCAATCGAGCTCGAGGAGCTGGCCGCGGCGATCAACCGTCGAATGTCAGCGGCTAAATGAAGTCACCACCTTCGTACAAAAGTTCGCCTTGATGCCAGCCCATGGGCCCTCCTACACGTTGACGCCCTTGCCGCCGCTTTGTTAGGGTGACCTCGGTCTTCGGCGTCCGCGGAACGCAAGAGGGAGACCGGGGTGGCTAAGTGTTACATCGCTACATGACCCATATCGTGGTGCTCGTCATAGCGATGGCCATGTCGGGTTACGCCGCCCTCGACCGAAGCTTCCTTCCGAACTTTCACCCTACCGTCACGGCGGTCGCCGCTGACGAAGGACTTGCCGCCGGCGACGTCTCTGTCGGCCGTGACAGCGTCATCATCAAACCGATTTCCGTACCCGCATCATCGCTCATGAGCCGCATTCCGATCGTGCACATCATCGGGCGGGATGACACTCTGGAGAGCATCGGCCGACAGTTCAACCTTTCCTGGAGGGAGGTTCTCTGGTCAAATCCGGGCCTGCGCATGCCGCTGACGGTGGGTCGGCTCATCAAACTGCCGCCAGTGCCGGGTGTCGTGGTCGTGGTCAGGAATGGAGATACGCCCGCGAGCCTTGCCACCAAATACGGCGTTGATCAAACCATCCTGCTGGGCTTCAATGGACTTCGCGGTCCTCAGTTGACGCCGGGCTCGGTGCTTGTGATTCCCGTCGATCCAGCACAGGGTCCGAACTTGAGCACAGGTGCGGCGGCCGACCCGGTCGAACCCGGCCAGTTCCTATGTCCGATCGCCGGCGCTCGGATCATCCAGCAGTTCGGGCCGACGTCGTTCGACGTAGAACCGCCCTTCGGCGGTTATCTCCATTTCCACACTGGCCTGGATTTGCTGGCCGGCTACGGCACACCGATCGTCGCGGCTGCCGGTGGAAGGGTGACTGCAGCCGGTAACGCGGACTACTTCGGGACCCGCGTTGAGGTGACCGACAGTTTCGGCCTGGTCGAGGTCTATGCGCACATGTCGCTGGTGAACGTGTCCGTTGGACAGGAAGTCCAGCAGGGCAAGACGATCGGCTTTGTCGGCAGCACAGGTCTCTCGGTGGGGTCACATCTGCACTTTCAGCTCGAAGTCGGAGGGATGCCGACCGCCCCAGGGCCACTGATCGGCTGTTAAGGAGACCCCGGGCCTGGGATGTTGGTGGCTGCGCCGCCAGGTCTGGTGTTTGCTATGTAAGACAGGGCGTCCAAACACATCAGCGCTGGCGTTAGTGCCCTAGACTCGAGCAACTGAACGCTCTTGTTTTCTGGAGTGTCGCGATCGTTGCGGCGGCGATAGTGGTGTCCGGGGTGTGGTTGGTGGGCTGGCCTGACTCGTATTCGCGAATCGTGCTGAGCTCCACCTTCAACCAGACGTCGGGTCGATGGGCGTTCGTGGCGCGTTCTTCAACGCGCTTACGGGCTGCTGGCTGCGCATTGATCGTTTATGGAGCTGTGGGTGGACTTGCACTGTTGGCTGCGAGTAAAGGCGTGGACATCTCTGGAATACATCGCTGAGAGCACTCCTGAGGCTAGCCGTTGAAGGGCGGAAGCACGACGGTGAAGACTGCGCCGCGGCTACTGCCGTTGTAGGTCAACTCGCCTTGATGCTCGCGCACGATGCCATATGACATAAAGAGGCCGAGGCCGGTGCCGCCCTCCTTGGTTGTGAAATGAGGCTCAAACAACCGGCGGCGCTGGTCTTCCGAGATTCCGGGTCCGTTGTCGGCGATGCTTAGGTAAGGCCATCCGTTTCCGCGCCTTCCCGTGGTGGCCTCAACCCGACCCCCCTGATGGACTGCATCGATGGCGTTGTTGAGCAGGTTGGTGATCACCTCTCGCATCAGCAGAGGGTCCGCGCGTACGTTGACGATGTCCGGCGTCTCACGCACGGCGAGCTGGACTTCCTTGGTTCGGGCGCGCGGCCGAGCCATCCCGAGAGCGCGAGTCACGAGCTCGTTGAGGTCAACGGGGTCGGTGGCGTAGGTCACCCGGGGCGTAGCGCCTTGAGACAAGCTGCGAAGAACTGTGACTGCGTCATGGGCGGCTCCAGTTGCGGTCTCGAGGCTTTCGCGGTCGACGGGGTCGAGGCGGCGGGTGTCGATCTCGCGTAAATAGCCCAAGGCGTTGGCCATATGGTTCCGGAGGTTGTGAACGACGCCCTCGACGGCCCGGCTGTGGAAGAGATGACGGTCCGCGTCGGAGAGCTCCGACTCCAGAACCCTGCGCACGCGCCTGCCGGCGATAGTGTCGGTGAGGGCGAGCGAGAGTAGACAAACGATGGTTGCGAGGAAATATCCGAGCAGCGAACCGTCAAGAACGTAACTCATAAGAAGCCCGGCCAGACTCAAATAGGCAAGTGCAAGAGAGAAAGAAGGACTGAAGTTAGTGCTTAGGATGCTACGAATGGACTCTCGAGATGTAATTGACAATGCTACGGCGACCAACCCTATGTCAGAGAAAACAACTGCTAGCGCAGCAAGCAATCGCGGTCCGATGGGCAATTCCCCAGTGGAGTGGAACAAGGAGGCAACGGTCGCAGCAATCACAGCGATTGCGCCGTAGATAGTGGCGTTCGCGAGGATGGCGCGGACTCCTCTCGGAGCCTGACCCAGCGCGATGCTCAATCCGACAAGTGTTGCATCAAGAGGATTGCTGAGAATCGCAGTTGCTACCATCACTATTCCGCCAAGAGTGAGGTGTCCACGATCCAGTCGCACGTCAGCGAGGTTCAGGAGAACACCGGCTAGAAACAAGTAAGCAACGTTGATTACCTGGTCAGGATGGGAGGCATCATAGGGTTGGGCCAGAACATTAAGCACCACTACGATTCCGACAATTGAGGCCAGAAAGAGGTAGAACGGCACGCCCCGATTCATAGTCTTCTTGCTAAGCTGCGCGCATCGCGAAAGCTGCCGCGGATCGTAAGGAGTACCGGGTGCTGGTCGTCGATGACAGCGTCCTACCTCGCGCGGCCGCTCGAACGATGCTCGGCACCGCGACCGGCCTGCGTCTGGTTGGCGAGGCATCGTCAGGGGCCGAAGCGCTCCAGGCAATGGGCAGGGTTAGAGCAGATCTGGTCTTGATGGATGTCCACATGCCTGGGATGGACGGAGCGGCAACCACAATGGAGCTATTGGCGCAGTACCCGCAGGCGAAAGTCATCGCTTGGACTGTATCCGAGTCGAGTGACGATCTCTTGCGGATGATGCGAGCCGGCTGTTCGGGTTACGTTCTTAAGGACGTCGGGCCGGCTGAGCTGCAAAGGGCACTTTGGTCGGCGGTCCGAAGCGAGAGCCCAGTCCCACGGAAGATGATCCCAGACGTCCTCCGCCGGGTAACTGAACAGACCCCCCTTTCACAAGGCGCTGGCACGGTAGCGCTGACATCGCGGGAGATGCAGATCCTGCGAGGCGTAGCGAAGGGACTCCCCACCAAACGCCTGGCGCAACAGCTCGGCCTCAGAGTGCCCTCGGTCGAATCGCATCTGCATAACCTCTTCCGCAAGCTAAACGCGGCCAACCGGGGTGAGGCTGTCAGTACGGCGCTGAAGATGGGACTCATCACCTTGGGTGATCTCTAGTTCCTGCTCGTTGATTCCCATGAGCGGTGCTCATGGTTCTCCATGAGGGTGTCTAGAGGGAATTGACGATACCTATCCGGCGTCCTAGTCGCGACACTCAGTAACGTGACTTGGTTGACTCGGATCGTGGAAATCTAAAGACACAGGGGGAAATTGTCATGGTGCGGATGTTTAGGCGATTCCTACGGAGCGGCACAAAGCAGCGCGTAGTCGGAGCTTGGATCCTGTAACAAGAGATCGGACCGTGGGCTTGCACTTGGGGCGGCCCACAGGGGCTAAACGCAATTCCTGAGGTCTAGAATTCCAGCGTCTTGCCCCCATATCGATCGCTAGCTTGGTCGGCACGTCTTTACGCTGCCTTGGTCATTGGCGTTGGCATTGCTGTTGTTCCGCTTGGATGGCTGCTCCACCCTAGCTCCAGTGTTCTACCAGAGAGGCTTCTGCCGACCCTCCTCTACCTCGGTGTCGGCACCCAGATAGCAGCCCTTAGGCCCATTCCTTGGCGTACGGGTCGGCAATCGGTCGTCGACCCATTATTGGTTGCCACCGGCTTGTTCGCTCCTGGCTGGGGCGTGGGGTTGGTGGCATGGCTCGCCCAGTTTGACGGTCGGGTTCCTGGTCGGGCTATTCCGTGGTGGGCGTTTTTTTATAACCGCGCGGTTTTCGCCATCGCGCACGTGCTCCCGTCGGTAGCGGTCACTTCAATTTCAGTCGACGATTGGTGGGGTTGGCCTCTCAGAACGGCGAGTTACGTTGTCACTGCGGTTGGTCTCCAGTATTTCATGACAGCTCTCGTGGTGTCGTTTGTTCGCCGCACGTCGGTGTGGACGACGCTGTTCGAGAACGTTGGATTGCCAACGCTGATGGCAACCCTGGCACTTAGCTTCTCAGGTGGGATTCTTTTCCTCCTGCTCCAGACTCCGCCTTTCCCGGTGGGCTACGTAATGGCGCCGGGGTTGTTTGGTTTCGTGTTGGCCGTTCGTGGAAACGTAGCCGACGCCCAACGCCAAGGAGAGCTCAAGGATCAAACCCTTGATCTGGCTGCCCAGGCGTTGGACGCTCGGGATCGTTACACAGAATCGCACTCGATTCGCGTGTCCGAGCTTGCTGGAAAACTGGGCGAGCAACTGGAATTGGGTGATAGGGAATGCGAGCTCATCCGCACCGCTGGATCCTTGCACGACCTCGGCAAGATCGGAGTTCGCGACGACATTCTCAACAAACCAGGCCCGTTGACCGAGGAGGAGTGGGAGGTCATGAGGAGGCACCCGGACATCGGGGCGGACATGATAGCGCAGCACTCCGCGCTGGCCGAGGTTGCACCGCTTGTACGACACCACCATGAGCGCTGGGACGGTTCCGGTTATCCAGCCGGCCTGAAAGGCGACGTGATCCCATTCGGAGCCCGCATTTTGGCTGTAGCGGACTCCTTTGACACCATAACTGGACCGCGTCTGTATCGGCAGTCTTTGATGACGCCCATTGAGGGAGTCGAGGACATCAGCCGACGAGCGGACCACTGGTACGACCCCAACGTCGTCGACGCATTGCGGGACGTTCATGGGCTCAAACCGCTCGAACTCGCGAATCGGTCCGAGGTTCCACGTCGAATCACGAGCTTGCGGGTGCTGCGCGCCAACCCATGGTTCAGCAGCTTGCTAACCGCGATCGGAATATCGTCCATCGGCGACCCGCTTACCCAGGTCGCAACGCTGGTTCTCATATACACGGCCACGAAACATGACGCTCGTATGGTGGCCCTTGCTTTCATCGTGCAGGCGCTGGCGACAATTGTCATGAGCAGCGTCCTAGGCGGTGTGGCCGATAAGTTGCCTCGAAGACCCCTCATCGTCACCCTAGAACTGTTTCGAGCCGCGATCCTAGTGGCCACACCTGCCTTGACCCAGGTCGACAAGGCGGTCGGGCCGGCTGGAGCCCGTTGGTGGTTAATCATCCCAGTGTTGTTCGTCCTGGCGTCGATCAACGCAGTAGTACAGCCGGCCCGCCAAGCAGCCATTCCGGGCCTCGTGCCCGCCGGTCAGGTTGGAAAGGCGAATGCCCTCCTGGTGGCCACAACCATGATTACGAGCGCCGTTGGTTTTGCGCTTGCCGCAGCCATTTTGAGCTTGTTCCCGCTGACTGCTTTGTTCTTCGCTGATGCGGCCACTTTCGTACTCGCAGCAGCAATAGTGTTCGGCATCCCGACCCTCGGAGGTGGAGGGGCATCGGCGCAAGTTTCCGGAGCGTTGAGGCGAACATGGTCGATCGGGGCGGCTAGATCGCAGCTTGTGATTGGCGCTGTGGCAGCGTTCTTTCTCTCGATATCGTTCCCGGCCTTGCTCGCCCTCGCGTATAAGGTCTCGAACAGTGGTGGTCAGACGTATTCGATGCTCGAGGTCGTACTTTCAGTCGGCGTGCTCGCCGGGTCGATCGCAGTCGGCAGGTTTTCTGCCATTGGCAGCATGCGTACGGTGGGGGCAGGACTATTCGTAACTGGTGTCGTCTCGATCGCCATTGCATTGCAGCCAGCACTGCTTGTTCTGGCGGCGCTCCTGTTCGTGGCATCAATAGGCAATCCCATATATGCGGTGGCTAACCAAACTGCCCTCATGGAGGCAGCGGACGCCTCCAACCGAGGTAGTGTGATGGCCACGCGATTCGGACTCGTCCAGACCGCAAGCATCGCGGGCGCCGCCGTACGTTTGCGGCATACGGTGTTCTTGGTGTCGGACTCGTGCTGCTGGCCCTGTACGCACTGGCTGCTGGGCGCAGCACTGTGAACCCGATCCACGGCGCCGCTTACGAAGAAGCCCAGGTTCGAGCGGCCGCGGCGCACGGCCCCGGCCAGGTCACTTAACGCCGCTGTAAAGCGGTTCTGATGGCGCTCTTCATCGTCATACTGCGGTGATTGCGCAACGTTCGTCCCCCCAGCCGCGCTAGAGGCAGCGCCGCCGAAAGCGAGCCTGAAGAACCGACTCCATTAACCGCAGTCGGCATCTCGGCGTGGTCTCTTGATCCCAAGCGCAGGCGACGCTACCTACAGGTCGCATTCGGCTTCGCGGCGCTCACGATCGCGATCATCGTCCTCTATCTCCTACGCGACTTCCTTGGCGCGTTTGTCCTCGGAGCCGCCATCGCCTTCCTGATCCAGCCAGGCGTCGTGCGCCTGATGGGTTTCGGTCTCCCACGCGCTGCGGCGATCGGAGTGATGTTTCTGGTCATCATCCTCGCCCTTGCCGGCTTGGTTCTACTGGTCGTTCCACTCGGCGCAAGCGAGGTCGCGCAGCTGCAGCGCCAGGCTCCAGGTCTCGCCGCGGCAGCCCAGGACCGCATCAACAGCCTCCAGGGCTCCCCAATCGAGATCTTCGGTTTCAAGATCGACATCAAGGCCGCGACCGACAGCATCAACTCGCACACGCGCGAATTTCTCCTCGGTCAATTTGGCAACGCAGTGAGCATCGGCCTAACCGCGTTGACAACACTGCTGCAGATATTGCTCACGTTCATCGTCGCCTTCCTCCTTGCGCTCGATGCTGCGTCGATCAAGCGGGTGCTGCGGCGGTTCGTGCCCCCCGACTACCGCACGGACTTCGACCAGATCTGGCGCCGCATCCGCAAGATGCTGTACGCGTACATGCGCGGCCAGCTGATCATCGCCGGGATGATAGGAATCCTCTCCGGGATAGCGTGCTGGGTGTTGGGCTTGGCCGATCCAGTCGCTCTTGGCCTCATCGCGGGCATCACCGCGCTGATCCCATACATCGGCCCGTTCATCGGGGCCGTGCCTGCGATTCTCGTCGGTCTGGCCGCGGCGCCGATCAAGGCGCTACTGGTCGCGATCGCCTACTTCGTCATCTCCAACGTCATCCTCAACTTCGTCTACCCCAAGGTCATGGGCGACGCCGTGAAACTGCCGCCGGTCTTGATCATCGTCGCCTTCATCGCCGGCTTCAGCTGGGCCGGCATCCTGGGCATGTTCGTCGCGGTGCCGCTCGCCGCCACGCTTCGCATCCTGTTCGACCACATCTACCCGCGGCTCTACGAGAAGCCCGCTTGAAGGTCGCGATCCTCTCGGACATCCACGCCAACTGGCACGCGCTGGAGGCAGTGCTCCGCGACTGTCCGCCGACGGATGAAACGCTGTGCCTTGGCGATGTCGTCGGATATGGCGGCGACCCCAAGCACTGTATCGACGAGGTCACCAGGCGCGGGTGGCTCACCCTTGTCGGTAATCACGACCGCGCGTGCACCGATCCTGAGATCCTCGAATGGTTCAACGACGATGCCGCCGCGGTGGTGCGCTGGACCGTGGATACGATCGGCGACGAGCGAATCGAGTGGTTGCGAGGATTGCCGGACAGCCACGTTGAGCACGACGTGCTGCTCGTCCACGCCAGCCCCCGGGATCACATCTACGAGTACGTCCTCGACACCGGTGTTGCCTTCGCCAACCTCGAGCTGCTCAACGGCAGTGTTTGTTTCCACGGGCACACGCACGTGCCGGGCATATTCGGGCTCGCGGAGGGCCAGGTGACGCACGAATATCGCGTCGACACGATCCCGCTCAAAGGCCCCGCCCTGGTTAACCCCGGCAGCGTCGGCCAGCCGCGTGACGGAAGCCCACTGGCCAGCTACGGCGTCTGGGACGTGGACAACGAAACCTTCGAGTTCCGGCGCGTCCGCTATGACATCAAGGGTGCCCAGCGGGCGATCAGGAAGGCGAAGCTACCCGAACGATTCGCGCTCCGACTCGAAACCGGGCGATGAGCCGCTGGGCTTCCCTGCGTTGGGCCCGCATGGGATATGCGGCGGCTACCGGCGCCGGCCTCGGGTCCTTGTTTTTCTGGGCGGGCTACTGGTTCACTTTTGTTCGCGGCAACCTGCAGGGCCCTGACTTCTATTCCTTCTACTCGGGTGCGAAGCTGTACGTCCTCAGGGGTGGCTCGGCGGTCTACGACCTGGCGCTGCAACGGCAATACGAGCTGCAGGTCATCCCCAACTCACCAGATCGATTCATCGTGCTTCCTTATTTCCACCCTCCCTACTACACCCTTCTGATCGCGCCGCTCGCATACCTCGATTACCGCACGGCCTATTACGCGATGGCGGCCGTGAATGTCATCCTCCTCGGAGCTCTGATCGTGATGCTGGTGCGCAGCAGCGAGCGGGTCCATGGGCGGTCGGCCATGGTGGCGGCTGCACTGATCGGAGGCTTCTTTCCGATCTTCGTGACGGTGCTCCAGGGCCAGTCGGACCTGGTTGTGCTGGTCCCGCTCGCGGCCGCCTACACCGCCTGGGCGCGAGGGCGGCCGGGCTGGGCCGGCATTTTCAGCGGGCTGGCTCTGGCCAAGCCACAGTTGCTCCTGCTCGTGCCGGTTCTGTTCATCGCCCGGCGCTCGTGGCGCGCCCTCGCCGGCTTCGGAGCCGTGATTGCCGCCTTGGGGGCGGTCTCCGTGGCCGGGTTCGGATTGGGTCCAGTACTCGGCTACGTGAACGCGGTGGGCCAATGGGCGATCGGGGGATCGCTACCCACCAACGGCCAGATCGTCTACACCGACACCGCGGTCTATTCGCTACGGAACGTGCTCGAAGCCGTGCCGGGCGGTGGCAAGGGTCTGGCGCTTGCCATCCTGGTCATTCTTCTGGCCCTGGTCGCACTGTCCTTGAGCTGGCGCCCAGACAAACCGCGTCTCGACTTCGCTCTCGCCATCGCGGCTTCTCTGGTCTTAAGCCCTCACCAGAACATTCACGACCTGGCCCTTTTGGTCATTCCTGGATTCGCCCTTGCCGACCTTGCCTTGGCGGGCAAGCTGCGGTGGCCCCGCGCCGCCGCGCTCGTCCTCGTCTTCGCATATGCCGCCATCAACCTCACGCTTGCGCTCGACCTGTGGTCGGCAGCGGTGGGCGCGATCGCGATTGCCGCCTATCTCACCGTGGAGCGGATGGCGGTGCGACCTGATCCCATCCCATTGGGGGAGCTGCGTTGGAGCGGACCACGCCCGCAGAGGGTCATCGTGCTGCCCGCATATCGGGCCGCCAAGACACTGGTGGAAGTTGTCGGTGACATCCCCGCCGGCCAGGCCGACCGGATCCTCCTGGTCGACGATGCCAGCGCCGACGCCACTGTGAGCGTGGCCACAGCGCTGCGACTCGACGTCATCAGGCACGAGCACAACCTGGGCTATGGGGGCAATCAAAAGACTTGCTACAGGCACGCGCTTGCGATGGGTGCCGATGTGGTCGTGATGCTCCATCCCGACGGCCAGTACGACCCGGCCATCATTCCCAATCTTTGCCGCGTAATCGAGGCCGGCGAGGCCGATATCGTGCTCGGGTCTCGCTGGCTCGGTCTGGACCCGGCGAAGGCGGGGATGCCCTGGTGGAAGCGGCTGGGCAACCGGTTCCTGACCGCCGCGGAGAATCGCGTACTTGGTCTGAGCCTCTCCGAGTATCACACCGGGTATCGCGCCTACTCGCGTCGGTTCCTCGAGGCGATTCCGTTCCTCGAGAACAGCAACGATTTTGTCTTCGACACTCAGGTATTGATCCAGGCCGCAACTTTCGGCTTCAAGATCGGAGAGGTGCCAGCGATTGGGAAGTATCACGCGGACGCCAGCTCGGTGAGCTTTCGTACCTCGACTGTTTATGGGCTGGAGACGCTGGCGGCTCTCGTTCGATACGTTGTGCATCGCGCGGGCTTTCCAAGCCCGTGGCTCACGCCGGCATCAGACGCCGACAAACAGGCGCTTGCGGTAAGCCAGGTAGCCCACCACAGCAACGTTCAATAACAACGCGCCGACCTTGAACAGGGTCGCGCGGTGGATGACCTCATAAGCTTCGTACGGGATCAAGATGCCGGTCGCGATCACGGTCAGGTACTCCGCCCAGCGGCGCCGCATCGCCAGCCCGACGCCCTCGGTGCCTTCGAGGGTCGCGTAGGCGATGACGCCGATGGCGAGCGCCGTGGTGTGGGTGAAGGTGCCCACGTAGGCGAGCAGCCTGAACAGGACCTGCTCGATCACGTTGTTGTCGGCGTTGAGGTTCAGCTGGTCTTGCGCGTAGTCCGCCCATTGCGTCAAGAGGCCGCTCCTGCCGGCGAAGATCAGGCCAATGGCGAGCGCGATGAGGACGAGTGACTTGACGATTCGCTCGACGATGATGACCTTGATGAAGGCGTCGTGCTCGCCGCCCATGCGCCCGAGCTCGGCCCAAAGGCGCTTGAAGTAGTGGGGCCGTTCTGTCATCGTCGCGCGGGCCATCTCGGGGGACCTTAACAACCTGGGTTGGAGGAGGGTTGAAACCCCTGTAATGTCCCGTTACGGTCGGTCGGCTGGGGGAGGGAGCCGACTGGGAAGGGAGGGCCCGCGAAGGGGCTGCCCGGGGCGGGCGGCGGTGGAGCGGTCCTGCTCCCTCCGGTTCAGGTGGAGTGCTCGCGGTGCTCCCTGAACAGCATCACCCGGCACGTGGCGTTCTTCAGCACATACGGCACCGTCTTCCCCAGGTTGAACTCGCCAAACCGCCGCTTGTACGGCAGCCCCATCACGATCAGATCCGCCCCCCACTCGACCGCTTCGTCGACCAGCGCCGGCCCGGTATCTCGAGCTTGCACCAGCTCGGTCTCCACCGGCAGCCCCGACTCCGAAGCCAGCTGCTCGACCTCGTCCAGGATCTTCTCCCCGCGCTCGACCACGTCATCGAGGACGGCGCCCAGCGGCAGCGCCCGAATCACCTCGATGATGTGCACCCCGTAAAGCCGCCCGCCGGCCGGATCCGTCATCCGGCAAGCCAGGCGGACCGTCTCGGTGTCGATGCTCTGACCGCCAACCGCCACCAGCACCTTCTTCGCGGTCGGCGGGTGGGAATGGTCTGCCATCAGAGCTGGGGCCCTCGGCGCACGCGCCTGATCAAGACGTACGCCCCGAAGCCGAAGGAGATCACGGCCGTCAGCACGGCGATGCCCTCGGAGAACGGGTCCAGACCTGGGTGCCCGGCGAGGTAGAAGGCCACCCACGCGGCGATTCCCAGCGCCATCACACCCATGAAAGTGAAGGGGAAGCGCACCGGGCCAAATCCTAACAAGAGCAATAGCGGGGCGCCCGAGTGGCGTCCCTATAATCAACGGGCTTTGAAGGTCCTCATCGTCGGCTGCGGCCGGGTCGGATCCCAGGTTGCGGCAGACATGGACAGGTCCGGCCACGAGGTCGTCATCATCGACAGAGACCCCAACCAGTTCTCACGCGCGGCCTCGCGAGGCGTTCTCACCAACGACTTCAAGGGCAACCAGGTCGTCGGCAACGGCACCGACGCGGACGTCCTGCGCCGCGCCGGCGTCGAAGATGCCGACGGCTTCGTCGCCGTGACCGAAGGTGACAACCGCAACATCATGGCCGCCCAGATCGCCAAGGTCATCTTCAAAGTGCCGAGGGTCGTTGCCCGCATTTACGACCCCGAGCGCGCGGATGCTTATGAAAAGCTCGGCTTGCACACCATCTGTCCGACACTCGAAGGCGCCAAGCACATCGAGAAAAGCTTGATGGAGAAGTAGCGGCAGATGTATGTGATCGTCGTGGGAGGCGGCACCGTCGGTTACTACATGTCGCGCGACCTGTTGGAGCGGGGACATGAGGTGACCCTCATCGAGAGAGACCAACGTCGCGCCGACTGGCTGGAGACGCAGCTCGGGAGCATCGTCATGCGAGGCGATGGCTGTGAGGTGAAGTTTCTATCGCAGACAGGTATCGAGCGCGCGGACGCGATCGTCGCGGTCACCGCCGATGATGAGGACAATCTCGTCGCGCTCCAGGTCGCGAAGCGTCACTTCAAGGTGAAAAAAACTGTCGCTCGCGTCAACAATCCGTCCAACGTCGAGATCTTTAAAGCTCTGGGCGTCGACGAGGCGGTCTCGGCCACTGAGGTGTTGCTCGGGGCGCTCGAGCCTCCAATCACCACCTGATCAAAAAAAAGGACCGCTCACGTGGAGCGGTCCGTAGAGAAAGTCGGGTTACGCGACGGCCTTGCCGATCCGGTAGATCTTGGTCCCGCAAATCGGGCAAGTGCCCACCGTCGCCGGCTTGCCATTCTTCATCGTGATCGGCTGCGGGTCCTTCATTTCGACCTTTCGCTTGTCCTTCAAACAGTAGCCTTCCAATTTTTCACCATTCCTTTTAGTTACAAGTGATCCGAATAGTTATGCGACGGCTTTGCCGATCCGGTAGATCTTGGTGCCGCAGTTCGGGCATATGCCCATCGTTGCGGGCTTGCCATTCTTCATCGTGATCGGCTGCGGGTCCTTCATTTCGACCTTTCGCTTGTCCTTCAAACAGTAGCCTTCCAACTATTCACCATCCTCGGGTAGAAATCCGTTTCGGGGTCGGGCCTCGCCCATTCTAGGGGTCGGTCTTACCCGTATTCAAGCCCAATTCAAACTGAATTCAGCCTGATCGTGCGTTAAGCGCAACAAAGTGGGGAAAAAACAAGGGGTTTTGACCTACTTTTAGCGACCGCGAAACGCCTCCTCGAAAGTGCTGCGGGCGCTGTCGCCGAAGAGCACGAAACGGATCTCTTCCGGCTGCCATCCTCCCGCGAGGGCGCGGTCCACGCAATCCGCCATCACGTGTGCGCACTCATCCATCGGAAAGCCAGCGATGCCTGTGCCCACTGCCGGGACCGCAATTGTGCGCACGCCGTGCCCACGCGCGAGACGAAACACGTTGTCCATCGATGATCGCAACGACTCCGCCGTCGCGCGCCCACCCAGATGCATGCTCGCGGCATGGATGACATAACGCGCCCTCAACTCGCCCCCGCCTGTGATGGCGGCATCTCCAACTTTCACAGGTCCGTGCACATCGCACTCGCGCTGAATCGCGGGACCACCGCGACTGCGGATCGCGCCTGCGACACCTCCACCCAGCAGCAGATCGTTATTCGCCGCGTTGACGATCGCATCTACGTCTTGCTCCACCAGGTCGCCCGCGATGATCAAGACTTTCGGCGCTGCCAATCCTCGACCTCACGCACACGCTCGTCTAATTCCTTACGCGTGGCCCTGGCGATGCCTTTCACTCCAACTGCTGAAATGGTTATCGATGCGCAAGCGACGCCCCATACAAGCGCATCCTGCAGGCCACTGCTGAGGCCGCCGGTACTCAGCCAGCGGGCAAGCATTCCACCCGCCAGTGCGTCTCCCGCACCGGTGGTGTCCACTGCCGGCCGGTCGGTGAGGGCTGAGATTCCAACCACCCCGTACTCCGTGTACGCGGCCAGGCCAAGCGCTCCCGCCTTGATCACGAGACCGTTCAGCCACCACTGTCGTCGGAATTCCTCGGGGTCCGTGCCCCCGAGCGACGCGAATTCCTCCTGGTTGCAGAAGTACCACCCTGCCTTCGCCAGGACATCCCGTGCTTCAGGAGGTCGGGCCTGGACGTAGGACAGCATGGCGTCGGCGGCCAGGAGCTCAGCGCCGCTCAGCATCTGCATCAGCTGCGCCTGTCGGTCTGGCCGCATGGATCCCACAAACGCCCAGCCATCGAAGCCCGCGGGCACCGAGGGAGTCCAGGTGTCGTAGATGTTGTCGCTGCTGCCCAGGTCGACGTTGCGTCCGTGCTCCTGGTGCGCGCGCCAGCGATAAGTGGGAGCCTCCAGGATCTGCAGCAGCTCGGTGTCGATGGCGCGGCCGCTGAAGGTCTGCGCAATGCGCTTGGCGCCGTCCGTGCCGACGGGAGCAATGACTTTCACCGGAACAATCAAGCTCGCGGCCAGCGCAAAGTACACCGCCGAGCCTCCAAGCGTTGCGTGGACCTTGCCAAAGGGACCATCGCGCGTGTCGAGCGCGACAGAACCCGCGACCAGAAGTTGCCTGTCAGGCACGGCGGCCTGTGCCGCTGCTCGCCGTGATGACGTGTCGGGCATGTCGGAGCTTGCCCAGGAAGTCCTGCGGGCTCGAGTAGCTCTCGATCTCCATCCAGGTTCGTCCCAGCTCGTTGACCGCGTGCGCGTCGGATCCGGTGGCGGTGACCTTGTCGAGCTCCGCCGCGAGGCGTGCAGCCGCAGCATTGGCCGCGGCCTCGCACCATGGGTTGTACACCTCGATGATGTCGATTCGGTCAGCCAGCTCCAGGATGCGCTCGGCGCGAAAGTGAGAACGGTTGCGATCGAACGGATGCGGCACATATGTAAGACCACCCATCTCGTGCACCAGGTCCATCGCGTCTTCAGGGCGCAGGAACGGAGGCACGCGCCGCGTGATGAACAGGCCGATGACCTCGCCCTCGAGCGTTTTCGCTTCCTCGCCAACGATCGCGAGCTCGGGAGCCAGGCGCGCGAGCTCCAACGCGCCTTCGACAGTGTTGTGGTCGGTGAGGGCGGTGCGGTCGAGCCCGCACTCGCCGGCACGCAGAATCAACGCATCAAGTGATGTCCGGCTGTCGTGTGAATAACGCGAGTGAAGATGAAGGTCGACCCGCAACGCGTCCGGGTGGTTAGGCGTTACTAGACCGTCGCGGCTTCTGCGAGCTGGCGCTCGCGCGCTCTTGCGAAAAGTGGGATCACCTCAGCTGGGCCGCGACTCCGACACGCCTGTTGCATGAGTGCCGCCTGTGCGTCATAGATGATCTCCATGACCTGCTCGGGTCTGCGCTCGCGTCCGAGACGACCAGGCAGTTCTGTGTGCGCTTGGCGGAGGACGACCATCAGTCGCGCCACCAACCAGCCGGGCACGATGCGAACTTCCTTGACGAGGCATTCCTCGACCCAGAAGAGAAGCTCATCGGACTCCTGCAGCAAACGACGAGGCGTCATCGCACGCCGCCGCCTGCGATGCCAGCGGAGGTGACGTTCCTGTTCCTCGACCGTCTGCTCGAGCATGGCCTGCAACCCACTATATCAGCGGCTCCCGGCGCTGCTACCCGCTTGTGATCTCGCGGGATAGCACAGCGTCCGCCAGCCGCCGGCGGCGGGCACGAGATGCACCTGGCGATCGAATGTCCACTCTCTCCAGTTCTGCCTCACCCGATACCGCATCACCATCTGCGCAACGTTCTGATAGCTACGCTGATGCACTCGATCGGTCCAGCCCTCGAGCACCGTCACCGTTACGACCTGCATGTCCAGGAGCTCGATGTCATCGCCAAGCCGCGGCACGCCCTTGATGAACGCCTCACGTCCACCCCACGCGCGCTGCGCATCCTCAGCGAGCATCTCCCACATCTCGTCGAATCGCCCCTCTGCCTGCAGCTTCATGAAGCGCATCTCAAAGGTCGCGGGCGCGATCGACGCGGGCGGCGGCGGTCGCACGGGCCGGGCGGCGGTCGTCGTCACCGAGGCGCTGAGGAAGCGGCCGGACTCGTCCGACGGCCACGTCGCGAACCGGCCCGCCAGGCGGGAGAGCGCGGCCTCCAGGGCCGGCCAGCGGCGAAGGGGGCGCAACAGGCTATTGACCATTGGCGCTAGATGTAGTGTTATTTCCACAGACTGTATACAAAATGTGGATGACTCGCAACCA
>WNFA01000619.1_pt1 | contig 60018 bp, 56 predicted proteins | sample 5400481 | NCBI WGS metagenome assembly WNFA01 (sample SAMN13153340, study PRJNA577476) | soil metagenome | isolation source: 120 cm saprolite under Douglas fir tree site 2 hole 1 replicate 2 | place: USA:California | collected 2015-04-18 | reverse complement strand
GTCGTTTCAAGAGCTCGCAATTCTTTCGGGCTCGCATCGGCAAAGACTTTCCTAATTTCGGCTGCGTGTTTGCGAAAAATCGGCGCGATCAATTCTTTGCCTTTTGGGGTGAGCGATACGATCCGAACGCGCCGATCCTCAGGACTCTCGACCCGGCTTACCAGGCCTCTATCCAACAGGCGGTCGATGGCCACACTGATCGAGCCGGGCGTAAGGTACACCTTTGGGCCGATCGTATTTACCGGCAAAGGCCCTTTGTTGAGGAGTGCTTCCAGTATCCGGAAGTCGGTATCGTCGATTCCCGTCTCCTCAAGTCCCGCATAAAGATATTTCGCGGCCGCCCGAAAGGCCTTCCCCAATACCAGCCAACAGTGAACCGGGTCTCGCGAGTTCTTGGCCATGAGCAAACTATTTTGACATTTCGCATAACCAATGTCCAGCATAATGTATCTCTATCAATAGACTTGGCATCAATAGATAGTGAAAGAGAGGCACACTGCATATGGAACGCACAAATAAGAAGCTCATCGCCGTAGTCGGCGCAACGGGGCAACAAGGAGGCGCCGTAGTACGTGCCCTTCAAGCCGGCAATCAATTCAACGTGCGCGCCCTGACTCGCAATCCGGCCAGGCATAGCGAACTCGCCGACGAAGTCATCCAAGCGGACTTGAATCGCCCCGAAACCCTTACGGCTGCGTTTGAAGGGGCGCACGGCGTATTTCTAGTCACTAATTTGTGGGAAGAAGGTACGGACGAACTCAAGCAGGCAACCGCTGCGGTACGCGCCGCCAAGGATGCCGGTGTCAAACACTTTGTCTGGTCCACCCTGCCTGATGTGGAAGGAATCAGCGGCGGCAAGCTCCACGTTCCCCACTTTACCGGCAAGGCAAAGGTTGATCGGATAGTGAAAGAAGCCGGGTTTGCGAATCATACGTTCGTCATCGCGCCTTTCTACTATCAGAACCTTATCGGCGTTCTTGCTCCGCAAAAACAGGCTGACGGATCCGTGGGCTGGGCTCTCCCGCTTGATCCAACTGTGCGGAGCATTGACATGGGCGATATCACAGAACTGGGTAACATCGTGGCTGGAGCATTCGCGCACCCCGATCAGGCCGGCCATGGCGAGTATCTGCCCCTAGTCGGCGATTTCATGAGCTTCAATGAAATCATCGATACGCTAAATCGACAGGGTCACAACTTCTCTTTCAACCAAGTGCCAAAGGACGTCTTCGCGGGTCTCTTTCCTGGAGCCGCCGAGATAGCGGAAATGTTCAATTACTTTCAAGCGCACACGTACTTGGGTTCCGATTCGCGCGACCAAATCGCGCTCGCCAACAAAATCGCAGGCCGCCACCCAACCAAGTTTTCGGCGTGGGCTCGAGTGAATTTCCCGGCTCCAAAGAACGCCCAGTCAGCAGCACGCTGATTGAAAACAGAAGGAAATCCATTTTGCCCGGTGCAGACGAACTTAATTTGCGCGGTTGCTCGTAAGCGGATTCAACAAGCAAAAGGAGGAAGTACATGGCAACGAATTCGATCGCAATTTCCAAAGATGTCGAGGCAATAAGCTTTTGGCAGGGAGCGGTGGTCGTTTTGGGACGCTTTTTCTTCGCCCTGATTTTCCTGTTTGCCGCCCCCAATCACTTCACCGGGCAAACCATCGCCTTCTCGGCTTCTCAAGGCGTGCCCTTAGCTTCGATCGCGGTTCCGTTTTCAGGTGTGGTGGCCATCGCCGGCGGCCTCAGCATTTTGCTGGGCTACCGCGCAAAACTTGGCGCCTGGCTCATCGTGCTGTTCCTGATTCCGGTCACGTTGATGTTGCACAAGTTCTGGACCGTAACGGATCCCATCATGGCGCAGATCCAAATGATTCTGTTCATGAAAAATGTCTCCATGCTCGGCGGCGCCCTGCTGATTTCTCAATTCGGTGCAGGACCGTTCAGCCTGGATGCCCGGCGCTCGCGCTGAACGCGCCTAATAAGAGGAGAGAACTAAAATGCGCAATCAATCTGAATCATCGAGTCTGGCGGCCATCAAAACGCCCATCTCACAGGAGGCTCTCGACCAGCTATTTCGCGAAGCGCGGACCCACTCCACCTGGCTTCCTGAACCCGTGCCAGTAGAGCTCCTCCGCAAGGCTTACGAATTGGCGCGTCTGGGGCCGACCAGCGCCAACGGCTCACCTGCCAGATTTGTTTTTCTAACGACTCCAGGAGCCAAGGCGCTTCTCAAGCCAGTTCTGGCGCCAGGCAATGTCGACAAGACCATGGCTGCTCCTGTAACCGTTATCATCGCTTGGGACACGGAATTCCACGAGCATCTTCCCAGGCTCTTTCCACAAGCTGATATCCGCTCTTACTTCGGGGGAAATAAACTTCTGATTGAGGAAAACGCCTTCCGCAACAGCTCGCTGCAAGCCGCATACTTCATTCTGGCTGCGCGCGCTCTGGGATTGGATTGCGGGCCGATGTCCGGTTTCGACGCTGACAAATTGAATGCGGCATTCTTTCCGGACGGCAAGTGGAAAGTGAATCTTCTCTGCAACCTGGGCTATGGAGACCCAAGCAAGCTCCACCCACGCAATCCTCGCCTGAATTTTGAGGAAGCAGCTGTGATTCTGTAGAGGACGAACTCATCCTTTTTGCATCTGCATACCTGGAGGCCAGAGGATAACGATGGGTTCAGATTTGGTTGCGGCTACGGTTTCGGCGTCCGATCCCGGACGGAAAGACGTCCGGCCTCTTCCTATCAATTTCATATTGGCACCGCCAAACGCGCTTGGATGAAGTGATGTGGCCAACTTGCTAGTCCGCAGCGAACCCGAAGTTGTTCAAAAACGGCATTGTCGGGAAAGAACGAGCACTGCCCTCGCCATCGGGCGGAATCCCTGTCGGCGATGCCCACAGGTGGAGCGTGCCGTCCTCTGAATTGCTGGGGGACGTCCTAAGGCTTCCTAAGACATCGCGCGAAATCCCAAGTAGCAGATTTCCCATCGTTGTCGAGAATCAAAGGTAGGGTGTCCGAGGGAGGTCATGACGTGCCAGAGGCTGACGTCCGCCGTCGGTTTGACCGCTCAATCAAGAATTTCCTGGTCTTGTATCGTGCTTTGGCGGATTCATGGTTTCTCTTTGACAACTCACTGAGAACGCCATCTGTTATTGCATTGGAAGAGCAAGGCAGACTCCGTACAATGAAACCAGACGCATACGACACTTTGGTTGCGCAATATGGGAACTCTGACTAAGCCGCCGGCGAACATTCTCGAATTGCCCTTGGCACAACGCGCTGAAATGGCTCTCAAGGCAGCTGTTGAGAAGGTAGTCGAAGAGCATGTGCGAGACGGCCGGCCGCTCTACATCTGGCGCGATGGCAAAGTGGTTGAAGTGTCGGCCCAAGAACTCCGCGAACAACCCACACGGACGCAATAGATCCTGCGCAACTTGTTCTCAGTCGATCAGCATTTCGGCCTTGCGGCTGCGTAGGGGCTAAGCTAGAAGCCCTTGCCGTGGTGATCTGAATACTGATCTCGCAGCGGAGGTATCCCATGAAACGCGAAGACGAATTTGCCGCTGATCCTCCTTTCCATTAGAACAGTAAGCGCCGCCTAGGATAAGCGAGGTCACCGGATCGTTCACGGTGACAAGGAACTCATAGAACGGTTTGGGCGCAACGACTTGTGCCCGTGCCCCCTGCTACGATAGCAACATATGTTCAGCGAATTGACGCGGACTAGCCGCTCGATGAGTGACCAACACGAACTTGAAGAACGAGTGAAAACAGCGGAGGCCGAGTGCGAACGGCTTCGCGAAGAAAACGTGCGTCTCCGTGCAATGCTTAGCATCCACGACCCAGTTCTCGAACACCCAGCCCCGTCGGCACCAGGCGCTGCGCCCACGCCTCTACCTGGCAGAAGCATCACCGAGGCCTCTACACCTGAGCAGAAGATCGCGTTATTTCGAGGCCTCTTTCGTGGGCGAGAGGACGTCTACGCTGTCCGCTGGGAAGGAAAAGGTGGTAAGGCTGGCTATTCCCCGGCTGGCGTGATGGACTGGCAGGCCATTCACGTAGCTAGACCGGATGAGCGAAAGAAAGTTGCCCGCAAGACGCGGATGCTGCTGCCCCTCACGAATGACGCCGTTCGAAACCATCTCACGGGGAAACAAACGATAGGAGTTTACCCCCTATTGCCTGACGAGACGTGCTGGTTCCTCGCTCTCGATTTCGACAAGAAATCGTGGATGGCTGATGCTTGCGCGTTTCTAGCGACCTGTCAGCACTTTCAGGTTCCGGCAGCTGTTGAACGATCGCGATCAGGAAATGGTGCGCACGTTTGGACGTTCTTTGATCGCCCGGTATTGGCCACCGATGCCAGAAGACTAGGGTGTGCCCTGCTGACGAGGACCATGGAAAAGAGACACGAAATTGGACTCGACTCATATGACCGCCTTTTCCCGAGCCAGGACACCCTACCCAAGGGCGGGTTCGGAAATTTGATCGCTTTGCCTTTGCAGAAGCGCCCGAGAGAACAAGGCAACAGCACATTCCTAAACGAACTCTTCAAACCTCATTCTGATCAATGGAGATTCTTAGAGTCGGTTCAAAGAATCTCAGTGGACATGCTCGCTCGCCTAATTCACGAAATCGCTCCCGAAGGAAACACCGTTGGGGTGCGTCTAACCATACCCGATGAAACTGGCTTTGAAGCCCCGTGGCTGTGGCGCCCGACTCGGTCACGGAAGGACGGACGAATCACCGACCCGCTGCCTTCGACCGTTCGAGTGGTGATAAGCAATCTGGTCTATGTCGAAAAGAAGGGACTGCCCTCCGGCATGTTAGATCGCTTGATTCGAATTGCCGCCTTTCAAAATCCAGAATTTTACAAGGCTCAGGCCATGCGACTCTCGACCTACGGCAAGCCACGAGTCATATCCTGTGGCGAGAGTTTTCCCGAACACATCGGTCTCCCGAGGGGATGCCTCGAAGAAGTGATTAGAGTCTTCAAAGACCACGGCGTAAAAATAGAGATTCAAGATGAACGAACAACAGGACAGCACATAGACGTGTCTTTTCACGCCGAGCTGCGGCCTGAACAACAAGACGCCAGTACTCAAATGCTCGCTCACGACCAAGGCGTACTGAGTGCGCCGACGGCATTTGGAAAGACCGTTGTCGGCGCATACATGATCGGGAAGAGAGCCGTCAACGCGCTGATTCTCGTGCACCGGCGTCAACTGATGGACCAATGGCGAGAGCGATTGGCAGCATTCCTGGATCTTCCCAGTGGGAGTATCGGACAGTTCGGTGGAGGAAAGAATAAAAGAACTGGCGTGATTGATGTAGCGGTCATTCAAAGCCTACAGCGGAAAGGTAACGTCGAAGACTTCGTTGCGGATTACGGTCACGTCATTGTGGACGAGTGCCATCATTTATCAGCGTTTACCTTCGAACGAATTCTTCGCCAAGTCAAAGCAAAATATGTTCTGGGTATGACGGCGACGCTGATTCGAAAAGATGGACACCATCCTATAATCAACATGCAATGTGGCCCGGTTCGCTTTCATCTCAGCGCGAAGAAGGCCGCAGAGGCCTCGCACGTCGAACACAAGGTCATCCCGCGATTGACTGATTTCGCATGGAACCGCACTGAGCACGAAATGACGATCCATGATATTTATGCCGCGCTCGTCACCGACCAAAGCAGAAATGAACTAATTATTCGGGACCTTCAGCGAGTTCTGAGTATGGGACGCTCGCCACTCGTGCTGACGAGCCGGACGGAGCATCTCGATTACTTGGCTGGATGTCTGAACGAACTCTGTCCGCATATATTTGTTTTGAAAGGTGGGATGGGTGCTAAGCAAAGGAAGAAGCTTGCTGAGTCCCTCGCAGCCGTTCCTCTCAAGGAACCTCGTGTGATCCTGGCGACGGGAAGTTATCTCGGGGAGGGCTTTGATGACACTCGCCTCGACACGCTGCTGCTCGCGATGCCGATTTCATGGAGGGGAACGCTGCAGCAGTACGTAGGCCGGCTGCACCGCCTTCACGTGAATAAGACGGAAGTCCGGGTCTATGACTACGCAGATGTCCAGGTTGCTATGCTGGCTCGGATGTACAAAAAAAGACTGTCAGGCTATGCGGCGCTTGGTTACACGATTGTAGATGAAACTAGGACATAACGGGCCTCTACGGGTCGGAAGCAGGGCGCCCTTCTCGTGTGTACCTACAACGTGCGAATGAGCGTCCAACCTGCTCGATCGCCACCTTGGTGTCTTTGGTGTCTGTTTAGGGCGCGAATTAGAACCAAACAACTGAAAATCTTGATACTATGGAAGCAGTAGAAATCGGAGAAATCGCCAGTATTCATGAGCTTTTCATGCATGTTGCTGAAAAGATTGCAGGATGCTTGAAGAGACTGGGTGAGTATCCCACCCTCTCCGCCATTTTTTCGCTGATTTCCGCACAGAACCCCGCGGCCGATGACCTGCGACCCTCCTCAATGAACTCGTGCGCGCACGGAATGCCAACTGTACCGGCGTTCTAAGGTGTTCCACTCATTCCCTCGATCATCGAAAACATCCTATTCTTTGTCTGATAAATTTTAGATAGCGACCCTGGAGATTTTGTGGCTCGCATTCTGATTGCCGATGATCGAGATTCCATGCGCGCGGCGCTCAAGGCCTTGCTGGGAAGCCAGCGCAACTGGGAGGTATGCGGCGAAGCGCAGGACGCCACGGAAGCCTTCAACAAAGCCACCGAACTGCTTCCCGATTTGATCGTCATGGATTTCAAGATGCACCATTCGGACGGTCTTTCGGCTGCCGGCAAAATTTTGCAGGTCACACCTTCCGTGCCGATCATTATGTTTACGCTATACAAAACCGATGAATTGGAAGCGGCCGCCAAATCGATCGGAGTGCGCTGCGTGATTGGAAAAGAAGACGGTGTGCCAACGCTGATGCGCGCCATTGAAGCGCAATTGCGCAGCAACTAAGTACTCGTAGAATTTTTTCCTCGAGCAGTACCCGCACAAAAACTGGATGGTCTGGCAGAAACCTCCATCACACCTTGATTGCCGGTCGCACAAATTCCCGGCTATGGGCTTCCGTACCTGAAATCAACAACACCGCCAGCGCAACAATCGTCACTATTTCGAAGCCCGCCAGCGCCCATTGATATCCAAATTTGTGATGTAAGCCGAATTCGATGCTGTTTGTCGGCGAGGCAAACAAAATTCCCAGCTGGTAAGCCAGACCCGGCATCAATCCGCGCGCTGCATCCGCCGACAACTCGTTCAGATGGACAGGGATTACGCCCCACGTTCCCTGCACGCCCATCTGCATCACGAACGCGCCAACCACCAGCATGGTCAACGAGCCGCTGAAGGCCCAAATCGGTATCACCAGTAATGAAAGCGCCAGCGCCGCAAGCATTCCTTTACGCCGTCCAGCCGCTTGCGACAAAAGGCCGAACAGAACCGCTCCGACCACGGCGCCAACGTTATAGATCATCGCGATATTCGCGCGACCTATTGCGGAAATTTTGTGCACCTCGCCCAAAAAGTCTGGATACAAATCCTGTGTTCCATGCGACAGGAACATCATGAACGTCATCAGCAGGACCAGATACAGAAATCTTGGCCACTGTCCGGCAACCGCTCGCAACACTTCCCCGGTAGAAGCCGCGCGGTGTTGCTTCCACGCTTCGGACTCCGGAACTTTGGTTCTTATATACAACGCCAGAAGCGCAGGCAACGCGCCGATCCAGAACATCGGCCGCCATCCCCAGTGCGGCAACAAAAATCGCGCGGTAACCGCCGCCAGTAAATAGCCGATCGAATAACCACTCTGCAAAATTCCACTCAAAATTCCGCGCAACCTGGTCGGAGCTGATTCCATCGCCAGCGAAGCGCCGACCCCCCACTCGCCGCCCATGCCAATCCCGAACAGCGCCCGCAAAACCAGGAACACCGTAAAATTGGGCGCAAACCCGCAGGCCAGCTCGATAATCGAAAAATAAATCACGTTGGCCATCAAGGGGATTCTCCGGCCGTAGCGGTCGGCAAGCAATCCGAATAGCAATGCGCCCAGCGGCCGCATGGCTAGCGTGGCCGTAGTAGTCCAAACGATTTCCCTTTTTGTGACACCGAATTGCCGCGCCAAAGTGTCAAATAAAAACACCACCACAAAAAAATCAAACGCATCCAGCGTCCAGCCAAGGAATCCCGCGAGCACCGCATGATGCGAGGCGTTTGTTTTTCCAGGAGAGAGTTGGGCCATTGTCAGGAGTTACTATCCGTGGCGTCTCGAATCATTGCACGGGAGCGCGCGCCGCGCGTCCAGGAGAGACATCATTCACCAATCGCCCCTCCCTCACAACCGCAATTCCGTTCACCAGGACAAATGGAATTCCTTGCGAAGGTTGCAACGGGTCGTCAAAGGTCGCTTTATCGATCACTTTTTCCGGATCAAACATCGTGATGTCCGCATCGGCTCCCACGCGAATCCGCCCCTTGTCGCGGAACATCGGCGCACGCTTTTCCAGCCGCTGCGCCGGCATCAACGTCATTTTTCGCAGCGCAGTCATCAAACTCAAAACCTTTTCTTGACGAACATAATGTCCCAACACGCGCGCAAACGTCGCTTGCCCACGTGGATGGACCTTCGATCCGGTGATCGGCATCCCATCGCTCGCGATCATCACCAGCGGATCGCTCACCGCCGCGCGCGCCGCTTCTTCGGGAATCGAAAACACCACTACCACGCCACCCTCTTTACGGTATTTCGCAAAAGTTTCCGCGGTCAGCCGCTCCCCGGTCTTGGTCCATTACACATCCTTATACGTGATGCCCTGCCGATCCTGCCACCCTTCATCGAAAATCGCCGATTCCAGTGCCGTGCTCCCCGCGGTGTACGGATAGCACTCCGTGGTCACGTCCAGCCCGTGCGCTCTCGCTCCCTTGATCACTTCTAGCAGCGTCGGTGTGGTTCGCAATCCCATGCTGGTAATGTGAACCACATGCAGCGGCGCGCCAGACGCCACGGCATCTGCAATCACCTCCTGCAATCCAACCAAACCGGTCGTTGGCTCCTTCAATCCCGCATGGCGCAAATGGACGTGCACTGAAGCATTTGCATTTGCAGCAATTCGAAACACTTCCAGAATTTCGTCGTGCGTCGCCGCGGCCGTGTAGTTAATCCCCATTCCCACGGCCAGCGCGCCACGCTTTAGACCTCTTTCCATGCCTTGGTCGATCTCTCTTAATTCCTGCGCCGTCGCTTCGCGATGCGCCGCGTCGCCGGTTGGCAGAAAAGTTCCTGGGTCATGCATCACCCTCATGCGTACGGGAATGTGTCCTACACTGACTCCAAAATTGATTAGCGCCTTTCCTTCCCGCACGGCGTACCACTTGTCCACGTCATCCGTGCCAGCCTCGAGCTCCAAGGAAGTGGTCACGCCATCGCGCGCCTGGAACTGATAATTACGCGGCTCCTGGCCGTGCTCATGTAAATCGATGAATCCTGGCGCGACAATCAATCCCCGCGCCTCGATGGTTTCTTTGCCGGGTAGCTCTTTCGCTGAAATCTTCCGAATCTTTCCGTTCGAAATCCCCACATTCCGAACGACATCAAGATTCGTATCCGGATCCATCACTCGCCCGTGGAGAATCACCACGTCAAAAAGCGCATCAGCGCCATCTGCGGCGACGAGCGATCCTGTCAACAACAAGCCAGTCAACGAAACTGCAATCACCCAATTGGCAATTCTCATGTCGAAATTCACCTCGGCATAGCGACGCTAACGCGAGCGCACCAGTCTTATCGCGAATTTCTTTGCTGTCAAAAGAAAAACCCCGGATCGCTGGGGGTAAGCGACCCGGGGCGGGGCTACGACTGAGGGGGGCCTAGGGGGAAAATCGTCGATCGAACTGATCGAATCGAAATCAGTGCACGTGAGCCGTCATCTGGCAAATTTGCCGCAGCTCTTGGTACGTGAAAAAAATCTCTTCCTGGTTGCCTGCGCGTTCTCTATGGCCGAGTCCTGACTCCTGCGAAATCCGCGAAAGCTCATTTTCAGGAATGCCCAACAGTGCAGCAGCTCGCTCTTGTGTAACGTAACGAAGTTCGGTGTTTTTCATGACCGCCTCCTCACGCGGGGATCAAAGCCAGGGCATCTTCTTCCACCGCCAGCACCATGTTCTTGTATATGTCCACGTCCCAACCGTCGCCAATCCTCATCCGAAGGGTTTCACCGCTGTCTTTTAGCAATCTTCCGCGCAGCGGCACTTTCACGTCGCCCAACGCCACCTGCAGAACTACGGCCTGTCCAATCCACGCCAGATATGCGGTGTCCATTGAGCCTCCCTCAGAGGACTGCGTTCCTACGAGAGTGAGAATGCCGTTGGCGGCTGCGCGCGCCAATGGTACAGCGGGGATACGGCGCTAGTATTTTCGTACTGTTTGCGAGTTGGGCATTAATTTTGGGCAATTTTTCAACAAGTACATCAGTACTGGAATTTCGGGACGCGCGGCCCATTGGGGCTTTCCATCGCAATTGCGAAACTTCCTTTGTAATGGAACACATTTCGAAACCTGCCGAACTTCACATCGCCCCGCGTCAAGGCATCGCTCTGGCCCTGGGTGGCGGATTCGCCCGCGGCTTCGCGCACCTGGGTGTGCTGCAGGTCCTCGAACAACATCACATTCCGATTTCGCACATTGCAGGCACCAGCGTTGGCAGCGTCTTCGGAGCCGCGTACGCCAGCGGCGCTCCTCTGGCCCGTATTCTTGCCACTGCCCGCACCATCCGTTTTCGCGATATCGCCCGCTGGAGCGTTTCCCGTTTGGGCCTTGCCAGCAATCATCGCCTGGCAGATTTGATCGAACGCGTGTTCGAATCCAAACAATTTGAAGACATGAAAATTCCCCTGGCTGTCGTAGCCACCGACCTGGCCAGCGGCGATCCGGTCGTCTTCCGTCAAGGTCCGCTAGTCGAAGCCATTCGTGCCAGTTGCGCTTTTCCTGGCTTGTTCGAACCAATCCAGATCGGCACCCGCTGCCTCGCCGATGGCGGACTGGTCGCGCCTGTCCCGACACAGGCCGCGCGCCAGCAGGGCGGCACCATCGTGGTCGGAGTTGCCGTCGGCGTTCATGACGGCCATCGCGAAACGCCCAGGAATATGTTCCAGGTAGTAGCGCGTGCCGTCAGCGCCGCGCAAAAACATCAGCTCGATACCTGGGAGCGTCACGCCGACCTGGTCATTCGTCCCGACGTCAACGGCCTCGCGTGGGATGACTTCGCAAAGGCCAACGAAGCCATCGAAGCCGGCGCCGCCGCCACAAAGTTAGCGCTACCGCGCATCCAAAAACTTCTTAGCCTCGCGGAACACTCCGCCACTGTTCTGGGCGATTCCGCTCTTTCGCAAACCTGGCTCGCAGAGGCACTCCGCTAAATGCCCCGCGCCTTGCATCGGCTCCCCGTTCCTAGTTTGCTGCTTCTGCTCATCGAAGCTGGCGGCGACCCCGGCATTTTCTGCTACCGTATGGGAGTAGACATTCTCTCAGCGGGTCGCGCGCGATTTTTCGCGCCCGCGCCCCCGGTCGGCTAATCAAGTCAGCTATTTCCGCTGGCGGGTTTGTCTACCCTCATAAGGACCAGGTCGCGTGCTCCAATCTTTGCTCCACTTTCTCCATTTGCTTTTCGACCCCGAAGGACTGAAACAACTCGTTCAAGCGGGCGGGCCTCAGCTCATCTGTGCCGTCGTCTTCGTTGAGACCGGTTTCTTTGTGGGATTTTTCCTCCCGGGAGATTCCTTGCTCATCACTGCCGGGATATTCGCGGCCTTCGCCGCCATTCCTTTGCAAGTGCTGCTACTTAAATGGTTGCTCCCGGTCATGCTCTGCGCCATCGCCGGCGACCAGATCGGATACTGGATCGGCCGCTCCGCCGGCGCTGCTCTCTATAAACGCAAGAATTCATTCTTTTTCCGCCGCGAACATCTGCAACGTGCCCATGATTTTTATGAAAAGTACGGTGGCCGTGCCGTAGTCCTCGCGCGCTTTGCTCCCATCGTTCGAACTTTTTGCCCACCCGTAGCTGGCGCCGCTCGCATGCCCTACGCCAGATATCTCAGCTACGACATCTTCGGAGGTATCTTCTGGGTAGGCGCTATGATTCTCGGCGGCTTTACGCTTGGCCGCTCCGTCCCCAATATCGGCAAATACATCCACTACGTCATCGCGGTCGTGGTCCTCGTTTCCATTCTTCCGGCAATCGTCGGCATTATCAAAAGTAAAAAAACATCGCCGCAGCCAGCACCTGCTGGTTCCGTGCAAGACTAACTGATGCCCAACGCTCCGCTTCGCGCTGTCATTTTTGATATTGGCCGCGTGCTCGTCAAACTGGATCTCGCACGCGCCATCGCCGGCCTCTCGCAGGGGATCTCGTTATCTCCAGCTGAGCTGTGGTCCGCCATAGAAAAAGATCCCCGCTGGCATGATTGGCAAGAGGGTCGAATCTCCCCTCACGATTGGCACCTTCACATCACCCAGCGCCTGGGAAGCCCCCTCAAGTTCGAAGAATTCTGCGAAGCCTGGAACCGCAGTCTCAATCCCGCCCCTATTCACTCCGACGATCTATTCGCTTCCATCGCAAAAAAGCATAAACTCGCTCTGCTCTCAAACACCGATCCCATCCATGTCGCGCATCTCGAAGCAACGTTTTCCTTTTTCCAGTTTTTTCCGCCGCCCACGCGCATCTATTCGTGCTCCGTCCGCGCCAGCAAACCCTCCCCGGTCGTCTTTCAGGCCGCTCTCAAGGCCGTTAAGACTCCTGCCTACCAAGCCGTATTCATTGACGACATCCCGGAATACGTACAGGCGGCCCGCTTCCTCGGCCTGCACGGCGTCCAGTACTTAAATCCCGAGCAACTTCGTTCCGACCTACGCGCGTTGGAACCCGGTCTCTGTCTTTGACCTTGCTGACACCGCAAATTTTGCAAGCCGACATTACGGACGCGTAAAGATTGCCAGGACTAGTACCCCTCCCTGCGCTGGCGCGTTTTCTCCCGTCAACGCTAACCCCATTTTTCACATAGGCTTACTACTGTATTGACTCAGCTTCGCGCTTTGGCCTCTTTGGCTCCGCACATGCACCTTTCCTGGTATCAGTAGGGACTTTCAAAGAGATTGCAGTTTGGGTTCAGTGCCGCCGAGCGGCTACCCAGAAGAGGAGAATTACCAACAATGAGCGACGAATACGTGGTGGAAAACAAGAGCGGTGCTTCCTGGCAATTGCCGGCGATTATCGTACTCGGTTTGGTTGCAATTGGCGGATTGGCTTTCGGCTGGAACGCAAGTTCCAAGCTCGATGCCACCCAACAGCAGGTTGCTAGCCAGGTCAGCACCCTGAAACAAGGGGTTGATCAGGACATGACTTCCCTGAAAGACCGCGTTGTGCAAGATGAAAAGACCAACGCTGACTTGCAGGGCGACCTGAAAGTCGTCACCGATAAGCTCAAGATTACCCAGGGTCAGCTGAAGAAAGCGCGCCTCGAAGCCGCGAAAGCTGTTGAAGATACCACCACCAAGCTTTCCGCGCTCGACACCAGCGTGCACACCGAGCTGGCAACCAAAGCTGCCAACGATGACTTGAAGAACGTGGACACCAAGGTAGGCGGCGTTCGCACCGACCTCGACACTACTCGCGAGGACCTGAAAATGGCCCGCAGTGAAATGGGCACGCTCATTGCCCGCAATCACGATGAAATTGACCAACTCCGCCGACTCGGCGAACGTGATTACGTTGAATTCACCATCGCTGGCAAAAACAAGCCACAGAAGGTTGGCAACTTGACTGTCGAACTCAAGGGCATCAATGAAAAGCGCTCTCAGTTCACCGTTGCCATGACCGCCGAGGATCGCAGAATCGAAAAGAAGAATCGCAACATGAACGAACCGATCTTCTTCTATATCAGCGGCACTAAGATCCCTGAAGAGCTGGTCATCAACAAGCTTGGCAAAGACACCGTCAGCGGCTACGTCAGCATCCCCAAGGCTAACGGTCAGTCGCAGCCAGCCACCACTTCCAGTTCCGGTAAGTAACCCAAGGACACAACAGCCCTGGCCATGCGCCAGGCCCACGAACGGCGGGCAGAATCTTTGCCCGCCGTTTCTTATTTGGAGTCCGCACATTCTGACCGTGGTCAAGACTCAGAACGGCTGGCCCAAGCTCATCAATAAGATTGCAGTACTCTCTAGTTACCGAAACCGCACGCCTTCTTAACAGTCCCTTTTTTGTACGCCTCCGTACACTAGAATAAATGTTTAGCCAAGCCTTTGCCGCCGCTTGGCTAAGCATCAAGTGACCGAGAAAACCGTCTCGTTCTTCCTGCTGCCGTCGGCGATCGACCATGCCTCGCAATTTCAAACCCAAAGGCCCCGTCCTCTACTTGGGGCTGGCCGTCGTCTATTTCGTCGCCGGAAAGCTCGCGTTGCAACTCGCCCTCCTCAACGCCAGCGCCTCTGCCGTCTGGCCCTGCACCGGCATCGCCCTTGCCGCTCTGCTGCTCTTCGGCTATCGCGTCTGGCCCGCCATTTTCGCTGGAGCTTTCTTAGTCAATTTCACTACGGCGGGAACGGTTCTCACGTCGCTCGGCATCGCCTCCGGCAACACGCTCGAAGCACTCGCCGGCTGCTATCTTGTCACTCGTTTTGCTGCCGGCCGCAACGCATTCCAACGATCACAAAATATTTTCAAGTTCGTTCTGCTGGCGGGCATGATGAGCACCGCAATCAGCGCTTCCATCGGCTCCGCGACTCTTGTCTTGGGGCACTTGGCGGAGGCCACGAATTATTTTTCTATCTGGCTCACTTGGTGGCTGGGCGACAGCGTTGGCGCACTGGTGCTTACGCCGTTCATCCTGGTTTGGGTCGAAAATCCCAACTTCGATTGGACGCGCAAACAGCTAATCGAACTCATCTTTCTGTTCGTCGGACTTTTCACCACCGCCTGGTTCGTCTTCGGCAACGGTTTTCATTCCATCGTGAAAAACTACCCGTTCGAATACCTTTGTTTCCCGTTTCTGGTTTGGGCCGCGTTTCGCTTTGGCCGTAGAAAAGCCGCCACTGCAATTTGCCTCCTCGCGATCGTCGCCACCTGGGGCACCGTCTACGGTTACGGCCCATTCGTCAGGGTCTCGCAAAATACTTCTCTCCTGCTTCTGCAATCCTTTATGGCTATCGTCGCCGTCACCACCATGGTGCTCGCCGCGGAATCCACCGCCCACAAGCGCGCCGAGGAACACGTCCGCCAGTTGGCGGAGAGCGATCCCCTCACCGGCCTGGCAAACTATCGTCGTCTGGTCGAAGCTCTCGATTCAGAAATCAAGCGATACGGCCGATCGCAGTCGCCTTTCGCGGTCATTCTCCTCGACCTCGATCACCTGAAACAAATCAACGACACTCATGGTCACCTTGTTGGCAGTCGCGCGCTCTGCCGCCTCGCTGACATTCTTCGTCTTCACTCTCGCGAAATTGACGTCGCCGCCCGCTATGGGGGAGACGAATTTGTCCTGGTCCTTCCTGAAACCAACACCAAATCCGCGCTCCTGGTGGCACAACGCATTTCCGATCGCCTTCGCAACGAAACCGAAGAGCCTGCGCTTTCCGTCAGCACCGGCGTCGCCATGTATCCTTTCGACGGTCAATCCCTCAATGAACTTCTCATCTCCGCCGACCGCGCCCTGTACCGCGACAAGTCCACACCCAAATTCAAACTCCATCTCCCTCTGTAAATTCCAATCCACTCCACGGAGTAAGCCGACCATGTTGTTTTCAAAAGGGTGGGGCGGAGCGCAATGATAGTATGAGGTCGCCCTGTGGGCACAATTCAGCTTCCCTTTCCTTCGGAGGGCCTGTGCAAATCCAATCAAACAAGATTGTGAGAGGGTGCGTTCTGGTGATTCTTATCTTGCAGTATGGACACGAGTCTTGGACAAGAAAAACCAGAAGCACAGATTGCAAAACAACCAGCGATCAAGGTGCAGACGACTCTGGTGATGGTGCCCGCCATCGTGACCGACCGTTCCGGAAGCCACGTCGAAGATCTAAAAGAAGAAGACTTTCAGCTGTCGAGAAATGGGAAGACTCAGCAGATTGGATTCTTCCGGCATGTGCTAACCAAGCCTGAGCTGATGAAATCCGCGGCTGCTCCAGCGGAAGGTGGGTTCACTAATGCCGTGGAGAGCAACAACCAGCGACTGACCATCTTCGTGGTCGATTTTCTCAATTCGTCGTTTGAGGAGCAGCGAACAGCGCGGCAACAGTTATTGAAGTTCCTGTCAAAATCACTCGACGTGAGGGAACCGCTGAGCCTACTGGCTCTGGACCAGGCGGGGGTCAGGGTGATTCACGACTTTACGACCGATCCGGCGGTTTTGGCGGAGGCGCTCAAAAAAGTGACGGAGCAGCCCTCTTCGAAGGATCGACCGGAGAGTAATCCGATTGAAGAAACTTATCGGATGGTCCAAGGTTTGGCACACCAAGTCGGGATCACGAAATGCAGCGGCGCAGCAGAGCCGCTTGAATACGCTGGCAATCGCGACAAATTTTCAGGCCATGGGCATGGAAGATCGCGTAGCCGGAACGCTGGAAGCACTGCGTGAAATTGGCGAAGCGTTCACGGGCATACCGGGAAGAAAATCAATAGTTTGGGCAACCGGCGGCTTTCCCTTCGAGATTGACGATGCCAACGCTTTCGGGGCTCGCGATCGCGGGCTTTTGTCGGCGTATGAGCGTGCGTGGAGCGCTTTGAACCGGGCGAACATTGCTCTCTATCCATTGGACGTGGAGGAACTGGTGAACCCTGCTTATGTAGACCCGCGGACCGGCCACCCGCTGCCGCAGCACCTGCACACCAACAACATCGTAGCGAACATGGAAAAATTCGCAGAGGTTACGGGAGGAAAGTTTTGCGACCGGCGTGAAGATGCGGAGGGCTGTTTTCGAGAGGCAGCGAACGATTCCAGTGTTTATTATTTGATCGGAATCTACACGAATGCCGAAGACGCAAAGCCAGGCTGGAAAAGGCTTTCGGTGCGGGTGCGTCGCCCGGATTCAAAGGTCCGCGCCCGGGCGGGATATTACGAGGGGCCGCCTCAAGAGGAAAAACAGCAGATCAAAGAGGAGATCGAAGCAGCGGTCAATTCGCCGTTCGACTACACGGCAGTTCCACTTGCAGTGCAATGGTCAGCTGCGAAGGAAGCGGGCGCGGACGGGAAAAAGAAGATCGCATTCATGTTTGTAATGGCGCCTGGAGTCGCGACATTGCAAGAAACCGACAATAACCACCTGAGCCTGGAATTTGCTGCCGCGGCGAAGGATGCGAAGGGCCTGCCGATGGGAGCGTTCTCGAAAGCAGTGGAAGGACATCTCGCGCGCGATGGCAGAGAACATCAAAACACAGGGCGTGAGATTTCCGGGAGCCGTGCAACTGCCGTCCGGCGAATACACCATGATTTTCGCGGTAAGAGACAATATGCGTCAGCTGATTGGATCAGTATTTGTGGCAATTAGGGTTCCGTGAATCGGAAAAAAGCCTCAGGCGTTGGTTTCGCCCGACGTAACGTAAAAACCAGCGTACCTAGATAAGCCCGCTTTGCCGGGCCAGCTTTAGCGCCTCAATCGCCGCTCCTCGCGCTCCCGCAGTATCGCCATTTGGAATCACGTAAATTGGAATTCCGGCCTGCTCCTCTCGCTGGTTGGGCATTCCCACACGAATCTCGTCCATGAACCACTTCTGAAATTCTTCGCTAGCCTCCAGCGCTCCGCCACCTACAATCAACGCATCGGGATCGAACGTATTCACCATCTCGTCAAAGAACAATCCCAGCGAATGCGCCTGCACTCGAAAAACATCTCTGCACAACGCATCGCCTTTGTCGGCAAGCCCGCGCACACGTTTCGCAGCTTCGTGCGGTGTCAGTTTCCCCAATTCGTGCCCCGGATATTTCGGCAGAAAATATGGCAACAAATTTCTCTCAATCGCGGTCAGCGAACACAGCGACTCCAGGTCCCCGCTCCTTCCGCAATTGCATAGCGCTTTGATGCCCGCGGTTCCGGCGATGCTCTGATATGGAATCAGCACATGCCCCAACTCTCCGCCAAATCCGTTTTTCCCTTTCACCACATTGCCATCGAGAATAATCCCGCCGCCATTTCCCGTCCCGATGATGATCGAAACCGAAGTCTCCTTGCTGTTCGCGCCAAAAATCGCGTAATGTCCCCAAAGGGCCGCCGCGTTCGCATCGTTCAAGTACGAAACCGGCTTTCCCAGCTTGTGCGCCAAACCCTCGCGAATATCGAATCCCGCCCAATGGGCATGGACAAAGTTTGTCGAACCGCGCGCGCTCAACAAGCCAGCTGCACTGGCCGGTCCAGGAGTATCCAGTCCCACCGCCACCACGTCCACCAGCGCAACGCTCGCCCGATCAGTGGCCACTTTGAGTCCATCCGCGATCTGCTGCAGACAAATCTCCGGCCCCTGCTTGGCCAGCGACGGATGCTCGCATAAACCCTCAACTAGAAACTTTTCCTGTCCGTCCACCAACGTATAGTTGACAGCAGTTCCTCCAACATCCACTCCCGCTACAACGGCCACAGTTTTTCTCCCATGACTCTTAACCTTAGCCCGCCAATCGTAGCAGAATCAGGGAGCGCGCCGAAGAACCGCGAAGGGGCCAATTGGCGCTCACATTCCTGGATTGCGCAAATTAGTTCAAAGCCATCGCCTCATGATTCCCGGCGACAAATACCAGCCCAGCCGGGTTTCAGGGTTTGTACTTACAAACCCTGAGCTGACATTTGATGGCATGGTGGAGCTCTGGTTCGACGACGCGCAAGCGCTTCTGGCGGCACGCCGTTCGCCCGAGTGGCAAGCCTCGCACGCAGACGAAGCCAACTTCATCGATCACAGCAATGTCGCCTACTTCGTTTCAGAGGAACACATCATTCTCGACAACCTAACCCCATAAGCACACAGCAGCAGCTTCGCCGCAGTTCTGATCCCTCGCGACAAGATTGTGGGTGCTCACAGGATCTGGCCGTCCGCTCGGAAAAGTCCACGATGCGGTTCGGAACTATCTCGGAACCATCGGAGTCCGGCAGGATCTGAAAACCTTTTCTTCAATGACCTTGGGATCGGTCAGCATAGAGCTTTACGACCTTAGCGACCCTACTCACTTGGGGACAACCTCTGCGGAGAAATTTTCAGTACCAGCGATGCCCCGCGATCCAAAGATTGGTTGCCGTGAATGGACAAATCCGGAATTCGATTGGCATCTAGATACACCTAGATAACTGCGCGTCCGCTGTGGACTTTTGTTCTGTCTTTCTGCTCCAGCGTAGCCAATTTTGGCTGCGTGCCTTTGAACTTCCTGTCCCAAAAAGCACTCTGGATCCTCCGCCGCCGTCCACTCCTTCCTGAAGGGACTTTTCTGCTAAGCCGATGGTGGTTAATGGTCGAGCAACTTCAAGCACCGGATTCCAGATTCGCGGCTGGTTGGAGGCTTTCGAGGTCATCGCAATATTCCGAAGACCTGCCATTCCCAATTTGGGACGTAGCCCCTTCCAAAAACTCCTCCTCTCCTGCTTTCTTCCTCTCTCTCCTCCACCTCCCTCTCTTTCCGCTACAATATTCTTGATCCCACTCCCTGCGAGGCACGCTCCTTGATTCATCGCCACGTCTTTCACAACGACCAGCTTCTGCCCATCGAAAAAGTACGGCTCTCTCCCGGGCAGGCCGGCATCATCAACGGCTGGGGACTCTTCACCACGCTGCGCATCGTGCGTGGCGAAGCCTTCGCCTTTGAACGCCACTGGCGCCGCCTGGAAAAAGACGCTGTCATCATTCATTTGCCCATGCCGTACGCCGGACCGCGCGTTCGCGTCCAACTTCAGGAAGTGATCCGCGCCAATAAAGTTACCGATGGCTGCGCGCGCATCTACCTCTTCTACAATCAGGTCGGTTTTTGGCGCAGCGATGAACCGCAGCCCGCAGTCGATCTGATCATTTACACCGCGCCGCTTCCCGAATACCACCAACCAATTCGTCTCGCTATTCGCGAACATGGCCGCCATGCCGCCTCCCCGCTCACTGGCGTAAAGACAATTTCCTGGCTCAACAATGTCTGGTCGGTCGCCGAAGCGCAAAAAGACGGATTCGACGAAGTCATCATGCTCAACGAACGCGGCGAAGTCGCCGAATGTACCGCCGCGAATCTCTATATCGTCAAGGGCGACACCGTTTTCACTCCACCGCTGAGTTCTGGCTGCCTGGAAGGTGTAACGCGCAGCATCCTTTTTGAAATCGTTGGCGAAGCCGGTGCCATCGTGAAAGAACACACTCTGCGTATCGAGGATCTTTATTCCGCCGATGAGCTTTTCATTTCCTCCACCAATCGCAACGTGATTGCAGTCGGCGAAATCTCCGGCCACAAATTCGGCAACGCTCCCGGACCGGTAACTCTGCGCATGAATGAAGCCTTCACTGCCTATTTGAACGACTACGTCACGCGGCGCCTGGCCGCCGCTTCGCGCTAAATTTTTTGCATCTTTGACGAAGCAAGTCTTCGCGAAATTGCGAGAAAAAAAAGAAAAGAGAAAACGCAAAAAAAACGTCAGCGCTTTTTTGCGGCGCCAGAGCACGGCACAAGCTTCACCCACTGCGCGGGATTCACGTTGACACCATTCACGTAAAGCACCCAATGCAGGTGCGGCCCCGTCGAACGTCCAGTCGAACCCGCATAGCCGAGAATATCGCCGCGCTGCACCGCAACTCCCGGAGCCACCACGAGTCGCGACATATGCAGGTACATCGATTCGAGGCCCTGGCCGTGGTCGATTCCCACCGCGTTGCCGAGCACATTAAATTGTTTTGCGAAAGTAATTGTCCCTGCCGCAACGGCGCGAATCGCTTCGCCTTCCGGTGTGCGTTGGTCCACACCGCCGTGATATTCGCCAGTCGGTTTTCCGTTGTGCAAACGCTTTACGCCAAACGGAGACGTCATGCATCCAGAAACCGGCGGTTGCAGCGGATCTTCCCAGGAACGAGTTTCGGAAATGGCGTCGCGGAAACTCGTCAGTAGCGCCATTTCTTCCGGTGTCGAATGGAGGCCTTCGATTTCCGGACTGAGCTTGACATTTTGTGAGGGAAAAATAGTTTTGCGAATGACGACCGGCAAGTTTTGCGGCTCGCCATCGCCGTTGCGAGAAATCAGCAATGAAAATGTTCCCGGCGCGTCTTTCACGGAAATTGGCAGCAGCCCAAACCGCTTGCCGTCTCGCTGAAGGTAAAGTTTTGCGGACCGTTCGTTTAATTTTACCGACGTGAAATCCGCCGCGCAGGTGATGCGTAAAGTCTGCCCGAGTTTTAGTGGTGCTGGTAAAACGCTGCACTTCTGGGCTTGCAAAGGAGTGACACAAAACAACGCAGCAAAAAAAAGACCGATAGCGATCAAGCTTGTACTTTTTGAAATGGCGCAGATTTTCATCGGCAGAACCATTTTGTCGACTGTGGCCAGCGTGTGGCAAGCACATTGAACGTCGCTGATGCACGCTTTGCAATGGAGTGCGTGCTACAATCTGCGGCTTGAGAGATAAATGGCAGAGACGCTAGCTACGACAGAAGCGGTGCTGGAAGTGATTTCGCCGGATGGCGCGCGACGCTACGCGCGTGTTTCGCAAACGCCATACATGATGGGGCGCGGCGCGGAAACCGGAAATCATTTGCAATTGAACGACCGGCGCATTTCGCGGCAATGTGCGGCGATCGTAATGGAAGCAAGCCGCTTGTACATTGAAGATCGCGGGCAGCGGCGCGGAGTTTTCGTCAACAACGAAAAAATCGACAGCCGCGCGCTGGAAGATGGCGACATCATCACGTTTGGCCTGGAAGATTCCTACGAAATTATTTTCCGCTCCACGCCAGATGCCGGACAGGAATCCATTCCCAACCTGCTGACACGCATCGAACACATCACCAGTTCGGAGCCCGCGTCCGGCGGATTACGCAAACTGAACATGCTGTTGGAAGCGAGTTCCCTGCTGCACTCGCAACTGCCGCTGGATTCGGTGCTGGCAAAGATGTTGGATCATGCGGTAGCGGTACTGGACGCGGACCGCGGGTTGCTCCTGGAAAATGGCGCGGACGGAGCTTTGAAGGTGCGATTGGCCCGGCGCAACGGCGGTCTGCGTTTGCCGCCAGAAAGCGTCGCCCCGAGCCAGACCGCAATTCAGCTGGCTTTGAAGCAACATTCCGCGGTGATCACGGAAGATCTGGCGCAAGCGGAAGGGGATTTGCAATCGGCGCAGAGTGTGGTTGCACAAAGACTACGCGCCGTTGTGGTGATTCCACTTTTTTCCGTAATGCGGGCCAATTCGCAGGAATCCGTCGTGAATCTGCGTCGCGGCGAGTTTCTTGGCGTGTTGTACATGGATTCGCGGCGCCCGGCTGCGTTTTCCAAGTTGGACCGGCAAATATTGGATGCGCTGGCGGCCGACGCTGCGAGCATTCTGGATAACGCACGGCTGGTGGAACGCGAGCGCGAACGGCAGCGCATGGAACAGGAAATCAACATCGCGCGCGACATTCAGCAGGCGTTGCTGCCCCGCGATTTTCGCGAATTCCCGCATTTGGATGTTTCCGGGTGCAACTTCCCTTGCCTTGCTGTGGGAGGAGATTATTTCGATGTGTTTCCAATTGCCGAGGGACGAACCGCATTTCTGCTGGCGGATGTTTCCGGCAAAGGATTGGGCGCGGCGATTGTTACCACCATGCTGCAGGGCGCGCTGTCAGGAATGACGCTCGGAACAGATCCGGCGCGAGTGTTCAATCACGTAAATCGATTTTTGTGCGATCACTCGGAAGTCGGCCGTTATGCAACGATGTTCTTCGGAATCCTGGATCTGGATGGGCACCTGGAATTCATCAATGCCGGCCATCCCTCGCCCATGCTGATTCGCCAGAATGCAGTAGAAGAGGCGTTCACTGAAGGCTCGTATCCGGTGGGACTGGTACCGGATGCCGTGTATACGGCGGCGTGTTTGAAGTTGCAGCCTGGCGACACGCTGGTGTTGTTCAGCGACGGCGTAACCGAGGCGATGGATCCTGATGATCAATTATTTGGAGTGCCGCGGCTGCGCGAAGTGCTGGAAGGAAATATCAGCACCAAGCTCGAGGAAATTCAAAAAACAGTATTGGAATCCGTGGAAAATTTTGCTCGAGGCGCGAGGCAGGCGGACGATTTAACGCTGCTGTTAGTCAGGTATCGCGATCCCAAGGCTGCTGACAATACGGATACAGCGATTCCGCCACCATCAAACAGCGACTGAACACTTCCTAAAATCCCTACATCGATGGGGGGCAGCAATCCGCTCGCGAAGCAGCCTCGGCATTCCATACTGGCTTTTATGTACTTTCTTAACCGATTACAATTCCGTGACGCAAACTTGTGCTTGCATTCTCTAACATTCAGGACTATTAATTTAAGTCTGCGCTAGGTTTTTCCCGCTCTTGGCAAGGAGGCACGATGGCTTCCAGTCGTAGAGATTTCCTAAAAATAGGTGCTGTTGGCGGAGCGGCTGCGGCGGTATTTGGATTTGACCTGCAGCCAGCGTTTGCACAACTGCGCGAATTGAAGATTGGACGGGCCAACGAAACGCGTTCGACTTGTCCGTACTGTGCGGTGGGTTGCGGCACGATCATCTATACCATTGGCGACCGCGCAAAAAATGTGACGACACAGGTGGTGCACGTCGAGGGCGACCCGGATCATCCAACCAACCGCGGCACCCTATGCCCGAAGGGTTCCTCGCTGCAGCAAGAGATCATGAACGACCGGCGTCTGCTGAAGCCGCTGGTGCGACGACCGGGTGGAACCGAGTGGGAGGACATTTCGTGGGACGACGCGATCAACGAAATCGCGACGCGGGTGAAAAAGACACGCGATGAGACTTTCGTGGAGAAAGATGCGGCGGGACACACGGTGAACCGGCTGGAATCACTCGCATGGATTGGCGGCTGTACCGATACCAATGAATTTAATTACCTGGTGGTGAAAGCGATGCGCGCCCTGGGGGTCGTGCACATGGAAAACCAGGCCAGGGTTTGACACGGCCCCACGGTCTCAAGTTTGGGACCAACATTCGGACGCGGGGCAATGACCAACGGCTGGGTCGATATGAAGAATACCGACATGATGCTGATCATGGGCGGTAATCCTGCCGAGAATCATCCCTGCGGATTCAAGTGGCCGATCGAAGCGAAGCGCACGCGGGGCGCAAAAATGATTTCGGTCGACCCGCGTTTCACGCGCACATCGGCGGTTGCTGATCTCTTCTGCCAGATCCGCGCCGGCACGGACATTTCCTTCCTCGGCGGCGTTATTCGCTATGCCATCGAAAACAACCGCATCGCGAAAGATTACCTGGTTAACTTCACGAACGCAGCGTTCATCATAAGGAGTGATTTCAAGCTGCCTGGCGATACCGACGGAGTGTTCTCTGGCTTTGACGCCGGGACGCAGACTTACGACAAGTCCACGTGGAATTATGCGGGCACTGGAGGAGGAACTGAGGCGTCGCATCCAGCGGCCGGAAGTGCTCCACCCGCTCCCCAGCTGCCAGAAAAAGTCGAATACGATCTAACGCTGCAAAACCCCAATTGCGTGTTCCAACTGCTCAAGAAACACTACTCGCGTTATACGCCGGAAATGGTCGAGCGCATCACGGGGATTCCCAAGGAACAATTCCTGAAGGCTGCCGACCTCTACACTTCGATTCGCAAAGACGGCGACATGAAGAAGGCGGGCACGATTATTTACGCCGTCGGATGGACGCAACACACGTTTGGCACGCAAATCATTCGAACCGCCGCGATACTGCAGCTTTTGCTTGGCAACGTCGGCCGCGCGGGAGGTGGCGTCAACGCATTGCGCGGGCACTCGAACATTCAGGGCGCCACGGACATGGCCGGCCTTTTTGACAGTTTGCCCGGCTATCTGAAAGTCCCGACGCCCGCGGACGCTTCCTTTGACGCCTGGATGAAACGCATTACGCCAACAGCATCGAAGCCCGCCCCGTGGGATTCGTTCAACTACTACGGCAACACGCCGAAATTCACGGTCAGCCTTCTGAAGGCGCTTTATGGCGACGCGGCCACGAAACAAAACAGCTGGGCGTTCGATTATCTGCCGAGAGTGGATCGCAACTATTCGTGGGTGCAGATGTGGGACGACATGTACCGCGGAACCGTGAAAGGCATGCTGGCTTTTGGAATGAACGGCGTTGCGATTGGTCCCGACTCAAAGAAAAATATAGACGCGCTGAAAAAAGCGGACTTTCTGGTGGTCGGAGAGATTTATCCGGATGAAACCAGCGAGTTCTGGAAGTCGCCTGGGATTTCCCAGGACGAGATGAAACAGATTCAAACCACGGTATACCGTTTGCCTTGCGCAGGATTTGCGGAGAAAGACGGCTCGTTCACCAATTCCGCGCGCTGGGTGCTATGGAAGAATACGGCGTTGCCGACGCCCGGAGACTGCCGGCTGGACCAGGCGATCGTGGCGCAGATTTTCTTGAAGATCCGTGAACTGTACAAGAAGGACGGCGGCAAGTTCCCCGATCCGATCTTGAATCTGACTTGGAATTACAGCGTTCCGTCGAGTCCGCCGCTGGCCGAGGTTTTGAAGGAAATCAATGGTAAGGCGCTGGCGGATCTGGAGGATCCAGCGACGAAGCAGCAAATCAAGACCGGCCAGCAGCTTCCCGGCTTTGCGTGGCTGAAAGATGATGGCACGACGTCCTGCGGCAACTGGATTTATTCCGGCTCATTCACCGAAGCGGGAAATCAGACTGCGCGGCGCGATCCGTCGGACCCTTCGGGTCTGGGTATACATGCGGGATGGGGCTGGTCCTGGCCCGCGAATCGCCGCGTGCTCTACAATCGCGCGTCGTGTGACGTCGACGGCAAGCCCTGGGATCCTTCGCGAAAACAAGTCTGGTGGAACGACGGCCAACAAAAATGGGTTGGCAACGATGTACCGGACTTCAAGGCCGATTCCAAACCGAAAGATCACATGGGGCCGTTCATCATGAATCCGGAGGGCGTGGGGCGGCTGTTTGCGCCGCTGGCAGCATTTGCCGATGGACCTTTCTCCGAATTCTACGAACCGATCGAGAGCCCGATCGACAATCCGCTCCATCCGACGCAAACGCACAATCCGGTGGTCAAGCGCTTCAAAACGCCGGACGACAAATATGGCACGCCGAAGGACGGCTACACGGTTGTCTGCACAACCTATCGGCTGACGGAGCTATATCACTACTGGACGAAGAACAATCCGATGAACGTGCAATTGGTTCCGGAGCCGTTCGTGGAGATTGGCGCGGAGATGGCGAACGAGATGGGAATCACCGGCGGTGAGAAAGTGAAAGTGTCCAGCATCCGCGGCGAGTACATCGCGAAGGCGATGGTGACGAAGCGCATCAAGCCGATGATGATCGACGGAAAAAAGGTCTACCAGATCGGCATACCCATCCATCAGGGCTATCGCGGAATCGCCGAGGACGAAGGTAAGAACGCGCGAACGTTACTGAATCTGCTGACGCCGACGGTTTATGATCCCAACGCTTACACACCGGAATTCAAGGGCTTCCTGGTGAAGCTCGAGAAGGCCTAGAGCGAATATGAGCCAGGAAACACTACGCATTCAAAAAATCTCCGGACATGCCGGAAGCGTGCCCGGCGAGAACATGCAGCGCGAATATACGGTCTGCAAACTCATCGACACCACGACGTGCATCGGATGCAAGGCTTGCGAAGTGGCGTGCATGGAATGGAACGACCTGCCATTCGGAGAAACCGTTTTCGACAATACTTATCAGACGATGCCGGAGACGCGCTGGAATTACTGGAATTTGATCCTGTTCAACGAGCATGAGAGAGAAGACGGCACGTTGATGTGGCTGATGCGCAAGAATCAGTGCATGCACTGTGCGGAGCCAGGATGCCTGGAAGCCTGCCCTTCGGACGGCGCGATTGTTCAGTACACGAATGGCATTGTGGATTTTCAGCAGGACAAGTGTATCGGCTGCGGCTATTGCATCACCGGCTGTCCATTCAATATTCCGAAGTTTAATAAAGAGACCAAGCGCGTTTACAAGTGCACTTTGTGCACCGATCGCGTCAGCCAGGGACTTGAACCGGCGTGCATCAAGTCATGCCCGACGGGCTGCCTGCACTTTGGCAGCAAGGACGACATGAAATACCTGGCGGAACAGCGGGCGAAGCAGTTACGCGATCACTACAATTTTCCGAATGCGGGCGTTTACGATCCGGCAGGGGTGGGCGGCACCGGAGTAATCTATGTGCTGCATGACGCGAAGCAGCCGGAACTTTACGGCGGTTTGCCGAAGGATCCGCGGATTCCATTGACTGTGAAATTGTGGAAGGGGCCGCTGAAGTGGCTGGGTAATCTGGCGATGGTGGGCGGGCTGATCGGGTTGTTCGTGCACTATTTGAGATATGGCCCGAAGGACCGTGACGCGGAAATCAAAGAACCGCATGAGGGAGCGCAGCCATGAGCGAGCATGCGGATCAGATACTTCCTCACGGCCGGGTATTGCGCTACCCGTTTCTGGAGCGCGCAAACCATTGGATCGCGGCTTTTTCGTATATCTATTTGCTGCTGACGGGACTGGCGTTTTGGTCGCCGTGGCTTTTTTGGCTGGCTGCGGTGATGGGCGGCGGGCAGATTTCGCGTACGCTACATCCGTGGGTCGGACTGTTTTTCTTTTACTCTGTGATGCGCATGTACGGGTATTGGGCGCCGCAGATGCGCACAGCGGAAGTGGACAAGCAATGGTGGCGTTCGCTTAACCACTACATTCAAAACGAAGATGAGAAGATGCCGCCGGCGGGCCGCTACAACGCCGGGCAGAAGGCGCTGTTCTGGAGTTTTTTTTACGCCGCAATCGTATTGTTGCTGACAGGAATTGTATTGTGGTTTCCGGAGTGGATTCCGTGGAACCTGCGCTGGCTGCGCTACATCTCTGTGTTTTTGCATCCGGTGGCGGCCCTCTTCACGATTGCGAACTTTCTGATCCACATTTATATGAGCGTATTCGCGGAGCGTGGCGCATTCGGTTCCGTGATTCGCGGCGACGTTTCGTTGGAATTCGCAAAGCGCTATCACCCGGGCTGGTATGAAGAGATACTGCGCCGTCGCGAGTCTGCCGCACCGCGGAAATAATGGCCACGAATTACGACGCGCGTATGCGTCGCGCGAAAAACCTAGAAGACACTTATCCCTTCGCAGCGGAAATTCTGACATTTTACGGGCGCATTTGCGCCATGCAGCAACGGCTTTCGCAGGAGTTGGCAAGAACGCTGCGGCGCGACGCGCGCTCGCCACAGCCGGGGAGCCTTCGCGAACATCTCGACGTCGATGTAGTGCTGCCGTTTGTGAAAAACGCTCTAACGGAATTGCTGCCGCAGTCGCCTGGACCGCTTGCTGAATTCATGAAGGAATACCTGCATGGGTCGCAGGAAAGATGGGCCGCTTCCTTGCAGCGTTATGTGACGCAGGGCGGCACAGATGAAGAGGTTGGCGACTCGCGCGAAGAACTGGTAGCGCGAATTTTGGTCGATCCGTATGCGGAATTACTGGCGGCGAAGCAAACGGCTCCGGCGATCGGGCCGGCTGAAAATTTGTGTCCGCACTGCGCAGCGCGTCCGGTAGCGGGTGTGCTGCGGGTCGAGGGCGACGGCGGCAAACGATTCCTGCTGTGTTCGTTTTGCACCATGGAGTGGGAATTTCGCAGAATTTATTGTGCGTATTGCGGAGAGACGCGCGAAGAATCGTTGCCGGTGTTTGTCGCGGAGAAATTCCCTCACATTCGCGTAGAAGCGTGCGATACGTGCCGGCACTGTATCCGCAGTGTGGACCTGACGAAGGACGGCAATGCAATTCCGGCGGTGGACGATCTCGCCGCGATTCCCTTGGCGCTGTGGGCAGATGAATACGGATACCAACGAATTCACGGAAACCTGCTCGGTACCTGAAGTGTTGAACCATTTGGCCTTGTCGAATCGCAGAAAAAAGCTTCCGGCAATTTGCAGTCAAGCGTATTGTTGCCACATGCTACGGCTCTGGTTTGGAGGAATGAAATGCGCAAATTGTTTGTGGTGCTATTTATTACGCTAATCGCCGTGGCCCAAACTGCGTCGCAAACAAGCTCGGCTGGAGCGGCGGCCACCACATTAACTGTGATTCGAGCGGGGTCACTAATCGATGGAACCAGCGATGCTGCACGCAAGAATCAGCTGATTTTTGTACGCGGCGAACGTATCGACAAAGTCGTGGATGCTCCCGCCGCGATTCCTGCCAATGCCGAAGTGATTGACCTTTCTGGGGCAACGGTGCTGCCGGGATTGATTGACGCGCATACCCACATTTTTTTGTGGGGCGAAAATCCAGAAAAAGGAGGATACGACGCAAATATTTTGAAAGCCGGGATTGCGTTGCGAGCGGCGCGCGCCACGTTTGCCTGCCGTCGCGCGCTGGAGCAGGGATTCACAACGCTGCGCGACCTGGAAACGGAAGGCGCCGGGTACGGTGACGTAGAGATCAAGCAGGCCATCGCGGAGGGCACGATTCCCGGGCCGCGGCTATTTGTGGCAACGCGCGGAATTTCTTCCACCGGCGGATACAACTTGGAAGGCTATGCGCCGGAATTGCAAATGCCGAAAGGCGTGCAAATTATTGACGGGCCCATCGAAGCGCGCAAGGCTGCGCGGGAGCAACTGGACCACGGAGCGGACTGGTTGAAAGTTTACATGACGCACCGCTCGTGGGTGGACAAGAAAGGAAATCTGGTATCACAGCCGACGCTGACGGTGGACGAGTTGAAAGCGATTGTGGACGAGGCGCACGGCTGGGGAAAAGAAGTTGCGTGCCACGCGTACAACGGAATCGGACTGCAGCGGGCGCTGGATGGCGGATGCGATTCCATTGAGCATGGACTGGAAATTACCGATGCGCAGATCGCGCAGATGGCCAAACAAGGCACGTGGTATTGCCCGACGCTTGCGCCGTACTACGGTGATTGGGCGCCGGAAAACACTGCCGAAGGTGTGCGCGACCGCAAGCGCGCGGAAGTGCATGGAGCGTCGGTGGAAAAAGCGGTGAAAGCGGGAATCAAAATTGCATACGGAACGGATATCGGCGGGATCGAATGGACGCAGTCGATGGCGCAGGAGTTTCCGTACTTGACGCAGTTTGGATTAACGCCGATGGAGGCGATCCGCGCGGCAACATCTCGAGCGGCGGAGTTGTTGAATGAAAAAGGTGAGCTGGGAGTGGTTGCGCCGGGCGCTTACGCCGACATTATCGCCGTAAGCGGCGATCCGGTGAAAAATGTGAAAGAACTGGCGAATGTTAAGTTCGTGATGAAGGGCGGCAGCGTTTTTAAGAACCAAATGGCGAAGTAGCAAGTGTTGTGTAAGCGATTCGCGCCGAAATCGTGCACCAATTATGGCTCGACGCGAACGCCTTTCCAGAAGGCGATTCGGCCAACAATCTCATTTGCAGCGGGCTTGGGCTCGGGATAAAACCACGCGGCGTTTTCACTGCGCATACCATCGACGTCGACGTGATAGTAGTGTGCTGTTCCCTTCCAAGGGCAAATCGATGTGTGCGCGCTGGTCTTTAGATATTCCTTCTTCACGGCGGTCGCGGGAAAATACTGGTTCCCTTCCACGACCACACAATCACCGCTTTCCGCGACTACTTTTCCGGCCCACAGTGCTTTAGCCATTGGACGTTCTCCCGTATCTCTGCTGGTGTTAGATGCAGCGGATTGGGAAAAGTTTCTAACACAACACATTGCGAGCGGGATTCAGTTGCATACGGCTTACCGAATCGCGGCGCTCGTTTGCTACAATTTTGTCCATGAACCTTCAACGAATCAGACCTTTGCTCCCGCTGGCATTATTCATTTTAATTTCTCCGTTGCTTTTCAAAATTCGTGCGCATGTCAAAATGGGTATGACCGCAAAGGCGAACGCGGAAGCGAGCATCGCCGGTCCGCTGGACGTGGCGCCGGATATTGATGCACGGCTGGCAAAATTCAAGCCGATCGAAATGCCTTTTAACCGCGCTGGGTTGAGTGAACGCGAGCAGAAGTTAGTGGGGAAACTGGTCGACGCGGCGAATCGCATGGAGCAGATTTATTGGAGGCAGAGCGACCCTGAAGGGCTGAAGCTTTATGTGCGGCTGGAGAAGAGCGCGGATCCGCTGGACAAAAAAGTTTTGCGGTTCATGAAGATCAATGGCAGCCGATACGACTTGATCGACGAGCTGCGGCCATTTGTCGGGAAAGAGCCGCTACCCCCCGGGCGCGCGTTGTATCCGCGAGGCTTAACGCAAGCTGATGTCGAAAAATACGTTGCGGCCCACCCAGAGCAAAAAGCAGAGATTTATAACGAGCGTTCCCTTCTGCTGCGCGACGAAAACAAGATGGCGGCTGTGCCATATCACCTGGCATTTGCGGAACTTCTGAAACCGGCGGCAGAGGATTTGCGAGAGGCCGCTAAGCTGAGCGACGATCCGGCGTTTGTGAAGTTCCTGAATTTGCGGGCGGACGCACTGCTGAATGACGATTACTACGCGAGCGATCTGGCGTGGCTGGATATGAAGGAGCCGAAGTTCGACTTGATCCTGGCACCTTATGAAAGCTATCTGGACAATCTGTTGGGAGTGAGAACCTCTTATGGGGCGGCGGTGCTGGTCCGCAACGAAGAAGAAAGCAAAAAGCTGGCGATTTTTCAGAAATACGTGGCGGACCTGCAAGAAGGTTTGCCGCTGGCAAAAGCAGATTTGCCATCCAAGCGCGGGCACGTGACGCCCATGGAAGTGATGGACGCGCCGTTTCGAACCGGCGACCTGCTGCATGGATACCAGGCAGTGGCGGACAATTTGCCGAACGATGCGCGAGTGCATGAAGCCAAGGGCAGCAAGAAGATTTTCTTCAAGAATTTCATGGATGCTCGCGTGAATGAGGTGATATTGCCGATCGCGCGGCGCTTGTTGCGCGAGGATCAATCTGGACGAGCGAGCGGGAATGGATATTTGGCAGCTACATTAGCACACGAAATTTCACATGAGCTGGGTCCGAATTATTCGCGAATCGCTGGGGGCAAAAAGGATATTCGCGAAGCGATCGGCGGAGACTTTTCTGCGTTGGAAGAAGCCAAGGCCGACGTGGTCGGGCTGTTTTGCCTGAACTGGCTTGCGGATCACGGAGCAATTACCAAGGAGCAGTTGGACGAGGATTACATTTCGTACGTGGCGGGAAATTTTCGCACCATTCGTTTTGGCATTGCGGAACCGCATGGTCGCGGCGAGATGATGGAGTTCAACTACATGATGGAGCGCGAGGCGGTGACTCGCGACGCAGTGACCGGACGTTACGCCGTGGTGCTGGAAAAAATGCCGGACGCAATCAGCGCTCTGGCAAAGGAATTGTTGGAGCAGGAAGCCACCGGGGACCGCGCTCGTACCGCCGCGTGGTTTGCAAAGTATGCGGTTCTGCCGGACCATCTGAAGCAGGCATTCAGCCGGGTCTCGGACATTCCAGTAGACATACAGCCGAAATATTCGTTCCAAGAGGAGATTCGATGAACGAACAGAATTGTTCCAATCACGCAAAGATTGTTCCGGCGTTCCATTATTTTGTGGGGCCGGTGCTGATGATCAATGTAGTGACTCATTGTATCGCGCTGTTTAAGTCATTTTCCGCGCCTCCGGGGTTCATCCTTTTGTCGTTCCTCGCTGTCTTATCGTCGATTGCCGTCTTGATGCTGGCGTTTCTGGCGCGGCTTTTTGCCTTGGGTGTGCAAGATCGCGTGATCCGTCTGGAAGAAAGAATGCGCTATGAGCGATTGCTGCCGGAAGACTTGAAACCGCGCATCGGCGAATTCACGATCAATCAGTTGGTATCACTGCGCTTCGCCAGCGATGCCGAACTTCCCACTTTGGCAAGAAAAGTTCTGGACGGAAAAATGATCGAACGCAAAGCCATCAAACAAATGGTGCAGAACTGGCGGGCAGATTATCAGCGAATTTGATTTTAGGCAGAACGGTTGTAAGCGCGAGAACAAGCCGGGCACGGCCCCGAGCAGTCCGCGGTAAATATGCCGTGCCCCTACGGGAAAAACTACAAAATGCTGCGAATGACGCCTCCGTCGGCGTTTACGGTAGCGCCGCTGATGCTAGCCGATTGCGTGCTGGCGATAAATGCGACCACCGCGGCGATTTCTTCCGTGGTTTCGAAGCGTTTCAGCAGTGAACTGGGGCGCACTTTCTCAAAGAATTCTTTTTCGACTTGTTCCTTCGAAATGGCCTGCTGCAACGCCATCGATTGTACGAAGTCACCCACGCCTTCGGATGCCGTTGGACCGACCAGAACCGAGTTCGCGGTAACATTCGTGCCCGCGATGGATTCGGCCACGCCACGAGCTACAGCGATTTGCGCAGTCTTGGTCATGCCGTAGTGGACCATTTCACTGGGAATCTGCTGGCCGGATTCGCTGGAAATAAAAATCACGCGGCCCCAGTTTTTACGCAACATTTCCGGCAGATAGTGGCGCGTCAAGCGCACGCCACTGAGCACGTTAGTTTCGTAGAAACGCAGCCAATCCTCGTCGGAAATTTCGAGAAAGGGCTTAATCTCAAAAATACCGAGATTGTTGACAAGGATATCGGCGGTGGGAACTTGGTCGGTGAGCTGTTTCACTCCCGCGGCAGTTCCCAAATCAGCGGCGACTTCCAGGACTTCCGCACCGCGCATTTCCGTGCGAATCGTTTCCGCCGCGGCGGAAACACGCTTTTCGGTTCGCCCGTTGATTACAATACGCGCGCCCTCACGCGCCAGGGTTCTGGCAATCGCGAATCCGATGCCCGCCGTTGAACCAGACACCAGGGCGAGTTTGCCTCTTAAGCCGAGATCCATTTTCGTTTCTCCTTGGATTTGGTCAACGCGCGGTTGCTGCCGTAGCTGCTCCTTCGATTTCCGTGATCTCTTCTGCGGTCAATTTCAGGTCCCCGGCACGCATAACGCCTCCAGCCTGCTTAGCGTTACGCGCCCCGACAATCGTACCGGTGATTGCCGGATGGCGCAGTACCCAGGCAATTGCGACCTCGCCCGGTCCGCGGCCGTGGCGAGCACCTACTTTGCGGAGCCGCTCTACAAGTTCAAGATTTTTCGAAAGCTTGGGATCCTTGAATTCGGGATTGCGGCTGCGAAAATCGTCGGCGGGCAACGCAGCAGCGCGTTCGCGTGTCATCGCGCCGGTCAACAAGCCCGACGCCATAGGCGCATAACTGATGACGCCGATGCCATGCTTCAGACAATGCGGAAGAACATCCTGCTCGATCTGCCGGCGAATTAGGGAATACGGCGGCTGATCTGACGTGACCGGCGCAATTTTTGCGGCGCGCTCGATTTGTGCCGGAGAAAAATTCGAAACCCCGATCCAGCGCACTTTGCCCTGCTTCTGCAGGTCGCTCATGGCCTGCCAGGCTTCCTCGAGTTGCGGCCCGTTATCGGCCGGCGGCCAATGCATTTGGTAGAGATCGATCACCTCGCTCTGCAGGCGGCGCAAACTGCCCTCGCACTCCTGACGAATCGAAGCAGCGGAGTGGTCCTGACGCGTTTTGCGATTTGCATCCCAGCGAAGACTGCACTTCGTAAAGACGTACGGCCGCTGGCCTTTCCACTGCTGCAGCGCTTGCGCGACGATTTCTTCGGAATGCCCGGTGCCGTAGACGGCGGCGGTGTCAATCCAATTGACGCCCAGTTCGAGGGCGCGCACGATTGCCGCGACGGAATCCGAATCTTCCTGTTCTCCCCAGGCAAATTCCCAACCGCCGCCTCCAATGGCCCATGCGCCAAATCCCACGCGCGTTAATTGCAAATCCGAGTTGCCAAGCTTTCGCGTTTCCATAACTGACCTCGCGGCACAACATTGTGGTGCCGTTAATTTTTACTTTGTTTTGGATGAGCTTTGCCAGCGAAAAGTTAGAAAGGTCATGCGGAAGATAGTTGATGAAATCTCAGTCCTGGCGAATGGCCAGGAAGCTGGGGCGCAGCGTGCTGCGCCCCTACCGTGAGCACTTCACTCCGAATTGCGAACCACGCTAGTTAGCGATGAAGCTTGCATTGAGCGAAGCGGCTTCGCCATCGCAGTTGCTGATAACCATCCCGTATTTACCTGGATTCAGCGCGGGCGTAATGATTTTCAGTGTGTTCATATCGACTAGCGTCACCGCTGCAGATTTGCCGCCGATGGTTGCGGTGACGCCAGCCTTAAAGCCGCTGCCACGAATGGTCAAGGTCGCGCGGCTGGACGAAGAACCGCTGACCGGAGCGATTGTTCCGATTCCAAGTGGGACCCGCGCGAGTTGGACGATTGTCAAACCGGACGCAGTCAGCGAAAATTCGCCGGCCATTTTCGTCGATAGCAAGAAATCTTCCGTGCAAGCCGTCCACATCGGCGCTCAGCATCGCGAAAGGCTCCGGCAAGATTACGCGCAGTAGCAAGCGCCCGGTGTGCGCATCCAGAATGTCCACTCCGCCTTGCAATCCGGTGAACGGAGCCGTCCCGGAGCTGGACCGGTAAGGAATTCAGGCGGCGCTCCCAAGCTTGAGGTGCCCGTGGTCAAAGCGCTCAACAACGCTCTGGCCGGGAGGGAGCCCATCCTCATGCACGGTGGCGTACAGAATGGCTAATCTTGAGTGACTTATCAGGTTAAGTAATGGAAGAAGGGAGGATTGAGGAAGGGCAGGCAAAAAAGCAAACGGCGCGGAGATCATCCCGCGCCGTCGTAACTCAAGGCAGGTACAAAGCTAAATTGAATTTTAAATACTCTTGGGGCCCATTGTTGCCGGCGCTGTCGCGTTCGCAGACTTGGAGAACGCGCTGCTGGTTTCCTTCTCGGCGCTCTTATCAATTTCGATCGAGCCCTTGAAGTAGGCGCCATCTTCAATCATGATGCGCGCCGTAGTCAGGTCACCGTTCACCGAACCGTCTTTCTTGATTTCAATGCGGTCCTTGGCGCGAAGGTTGCCCTTCACTGTGCCGTACACCACCACCTCGCGGGCGATAATGTCGGCAGTTACTTTCGCGGTCGCTCCTACGGTGAGCTTACGCTCATCCAGCTGGATCAACCCTTCCACCGAGCCGTCGATCAGAAGATCTTCGCTCCCAGTGATTTCGCCTTTCACGTGCAGGCTTGACCCAAGCCGCGCTGTCGCACGGTCGCCGGTCGCACCCAATGGACTTGTACTCATCGCAGTTGTTCCCTCCCAAGTCGCCGGAGCTGACTTCGGCGGCTGATTCTGATTTACGGAAAAATTTTTCGGCTCCGGTTGCGCGACTGGCGGCGTTCCCGGCTTCTTATCGTTTCCCCACATTGAACCTCCCAAGGGACAAGGTCACCCCATTTCAGATTCCTGCCGGGGTAAAGAGACTTTAGTCCCGTGTGAGAAGCACTGCAAACAACCTATCAGGATGACGTGCGTGAAAGTAACTACCCTCAAGGACAGTGCAGTTACTGGTCCGAGGGCAAGCTGGCTGTGGGAAGGCCCATGCGTCGCCAATTTGTGAGCGCAAAGATCATAAAGAGTACAACCTGTCATTCCGAGGAGACTGCCTGCGCAGGCAGGCTCGGAATGACGGACAAGGGATGACTGCTGAGCCGAGCGATGGAGACGATCTAACTCGACGGCTTATCCGGCACAGGCTGCGTGGCAAGAAAGTCCGTGACGAAACGCCCGGAATAACTTTCCAGCAGTTCTTTGACGCGCGCCGGATCAGGCGACTTCACCACGAATCCCGCGTGATGATATTTCTTCACGCGATATACGATTTCAGGATCGTTGTAGGCGGACGTATCCGGTTCTTCCTGCCGCGCTAATGACACAATCACGCCAGCATAATTCCTGCGTTGCGGCGGAATCGAGTAGGGTGTTTTCCCTGCTCCCACTTCCAGCCTGGCCCATTCCCGCCACAAATTGATGCCGCTCGCCGCTTCCACCACGTCGGAAATATATGCGCCGCCAACGCGCGCTGCAATCTCAATGAAATACAGGTTGCCGTCCGAGTGCGATTTTAGAAATTCCGCGTGAGTAACTCCGCGTAGCAGACCGAGCGACTCGATCAGTTTCTTGTTCACTTCTTGCAGGGCTTTTGCGTCTGCGGAATCGCGTTCGACCGTTCTCGTCGTAAACACGCCGCCAGCATGAGAAACGTCGAGGGGCGGAACTCCGTAGACATGGGCATCCGCGAACAACACTTCTCTTTCATTCACCACGCTGTCCACGTGAAAAACGCTGCCCGGAACGAATTGTTCGAGTAGAAAGTGCGATTGCTCGTCGCCGAGTTTATCCAGCCAAGGCCAAAGTTCGTACGGCTGGTAAATTTTCTTCATGCCGATGCCGGAGGCCTGCGAGCGCGGTTTCAATAACCAGGGAGCTGCAACGCGCGCCATGTAGTCTTGCAGTTCATCATGATTTAGCACGTGTACAAATTCAGGGACAGGGACGCCGGCTTCTTTCGCGCGCATGCGCATGGCCAGCTTGTCGCGAAAATATCGCACGGTGGTCAACCCCATGCCCGGAATGCGCAGGTGTTCGCGGATGGCCGACACATTCTCCATGTCGAATTCATCAAGCGCCACGATGCGGTTGATTTTCCTGGTGCGTGCGGCGTAGCTCACCGCGTTCAATAGCCCGGGCAGCGGTAACTCGTCCGGCATGAAAAACATTTCGTCGATTGCTTCATGCGGCCAGTCCGCATGGCGCAACTTTTCCACCGTCAAAAGATAAACCCGACAACCCATGGCCTTGCAGGTGCGCAGAAATTCCTGGCCCTTTTCGTACGAACTGACGCAAAGAATTGTGAGTGGTCGATCTTCCGGCAAGCAAACCTCCGCCACGCCTGAGAGGCCGCGAAGTATAACCCGCCTTTACCCGGCGGGGTACAAAAACCGCAGAAAGGGCCCGACTCGTTTCGCCCAGGCCGATTCGGTATGCTCGGCGCCTTCGATGCGCTCGTAATGCAAATTTTGTTCGTACTGCCAGCCGCGCCGCAAAAGAATGTCGCGGTAGCGCTCGACGTCTTCAACAATGCGCGGGCCTTCGCGAGTTCCAATATCCAGCCAGATGCGCGGCCGCGATTCCACGCGCATGCCCGCGGCAAAGGTATGAATCACGCGCTGGTTCCACCAAACCGATGGAGACAGCGCCGCAATTTTTCCAAACACGTCCGGCCGCAGCATCCCTAAATATAAGGACACTAACCCGCCCAGCGAAGAGCCACCGATTCCGGTGCGCTGCGAGCCGCCATCAACGCGATATTCGCGCTCCATAAACGGTCTGACTTCTTCGAGCAGGAATTTACCGTAACGGTCGGCACGCCCGCCGCCCAATCGCGGCACGCTGGTCGGCGTGTATTCGCGTATGCGGTTTTTCCCGGTGTTGTAGATTCCGACGATAATCAACGGTTCGACGCGTCCTGCATGGATTTCCGCATCCGCGCTTGGGCCCACGTGCCAGTCCTGCCCCTGAATAAAAGAAGTCGAGCCGTCAAAAAGATTTTGCCCGTCGTGCAGGTAAAGAACAGGAAAACGGCGGCGCGGCTGCTCGTCGTAGCCAGGTGGGAGATACACCACTAGGCTCCGCTGGTTACGCAGGAACTTGGAACGAAAATTTTCGTGTCTACGGAGTTGTCCGTCGCTCAAGGTGTAATCGTCACAAGCAGGTCTTTGGCTTCCACGTTTTGTCCTGGTGCCACCAGAAGTTTCGTCACGCGGCCGGAAACTGGCGCATAAATGTTGGATTGCATTTTCATCGCTTCCAATGTCATTAGTTTAACACCGCGCTCGATGCTTTGGTTCAGTTGCACCGCGATTCCAGTGATCACACCGGCCGTCGTCGCGCCCACTTGTCCCGGTTCCGCAGGATCAGCCTTGGGGTGCGCGCGTTCTACGACGCGCAACGCCTTATCGCGGACATTTACTTCTCGCGGTTGGCCATTCAAATCGAAAAATAATGTGCGCGTGCCGTCGGGATGCGGGTCGCTCGCGGTCATGAATTTGATGATCAGCGTCTTTCCCGCCTCAATCTCTACAGTGATTTCTTCGCCGGATTTCAAACCGTAAAAAAATACTGGCGTCGGCAACACGCTCACATCGGAATGGGCTTGCCGGAATTTATCGAATTTCACAAACACTTCCGGGTACAAAAGGTAGCTCAGCAAGTCCTCTTTCGAAATCGCGCGCCCAGTCTTTTTTTCCAGCGCCTCTTTCTCCGCCGGGAAATCTGTCGCGAGCATACCTGCGCCGGGCCTTCCCTTCACGGGTTTTGCTCCCCGCAAGAGTATTTTCTGGATTTTTTTCGGCCAGCCTTCGGGCGGGACACCCAGCACACCGGAAAACATTTCCACGACGGAATTTGGGAAAGCCACGTCATGTTTCTCGTCGAGATTCGATACATCCGCAGGGGTCATTTCCTTGGCCATCAAGAACAACGTCATGTCGCCGACGACCTTGCTCGACGGCGTCACTTTCACTATGTCACCGAACAATTGATTCACTTCGGCGTACATGCGTTCCGCTTCGTGCCAGCGATGACCCAGCCCCATGGCCACCGCCTGTTCGCGCAAGTTTGTATATTGCCCGCCGGGAATTTCGTGTTCGTAAAGCCTCGCACTTCCGGACTTAGGGCTAGAATCAAATGGCAAATAATATGTCCGCACCGTCTCCCAATAATCCGAACACTCATTTAGCACTTCCAGATCAAGTCCCGTGTCGCGCGGCGTATTCCTAAGAGACGCGACGATCGCATTTAGGTTTGGCTGGCTGGTGCCGCCGCTCATCGACGCCACCGCGGCGTCTGCAATGTCTACACCAGCCTCGGCCGCTTTCAATATAGAAGCCGCGTTGATTCCGCTGGTATCGTGGGTATGAAAATGGATTGGCAGGCTGATCTCTTCCTTTAACTTTTTCACCAGTTCGAACGCCGCATACGGCTTGCACAAACCGGCCATGTCCTTGATCGCCAGAAAATGCGCGCCCAGCTTTTGCAATTGCTTCGCCAGCGCAACATAATATTTCAGCGAATATTTCGGCCTGCTGTGGTCGAGGATGTCGCCGGTGTAGCAGATCGCCGCTTCACAAACGCCGCCTGTTTCCAGCACCGCGTCCAGCGAAACACGCATATTTTCGATGGAATTCAGCGAGTCGAACACGCGGAAAATATCCATTCCTTCAGCAAATGCCTCGCACACAAATTCGCGGATTACATTGTCAGGATACGACGCATAACCAACCGCATTGGCGCCGCGCAGCAGCATCTGAAAACAAATATTCGGTACGGCTTTTCGCAATTGCCGCAAGCGTTGCCAGGGATCTTCGTGCAAAAATCGCAACGCCGTGTCGAACGTGGCTCCGCCCCACATCTCGAGGCTAAAAAGATTCGGCAATCGTTCCGCCACGGCCGGTGCGGTCGCCAGCAAGTCAAACGTTCGAACCCGCGTGGCCATCAGCGATTGATGCGCGTCACGAAATGTGGTGTCGGTAATCAGCAGCCGCTTTTCTTTTTCCGCCCATTCCGCGAATTTCTTCGGACCAAGTTTTTGCAGCAGTTGCCGGGTACCCGCCTTCGGCTCCGCAATCGACGACCCAGGAATCGCCGCAGTCTCGATGCTCGCTGGGATATGTTTCCCTTTTACTTCTGGGTTGCCATTCAGAATCACGTCGCCCAGATAGGTCAACAATTTCGTCGCGCGGTCGCCGCGCTTGGGAAATTTAAATAACTCCGGGTGTTCATCCAGAAACGAAGTGGTCGCTTCACCCGCACGGAATTTCGCGTGGTTGACGACGTTCTCAACGAACGGAATGTTGGTCTTCACTCCGCGAATGCGAAATTCGCGCAGCGCGCGGTCCATCCGCTGGCACGCTTCCGGCAGATTCGTGCCCCACGCCGTTACCTTCACCAGCAACGAGTCGTAATACGGCGCCAGAGAAGCTCCCGCATTAGCCGTTCCGCCATCCAGGCGAATTCCAAATCCAGCTGGCGAACGGTACGTCGAAATCTTTCCGTAGTCCGGTGCAAAATTCCTTTCCGCATCTTCGGTAGTCACACGGCATTGCAACGCCGCGCCATACAGCGGCACACTCTCCTGCTTCGGCAGCCGCATGGTCTCATCGTGCAGCGCAAATCCTTGCGCCACCAGAATCTGCGCGCGCACCAGGTCGACTCCCGTTACCATTTCGGTGACCGTGTGCTCGACCTGAATGCGCGGATTTACCTCGATGAAATACCACTTTTGCGATTCCACGTCGTACAAGAACTCGACCGTGCCGGCGTTAACATATTTCGCTTTGCGCGCAAGATGCGCCGCGGCATCGCACAATTCCCTGCGCACGCTGGCCGGCAGATTCTCAGCCGGCGCAACTTCAACTACTTTCTGGTGACGCCGCTGCACGGAACAATCGCGCTCATACAAATGCAGCAAGTTTCCGTGCGTATCGGCAAGAACCTGCACTTCCAGATGTTTTGCACGCGCTAAAAACTTTTCCAGAAAAACGCTGGCATCGCCAAACGCTGACCGCGCCTCGCTTTGCGCTTCTTCCAGCCTCGCTTCGAGCTCAGATTCCGAGCGCACCACCCGCATGCCGCGCCCGCCGCCGCCCATCGCGGCTTTTACCATTACCGGGTAGCCGATCTCAGCCGCGATTTTCTTCGCCTCGGCAAAACCCTTTACCGGCTTTTCGGTTCCGGGCAGAACCGGCACACCCGCGGCTATCGCCAGTCCTCGCGCCGCGGTCTTGTCGCCGAGCAATTCCAGCAACTCCGGCGTCGGCCCCACAAAAGTAATTCCGGCTTTCGCACACGCTCGCGCCAAAGCTGGATTCTCCGACAGAAATCCGTACCCGGGATGGATCGCGTCCACACCTTTGGCTTTTGCCAACGCAACGATTCCCGCAATATCCAAATAGGCTTCGACAGGTCCCTTACCTTCTGCAATCGCATACGCCTCATCCGCTTTGAAGCGGTGCAGCGCCAACCGGTCCTCTTTTGAATACACAGCGACCGTTCGCAAACCCAGCTCATTCGCCGCACGGAAAATCCGTATGGCAATTTCACTGCGATTCGCCGCCAGCAATTTTCGGATGGGTTTGCTCTCTGGCATGGTTATGCCTGCGCGCCTTTGCGCAGCCGAACATTCTTTCACGTCGGGTGGTTGCCACTACAGCAGTTTTTTGAATGGATCAAAACTGTGTCTTACATGCACAGCCTGAAACACCAACAACAGTCATTTCGCAGCGTCAGCAATCTTGTGCTCGACAGGTGAACTCTTCAATTGCTCCAGCTCGCTTTGCACTTTGGCCCAGGCTTTCGGGTCTTTCTTGACGCTGGATGGCGAACCGGGGGATTCGAAAAAACTCACCAACTCAGCGCGAATCTCAGGGGTCGCTCCGGCAAATTGCTGCTCGGCAAGTTGATCCAGGAGCTTGGCGTGGGCGGTGTCACTCAGGTGATATTCTCCTGGAGCACTGATCGCTCCGACATCGAAATTGTAGTTCGTGACTGAAGGCTTGCCCACCTCGCGCTCTTCTTTCAGCAGCGCACGGTACTGGTCGAGTGTGTCATTGAAGCTCTTCTCGAACATGTGTTCGGCCTCCGGAGTAGGCGTTTTGAATTGCAACACTCTCAGCGGCCCGATCTTCGGCAAAATTCGGTAAATAAACGCGAGCACTTTGTCGCCGAACGTCGGGTGCGTATAGTCCTTGCCCCATTCCTTCTCGTAGTTCGAACGGCGCAAGTTATATAAAAATTTATTCTTAGTGATTCCCGGCTCATCCTTCTGCATCTCATCCTTTTTCAAGTGCCATGCAATGCGCGTGGCCCTGGGAAGCAAATTGCTCACGGCATGGCGGTAAGAATTGAATACCCGGTCCTGATTGGTCAGCACTTTCTTCAAGTCCAGACCATAGGTTTCCTGGAAGGCCTGATCCAGCACGCGTGGCGAAACTTCGAATCCGATGTAATCATGATAACTCTCCGGCGCATAACGCTCTTTGGCAACCTCCAGCACATCAAATCCGAATTCGGTTTTGACGTGCGCCAGTTTGTCGTCTTCGTAGGCCACAAAATCGCCGTACTTCTTTTTGAGTTTGGGATACAACAACGGTACTGCCCGATTCGTTCCTTCGCGATGGCCATTGTTGTCGGCGGCGTAATGCGCCAACGATCCCAGCGCAAACGAATACTCATACACGTCCTGCGCATCGCTCAACATTGCCAGCACAAAATCGCCGCTGCGCACGTAATGCGTCAAATCGCTGAAGAACGGATTGCCGCCCGGGTAGTAGCCCAGGTCCTGAACGATCGCGCCACCATACGCATAGGCCTGTCCGCGGTTAATTTCATCCTCAGTAGCGTTTGGAAATCTTTTGCGGATGGCCGGCTTCATGCTCGATTCCCAGACGACGTCAATGATCGCCTGGTGCGACATCACCGAATACGCTTCGGCTCTGCCGGGCATGGCCAAGCTCGTAGTAAGCATCGCAACCACCGCGATCGCTTCTCTCAGCCGCCGCAAAATCCCAAATTTTGCATTCAATCGCTGCCTGCCTTTCAAAGAGCAAACCCCCGATCTCGCGCACACGCGCGAAGCCCGCTGTACACCAAGTGTACCGTCCATCTGCGTAATTTGGGGATAGAGAGAACTCGGTAGGCTGACAAACCTGCACTTGCGACGTCGCGCATCGTTACTTTTTTCTTCGTTATCTCGTTACTTCATTTCTTCTTTACTTCATTCTTCGTGCGCTAGTATTTCCGCAGCACGCCAATCACCCGCCCTTGGATCTTCACGTCACTCGCTGCTTCGATGATCGGCCCCATTTCCGAATTGGCGGGCTGCAATCGGATTTTGCCTTGCCCCTCGCGGTAAAAGCGTTTCAGCGTCGCTTCATCGCCGCGAACCAGTGCCACCACAATGTCCCCCGCATTCGCCACCTGCGTCTGCTCGCACACCACAAAGTCGCCGTCCATGATGTGATCCTCAATCATGGAACTGCCTTTCACTTGCAACACAAACGAATTCCCGCCACGCGCAAAATCCCCCAGCGAAAACGTCTCGCGCTCTTCCATCGCTTCTAGGGGCCGGCCGGCCGCAATTCTTCCCAGTAGTGGCAACTCCTGAATCCTTCGCTCGGTCACCTGATCCTTCACCGACTTCGGCAATTGCAGAATTTCGATGGAACGGCTTTGGTTGTAGCCGCGCCGGATAAATCCTTTTTTCTCCAGCGTGGTGATGTGCTTGTGCACCGTCGCGAGCGACGTCAGCTTCAACCCCTTGCCGATCTCTTCAAAGCTTGGCGCGTACCCGTGCTTGGTTTCAAACGCCACCAGATAGTCCAGCACTTCTTTCTGTCGTTTGGTAAGGGCCATGGGCTAGCCTCCAGTTGGCACAGGCATCTTTGCCCGTGCGCTTTTATCCTTTGTCTCGTACTTCTTTCCGAGCAGTTGTAGCGTCCCCCACCGGGTCGGGGGGGCGGATTCCCGCTTTCAATTCATTCACTGTAGGCGAAAAGAAAGCGAAGTGTCAAGCACGCTTTGCGGGCCAAGTTCCTTCCCCGCTACTTCTTACCCTGTTATAAGACTTGTGCATGTCTGCCACGCCGCGCGCTTCCACATCCGTCATCGTCGCTGGAATCTCCGCCATTCTCGCTGGCGCGCTTGTAATTTTATTGAATGTGGCAACGCTGATTCTGTTTTCTTCTGCTCGCTTCTCCGAAAGCTCTCTGTTTCCTGCCTTCATGTTGCCGGTGCTCATTTTTTTCTGGATCTTTCTTCTCCTATGCGGCCTATTTCTCTCCGTCGTCGGTATTCAGGTCATTCGCCTACGCAACTGGGCACGCATCTCGCTCTTGGTAATCGCTGGTTTAATGCTCTTCTTCGGCGTTATGGGAATCGCCGTGATATTTGTAACGCTCTTTGTCTCAACACCAGCCGACCCCAGAGTTTCCCGAGGACTTTTGGCTGCAATCCTCGCACTTATTTACGGTATTCCCACCGCGACTTCACTTTGCTGGCTGATCCTTTTCACGCGCAGTTCCGTCGTTGCGCAATTTCACGATTTCGCGGCGCTCCAACCGCCGCGCGCTCCATCCACTATGTCAGTTTTCAACAATCTGGAATGTCCGCTAGCCGTCCGCATCATTGGCTGGTATCTCGGCTCTTTCATACTCGTTATCCCTTTCATTCCGTTCTTGCCCAGCTCGGTTCCTGCAATGTATTTTGGCAAAGTATTTTTCGGTCCCGCCGCCCTGGGTATTTACGCGTTCAATTTCGCGCTCATCTCGATTCCCGGTATTGGACTCGTACTCCTTAAACGCTGGAGTTATCCGCTGACCATCGCCAGCCAGCTTTTGGCCAGCATCAACGCCATTTTCACAACGTCGAGTCCGTCCTATGAGGCCAGCGTTCGCGCAGTTTTCGAAAAAATGAACATACCCAACTTCCCTTCCAACACCGAGCAAATGCTTCATTATTCGCGTTACTTCAACCTGATCGGCCTTTTCATTCCCATCGCCATCGTGGTCACACTGTTCATTGCTCGCGGGAAATTTTACGAAGCCGCCAACCGCGCTTCGCGACGATCAGTCTCCTCACCGCCGGAGCCGCTAAACTAACAGGTTCTCTATTCACTATTCAGTCATTATTTCACTGCACCGCGGTCCCGCGTCGTGTTGACCTTCCCGCACTTTCGAACTGGCTTCGCCGCGCTGTGCTATCATTTTTGTCTGGGCTCCCTGGCGGTTCGCCTCAGCTTCCAACCTGCACGCTGTTCCGCCCGAAGAGGGCCCGCCTCCGCGGAGGATAAGGTTCCGGGAGGCCTACGATTCAGCGGGTTTCAGGGTTTGTACTTACAAACCCTGAAATAAGAGTGTCATCTAAGGGAGTTGCAACGAAGCATGGCCACGACCACCGATATCCCGCTGGCTAAACACAAGCGCGAGGTCATTGACCGCGCGGTGATCCGCTTCGCCGGAGACTCCGGCGACGGTATGCAGGTCACCGGCAGCCAGTTCACCAATACTGTCGCCCTCTACGGCAACGACATCGCCACTTTCCCGGACTTCCCTGCCGAAATCCGCGCCCCTGCGGGCACACTTCCCGGTGTCAGCGGCTATCAGCTGCATTTTTCCTCGAACGAGATCTATACGCCCGGCGATGCTGTCGACGTCCTGATCGTCATGAATCCAGCCGCGCTCAAAATGAATATTGCCGATCTCAAAGCCAACGGCATCCTGATCGTCAATTCCGACGCCTTCGCGGAAACCGACTTGCGCAAAGCGCAAATGACCTCTAATCCGCTCGAAGATCATTCGCTCGATAAGTTCCGTCTCTTTTCCGTTGAACTTGAGCGCCTCAGCAAAGTCGCTCTCGAACATCTTGGTCTTGACGCCAAGTCCGTCAGCCGTTGCAAAAACTTCTTCGCGCTTGGCATGTGCTACTGGCTGTACAACCGCTCGATGGAAGGCACCACCCGCTACATCGAGGAAAAATTTTCCAAGAAGCCGCTGCTCGTCGAAGCCAACAAGCTGGCCATGAAAGCCGGCTACTCGTACTGCGAAGCCACCGAAGCCTTTCAAATCAGTTACGAAATTCCGCCAGCGCAACTCGAGCCGGGGCTCTACCGCAATATGAGCGGGAATCAAGCCCTCGCGTTGGGCTTCGTCACCGCCTCGCAAAAATCCGGGCTGAAACTTTTCCAGGGCAGCTATCCCATCACTCCGGCTTCGGACATTCTTCACGAGCTCTCGCAATACAAAGATTTTGGCGTCATCACATTTCAAGCCGAAGACGAAATTGCCGCCATTACTTCTTCGATCGGCGCGGCTTACGCAGGCGCGCTGGCCATCACCACAACGTCCGGACCCGGCATGGCGCTTAAGACAGAAGCGCTCGGTCTAGCTGTAGCTGTCGAGATTCCTCTAGTCATTTGCGACATTCAGCGCGGTGGACCGTCCACCGGTCTGCCGACAAAAACCGAACAAGCCGATCTTTTACAAGCTCTCTTCGGCCGCAACTCCGAAGCTCCCATTCCTATCATCGCTCCGGCCACTCCCAGCGATTGCTTCTGGGCCGCCGTCGAAGCTTCCCGCATTGCCGTCAAATACATGGTGCATTCCCGATCTCGACTCCATCCCCGATTTCAAAGTGAAGTTCGCGACCGATCCAGTAGACTTCAAGCCCTATCGTCGCAATCCCGATACTCTCGCGCGCCCGTGGGCCGTTCCCGGAACTCCCGGCCTTGAACACCGCATCGGCGGCCTGGAAAAACAGGACGTCACTGGCAACATCAATTACGAACCCCTGAATCACGAAAACATGGTTCGCATTCGCGCCGCAAAAGTCGAAGCCATCGTTCAAGATATTCCGGACATCGTTCCCGCAGGCGATCCCGACGGCGATCTGCTGATCGTAGCGTGGGGCTCGACGCACGGCGCTATCACCGCCGCCGTAAAAGCGCAGCGCGAACTGGGCCATCGCATCGGCCACGCGCATCTGCGCCATTTGAACCCGCTGCCGGCAAATTTGGGCGAGGTCCTAAAACGCTACAAAACAGTGTTGGTGCCTGAACTAAACATGGGCCAGCTATTGTGGGTCCTGCGCGCAAAATATTTGGTGAACGCCATCGGCCTGAACAAAATTCAGGGCCGTCCGTTCAAGCAATCCGAACTCGAGCAGAAGATCGCCGAGCTAGTGTCGTAGTTTGCGTCGCGTCTGTTTGTGTCGTCATTCCGAGCGAAGCGAGGAATCTCTCTTCGATCGCCCCGATGACTCGAAATGAGAAATGGAGCACCGTTCGTCATGACCACGGCAACACTGCCCGTCCTAACAAAAAAAGACTTCCAGACCGACCAGGAAATCCGCTGGTGCCCCGGGTGCGGTGATTACGCCATCCTCGCCGCCGTCCAGGCGGTCTTCCCCGACCTCGGCATCAAACGCGAAAACTTCGTCGTCGTCTCCGGCATCGGCTGCTCTTCCCGCTTCCCGTATTACATGAACACGTTCGGGTTCCACACCATCCACGGCCGCGCGCCAGCCGTAGCGACTGGCATCAAAGCCATCCGCCCCGACCTCGAAGTCTGGGTCGCCACCGGCGACGGTGACGCCCTCTCCATCGGCGGTAATCACACCATTCACATGCTGCGCCGCAATGTCGGCTTGAAAGTTCTACTCTTCAACAACCGCATCTACGGCCTGACCAAAGGCCAATACTCGCCGACTTCCGAAATCGGCAAAAAAGCCAAGTCCACTCCCTATGGCTCGCTCGATCGCCCCTTCAATCCGATCTCGCTGGCCATCGGCGCCGAGGCCACATTCGTCGCCCGCTCCGTAGACGTCTTCCAATCCCATCTGAAAGACACTTTGAAACACGCAGCAGCTCACAAAGGTTCCGCGTTCGTCGAAATCCTGCAAAATTGCAACATTTTCAATGACGGCGCATGGACCGGCATCACCGAAAAGGACGCTCGCAGCGAACACGTCATTCAGCTCGAACACGGCAAACCGCTCGTCTTCGGGAAAAATCGCGACAAAGGCATCCGCCGCAAGTCCGATGGCGACATCGAAGTCATTCAGCTAGGCAACGGCATCACCGAATCCGACCTGGTAATCCACGACGCCCACCACCCGCGGCCATCCTACGCCTTCCTTCTTTCTCACATGGAGCACCGCGAAGGTTTTCCAACTCCCATCGGCGTACTCCGCGCCTGGGACGACCTCCCACGCTACGAAGACGTCATCAACCAGCAGATTCGCGATGTTCAAGCCAAACGCGGCACCGGCGACCTGGCCAAACTCCTACGCGGCGGGGACACCTGGCGCGTCGAAGCCCGCTAAGCTTAAGCTTTCAGACCTTCGTCGTTCGAGTACCGCCGATGCCCGCGCGATGCGAGGAACTTGTCTAACTGCTTTAAGTTCTGCGAGGTACGCTCTACCGCCTTCTACTGGTTGACGTCCTCATTCCCGTCTCCTATTCTGAAAATCCCTCAGAGTATTCTTCGCCCAAGTCAGCGTGCTCTTCCGCCCAGACGCAGTTATCGGATCACTTAATTCTCTCGAGGGACTTTAATGCGAAAATCGCTCTACTTAGCGCTCACTCTGTGCGCGGCATCGTTTGGCGTGTCTCAACTCACCGGAACGGCCTTCGGCAAGGCTCTGCTTACCGCTGGCGGCGGAACTGGCCGATCCGGCGGTGCAACTCCGACTCCTGTTGAGCCTTCCGTCTTCGGTCAGCTCACAGGTTCGGTTCTCGCGATCGGAGGCCTTGCCCTTGTCCGCTCTCGCAACCGGCCTCAGATTCGCAGCCGTTGCTGCAACCACGAGGACTAGGGCCCGGCCCGCGTCCTGTAAGGTCAAGCTTCCGCCGGCTATCGTCTCCGCGGCGATCCTCTCTGATCCTGCATTCTCGCTGACTGACAGCCTCATGCCTCTGGTCTTCCGATCCCTTTGTCAGTTGATGCTGACGGCCTCTTGCCTATTCCACAAATCCACCCTTTCGCACGCTCTTCAAAAATCTGAGCTTCTGTGTAACCCGCTTCCGAAAATAATGCTCGATGTTCCTCCACACTTAGATTTGTGGAGCGCAAGAGCTTCATCACCGACCGTTGCAGAGCTTGGTACGCTCCCTTCTTGTAGCTCTCCGCGATAATGACCAAAGCTCCGCCGGGCTTCATGACGCGCAGAATTTCCTGCATGTCCTTCAACAAATCCGGCCAGTAGTCCGTTCGCGGAAAGTACGTTCAATCTGGTTACGGCGGTGGAGTTTCGCGTTTTTCGCCCGGGATGCGGCCACGCTGCCACTCGCATAAATCAATACCGTCGATCACGCCCTCCGGAGCAAGCGCCGCCAATTTCTGAATCGTCCTGCCGCCGCCGCAACCTACATCCAGAATCGTGAAGCCTTTCTCGATTCGGACGTGCTTCAGGCCCCAGTCAGTTACCCCGGAATGCGAAGAGTTCATGATCCACAGAAACAATCTGCCCACCCACCTCGTGGGTTTTCGAACTTGGTTCAACACATAAAATGCGAAGCCCACCAAAAGCGAATAGCGCAGCACCGCCTCCAGTGTTTTTGCGGTTTGCATAGCCCACATAGAAGCAGTTCCCCCCGAGTTCCCTACGGACAGCCTGCCTGCCCACGGATGATATACGCGCCCGGTCTTAACGAATGTCGGCAGGGGGCGAGGCGGGAACAAAGAAAGCTAAAAAAAAGCTTGCATGTGAAGTAGTGTTGTAGTTCACTATAACACACCGGTAGTCGTTAAACAGCTGACCGCTCGCTACTCATCACGCGAGGGCAACTTCAACCGGAAAGCGGATAAGGAGCAATAACATGAAATCCCGTCGTCTTATGATGTCCCTCGGTGTGGTGCTACTCTCTGTCTCAGCCCTAGCTTTCGCCCAGTCCGAAGCGCAGAAATCCGACGCACAAAAGTCCTTTGACCACCTGAAAACTCTGGCTGGTTCGTGGCAGGGGCCCGTAACTATGGTCCCGCCGCAAGCCGACATGGACATGAGCAAGCCGGTACAGGTCTCGCTGCGCGTGACCTCCCGGGGAAACGCGCTCGTGCACGAAATGCAGGAGGCGGGAACGCCGTTGGACGCCACGCATTACGATCATCCCGTCACTATGCTTTATGTGGATAGCGACCGCCTCACGCTTGTGCACTATTGTGACGCCGGAAACCGCCCGCGCATGACGGGCAAAATCTCGCCGGATGGAAAGAAGGTGGAATTCGAGTTTGTCGATCTTTCCGGCCGTAATGAGTATGGACACATGTACCACGCCGTGTTCACGACGGTTGACGCCGACCACCACACCGAGGATTGGACATATATGATGCCAGGGGACAAGCCGGTCCACGCGCACATGGACCTGACGCGATCAAAATAATCGGGCAGTTATTTCTAGGAAAGGACAGTTGGAAAACAGGATGAATCGTGAGTGGAACGACAATCAGCCGATTTACCGCCAACTTCGGGATCGTGTCGTCGCTATGATACTCGACGAAGTTCTCAAGGAAGGCGATGTGCTGCCATCGGTGCGCAATGTCGCGGCCGAATATCGCGTCAATCCACTCACGGTTCTCAAAGGCTATCAACAACTGGCGGACGAGGGGCTTGTCGAGACTAGACGAGGTCTCGGTTTTTTCATAAATGCCGGCGCGCGCAATCTGCTGCTGCAAAGCGAACGTCAGAAATTTCTCGCCGAAGAATGGCCCAGGGTTTCAGCAACCATTCAGCGACTGGGGCTCAAGGCGGAAGAACTGCTCAACGGGTCCGCAAAACGCCGGCCGAAGCCGACAACCCCAGTTAAACCAGACAAAGAGGAGCAACACTGAAGCCATGACAGTGATAGAAGCACGTGGCCTCCGCAAGGCCTTCGGCACCACCATTGCGTTGGACGGCATTGATTTGCGTGTTGAAGAGGGCCGCATCCTGGGAGTCATCGGCCCCAACGGTGCAGGCAAGACCACCGCGCTCAACGCCATAGTCGGCCTCACTCCGTATCATGGAGAGCTGCGGGTGCTGGGCCGCGACCCGTGGACCGAGCGCGATCAGTTGATGCGCGATGTCTGCTTCATAACCGACGTCGCTGTGCTGCCGCGATGGATCAGAGTTTCGCAGGCGCTCGATTATGTCGCCGGCGTGCATCCGCGATTCGACCGCGCGAAAGCGGAAGGTTTTCTTGCGAAAACGAACATCCGCAGTACCAGCAAGGTCAGAGAATTGTCCAAAGGCATGGTGGCCCAGTTGCATCTCGCCGTGGTCATGGCCATAGACGCGAAATTATTGGTGCTCGACGAACCAACGCTCGGTCTCGACATCCTATATCGCAAGCAGTTCTACGATTCGCTACTGAACGACTACTTCGATGGCAAACGCACCATCGTCGTAACCACGCACCAGGTCGAAGAGATGCAGAACGTCCTCACCGACGTCATGTTCATCAATCGCGGCCGCATCGTACTCAATTGCAGCATGGAAGAATTCGAGTTGCGCTTTCTGGAAGTCACGGTGCATCCCGAGCAGGTCGCCGCGGCGCGTGCGCTCAAACCGATTCACGAGCGCCAGGTATTCGGGCGCAGCATTCTGCTGTTCGATCGTGTTGATCGCAACCAACTCGCCGCGTTCGGCGACCTGCGCACACCTACAATCGCCGACTTGTTCGTTGCAGTAATGGACAACCAATCCAGTCCGCCACAAGCAGCGGCACAGGGCACGTACCAGGGAGCGGCCCGATGAATACTCCATCGAACGTCATGCCGGAATCGTCCGTCGAATCGCAGGCAATCGCGCGCGCGCACGTCCCGGCGACTCGGCGCATGTACTGGTCGATTCGCCGCGAACTCTGGGAGTACCGCTCAATTTACGTTGCGCCGCTCGCCGCTGCCGCGGTCTTCCTGTTCGGCTTCTTGATCGCTCTGCCGCACCATATGCACGGTGTAAAGACCCTTGACCAGGCGCACGAGGCGCTCGACACACCCTACGAATTAGCGGCAGGTCTGATTATGGGGACGGCTTTTATCGTCGGGATTTTCTACTCTCTCGATGCGTTATACGGAGAGCGCCGCGATCGCAGCATCCTCTTCTGGAAGTCGCTGCCGGTTTCCGACCTCACCACCGTGCTCTCGAAGCTCACCATTCCCCTTATCATTCTGCCGTTCCTGAGTTTCGCCATTGCCGTTGCCACGCAATTTGTCATGCTGCTGCTGAGCAGCGTCGCCCTGCTGGGCAGCGGCCAGAATATCGGGGCATTCTGGGCACACATGTCGTTCTTCCACATGTCGCTGATGCTGCTCTACCATATTGTGACCGTTCATGGCCTCTGGTACGCGCCCCTCTACGGCTGGTTGCTGCTGGTTTCAGCTTGGGCGCCGCGCGCGCCGTTTATATGGGCGTTCTTGCCTCCGTTCGTGATCTGGGGACTCGAGAAGATTGTCTTCCAGACTTCGCATTTCCTCGCCATGTTGCAGTACCGCTTGACCGGACCGGAGCCTTCCTCCGCCGCAGCGCCACACGGCACCGTAATGGAGATCATTTCAGCGCTCACTCTGGCGCAATTTCTCACCACGCCGGGCCTCTGGATCGGCCTGATAATCGCCGCGGCATTCCTCTTCGCAGCCGTCCGGCTGCGCCGCTATCGCGGACCGATTTGATTCGCATCGATTTTGTTTTGGTTTCGTTGTATGAGACTTTCACGCACCACGACTCGTATGTAGTAAGCAAGGAAAGCTCCGATGCTCTTTTCGCCCCTACTCCCAGTTCACGTCGCCGGCGGAATCGTCGGCATGCTCTCCGGAACCGCTTCCCTGATCTTCCGCAAAGGCGGGCGCTGGCACGTCTTGGCCGGAAAAGTCTTTGTCGCTTCGATGCTGATCATGTCCGCATTCGCGGTGTACCTGGCAGTTCTTAAACACCAACCCGGCAATATTGGCGGCGGCATTCTCACCTTCTATCTGATTCTCACGGCCTGGCTTACCGCTCGCCGCAAAGACGGCCAAACCAGTGTGTATGACTGGGCGCTGCTGCTGATTCCGCTGACGCTCGGTGTGCTCACTTGGATGAGCGGGCTGCAAAAGATGCGCAGCCCGGCTCCGCCGGAAGATGGCGTTCCTGCGGGGATGAACTTCTTTATGGGCACGGTCATGCTTCTTGCCGGCGCAGGGGATCTTCGCATGCTCTTGAGCCGCGGCGTCGCAGGAGCCAAGCGCGTCGTGCGCCATCTCTGGCGGATGTGTTTTGGCCTGTTCATCGCAGCAGGCTCTTTTTTCCTGGGACCCTCAAACCGCCCATTGCGGTTGCTTTCAGCGGTGGGGCTCGGACAACATCTCTCACCGGCTCTATTCGGCACTACCCTTTATATATTTCTCAGTGTACTTCCGCTGATTTTGCTGATTTTCTGGGTGTTCCGCGTTTGGTTTTCCTCTACCTATCGAAGAAGACCAACTGCTCCCCAGCCAGGAATTTCGTAACGTAGTGCCGGGCGGCACTTGTCCCGACCGGGTCGGGAGCCCGGCTCATCCGTTCTGCCATTCCGACTCGTTAGGAGGACACAATGTTTGGAGCACGCGCACAAAAAGTCGTACTCATCATCGTAGGGTTGCTGTTCGTGGCCACTATTTATCCGTTGGTGTTCCTGGTGCGCGACGAACCAACCCTGCAGATGATGCTTTCCCTCTATGTCACGCTGGGAGTTTTCCTGCTGCTCGCATCACGTAACCCGTCCGCGCATCGCAGCCTCACCGCCTTCGCCGCTTGGTCGAGCTTCGCCCACGCCGCCACCATGGCCGTCCAGTCAATCGGTGATGTCCACGAACGCCTCCACCTGCTCATCGGCGTAGCTATGTTCGTCATCATCGGCCTGGCTCTGATCGTGGTCTCACCAGCAAAGCTAGCAAAAGTAAGCGCGGCGGCTGCCTCCTCGTGACCGGGTGCGGGCTCTACTTGCAGCCCGCTATGAAAAACGTGTTAGAGCGTTTTCCCTCGCGGAGGAGCCAATGAAAGCCGCTGTCTACACACAATACGGCCCGCCCGACGTCGTCGTGCAAATCACCGACGTCGAAAAGCCCGTCCCCAAGGACGATGAACTCTTAATCAAAGTCCGCGCGGCAAGCGTCAATCCGCTTGACTCGCACCTCATGAAAGGCGGACCGTACATCGTTCGCGTACTGCTCGGGCTGGGCAAACCAAAAATCAAACGACCCGGCGTTGATGTGGCCGGCCAAGTCGAAGCCGTCGGCAAGAACGTCACCCAGTTCAAACCAGGCGACGCCGTCTTCGGCATGTGCAAAGGAGCCTTTGCCGAGTATCTGTGCGCTCGCGAGTCGGCATTCGCCATCAAACCAGAGAACATCACGTTCGAACAAGCCGCGTCCGTACCTGTAGCGGCGCTCACTGCGTTGCAGGGTCTTCGTGACAAGGGGCATATTCAGGCTGGACAAAAAGTCTTGATAAACGGCGCCGCCGGAGGCGTCGGCACCTTCGCCGTACAAATCGCCAAATCCTTCGGCGCACACGTAACCGCCGTATGCAGCACCAGAAATGTGGACATGGTCCGCTCCATCGGCGCGAATCACGTCATTGACTACACCCAGGAAGATTTCACGAAAATTAATCCAGGACAATGTTACGACATAATTTTCGACAACGTCGGCAACCACTCTCTGTCAGCCTGCAGACGCCTCTTAAATCCCAAGGGAATCAACCTCATGGTCGGAATCCTAGGCGGTCGCGGGATCCTCAGTCTCCTGACCCGTTTGCTCACCGCGCTGGTATGGTCGCGGTTCATAAGCCAGAGGTTCGTCTTTTTTGTTGCGAAACTGAATAAACAGGACTTGACCCTCTTGAGCGAACTCATGGCAACCGGAAAAGTAACCCCGATCATCGACAGGTGTTATAGCTTGAAGCAAGTCCCCGAAGCCATCCGCTATCTCTCCGAACAGCACGCCCGCGGAAAAGTAATCATAAATTTAGCAACCAACAATAATTCCTAGCCGCGTGCCGGGTTCTTCCCATATCTAGGGAATCGAGAAATCCCGCGCATCTCCAACAAGCGCCAAGGGCGCGCCACAAGTTAGCCCGGCGCGCAAGCGCTGGGTCCGCAGATAGTGGATCGTCAGCGCCGTAGGTGGCGGCACATTCCTCTACTTGGGGACTTCTTCGAAAGGCGTAGCAAATCGTCCCCGCCTTTTCGTTCCTTCTCGCGTCTAACCCGAAATGTACAGAGCTCCCATGTCCGAATCTTCCGTCGCTATCCCCACCACAAACACCACCCGCAGCCTCTTCCTCCCCATCGCTGTAGGCGGCTTCATCGCCGGAACGCTCGACCTGACTCAAGCCTTCATCCTCTTCGGCCGCCGCGTTCCGCTCGTAATTGCGGCAGGCCTGCTCGGCAAGCAGGCATTTCATGGAGGCGCCAGCACGTACGTTCTCGGCGTCCTGCTGCACTTCTTCATCGCTACGTCGGTCGCTGCCATTTACTACGTCGCCAGCCGCAAGCTCACTTTTTTGACCGAGCACCCTCTGGTCTGCGGCTTGTTCTATGGGATGGCCGTCGAACTGGTAATGAGTTACATCGTTTTGCCGCTCTCCGCCCTTCAATCCACAGGCCCTTACTCCCTTCACGACGTCCTTCTAGGCCTCGTCGTCCACATGATCGTTATCGGCCTGCCCGTAGCCTACAGCATCCGCCGCTTCGCTAAATAGGCTCGAGTAAAGTCGACTGATAAAACCAAGCAGTAAGGATTTGGCACGCGCCCTGCGTAGATAATATCGTGGTATAGTGCCTCAAATCTTATGCCTTGTCTTTGAGGCCAGCAATATGGACGCTCTTTGTCTTATCCACCACCGCCACGCCACCCTTCATCACCCACTTAACCTTCGCGATCACCACGCCAATATCCGCCGTAGGATCCCCCTCTACCGCAACCAAATCCGCAAAGCATCCCTGCGCCACCGCTCCCAATTCGTTCCCTTTGCCCAACAACTCCGCCGCGTTGCTCGTCGCAGTCTTCAACGCCTCTTCCGGAGTCATTCCTGCCTTCACAAACCATCCCAGCTCCCGCGTGTTCTGCCCGAACATCGAATAAACCGCATCCGATCCCATGGCAAACTTCACTCCCGCGCGATGCGCCTTGCGCGCCGTCTCCAAATTCCGCGCGATAAACGCCTGCGACCGCGGCTCAAATCCCGGCGCGTACCCGATCTCGCTTCCGTTCTCGATGTAGTAGCGGTTGTGATCGATCGTCGGCACATAGTACGTCCCGCGCTTCGCCATCTCCGCAATCGTTGCGTCGTCCATGTCCGTCGCATGTTCCAGTGAATCCGTTCCCGCCCGCACCGCGTCGCGCGCTCCATCCGGCCCGTAAGAATGAATCGCGATTTTCTTTCCGAACTGATGCGCCGCGTCCACCGCCGCTTTAATCTCTTCGTAACCGTAAGTTTGAAATCCGGAGGTGTCGTCGTCCGTTCCCGTGGACGCGAACAGTTTGATCAAGTCCACTCCCGCCGCCACCTGCTGCCGCACCACTCGCAACACTTCCGGCACGCCGTCCGCGACCCCTCCTGCCGGCAAATTCAGTCCCGGCTTGTACGGTGTGCTGGTGACGGTTAAGCCATATCCGACCACAAACATTCTTGGCCCGATCATTTCGCCGCGATTGATCAGGTCCCGCATCGCAATGTCCATGTACTGGTCCGAGCCCAAATCGCGCACCGTCGTCACGCCTGCTTCGAGAGTCCGCATCGCTCCCTTGCGCGCCAAAAATACTTCCACCGCCGGAGGATTGTTCGCAATCTGCTTCAGCATGGGAACGCCAGGCGTCTCGTCCGTGTACAGCGTCATGTGCGTGTGTACGTCAATCAATCCCGGCAGCCCATAATATTTCGTCAGGTCCACCACCTCCGCCTGCGCCGGAATCCGCTTCGCATCCGTAGTTACTTCCCGCACCCGGTCCCCATCCACAATCACAATCGCGTTCGTCCACACCGTCCCTTTCCCATCCCACAACTTCCCAAACCGAACCGCCTTAACCTTCGCTTCACTCTTCGCCGCGCTTTTTTCCGAAGGCTTCTGTACAGACGCGTCCTGGGCCCGCTCACTCGTCGCGAACACCAATCCACAAATCACCACGCACATCACAACCAAACTCCGCTTCATCCGCGTCATCACCCCGTCACCTCGCAGCGCATTCAACTCGCACACCGCACCTGATATACCGTGTACCCGCACTCTCTTCAACTTTATTTGCCGGCCTCGTGGTTTCCACCAACCCGTTTTCCGACGGGTGCCCCACACGCCGCATTCGCGTGTGGGGTTGTTGTCTTCATGTTTAACCGTGAACTCGTTCGAACTGTTTGCATCCGGTGTATTTTATTCTCTTGACAACAATAGTCGTCACGGCTATCAGTTGTTCGGGAATCGAGCAACGGCCAGCCCGTCCACAGACTGGTGCTCCGTCATCCCGAGCGTAACGAGGGATCTGCTTTTGCGGCCGTCGCTTGATCGGACTGTGCCATTAAGTCCAGCAGAATGAGTACTTACGTGGTCTCACACAAGTACATCAATCCAAAGGGACTTTAAGTCGATTAGAATGAATACTTACAGAAAGCGCCCAGCTAAGTCCTTTAGATCTCATACTTACGTAAAAAGGTGGGGGGCCTCCTGCACCAGACTCGCGCTCTGTCATCCCGAGCCTTAATGCTGCAGGCAGGCGTAGCGAGGGATCTGCTTTCCGGCCGAGCCACCTCCCAAACAGAATGGATGGCCAAGCTTTGTGTCTCACAAGCGACACTCTTCAGTGATTGGGAGCACAAGCGACCATGGAATTCGGGAAATAATTTTCCGCTTTTTACAAGATTTTCCTGATATTTCTAATTGGAAGACCTGACTATGTGCAAAATGTTTCCGCTGCCCCTGCTTTTCGTTCGTTTTTGGCGCGGAAGACCCGCTACCTCTCACCTCTTAAGGCGCTTCCGTTCGGCAGCAAAATTGCCTGTTGGTACTGTGAGGAACGTTACCGTGCCCAGGCCCGTGGTCGCACCAAAATCCCGCTACGCCCATCTCCCTCGCATCTTCGCGCGAGCGGCGATGCTGTTCATTCCTGCAGTACTGCTAGTCACATTCTTGACCGTCAAGGTTCTCCGCCACAGCGCTGCCGAACAGGCACAGATGCCGGCCTATTCGCAGGACGCGAATGCGCAGGAATCGCTCGACCTTTCCGCCGCGTCGCAACCGCAACGCCCGATCTTTCCCTATTCTATCGTCCCCGGCGGCGTTCGCGACGCGCGCGAACTGCAGTCTGTTGTCTCCCACGATCCTGTCGTGGCACAACATTATTCCGATTTTCGCATTGCCGCGGCTCGCACCATACGCCTTGAAAAGCCGCTTGAAATGTACGTCTCATATCGCCGCAACAATAATGTCTACTGGACCAGAAATCGCATGGTTATTCCCGCGGGCGAAACTTTAATTTCAGACGGCGAAAATCTTGCTCGCGTGCGCTGTGGAAATCGTCTTTCGGCTATCGCCGCGAAACCGGTTTCGGTATCCGAGCCAAGCAAAGAAGCGTTGAACACCCCGAATTTTGTTCCGCCTTTGATGGCGGAATTTCTTCCCGGCGATGGCGACGGTTTTTTCCCTGGCGCGCCGGCGAGCGCACTTCCCGCTCTGCCTCCGGGGTCCACCACCACCACCGGCGCGAACACACCGCCCCCGGCGATTTTTCCCCCGCTGTTTCCTCCGGGTGTCCATCCAAATAGCCCGAATACGCCTATTGTCCCACCCGTTTCCACTCCAGAGCCCGGCACGTTCACTTTTCTTTTCGCCGGTATCGTGATGATCGCCGTGCTGGTTGGACTGACACTGCGGCGCACTGGCTCCGCTTAAACTCTGCTCACCACGCCCCTCTGAAACTGAAACGCTTGTTTCGCCACCAGTAATTGCGCTGTATACTCCCGTACAAGTCTGTATACGGACAACCCAGCCAATGCCAGAAGCTACTCAGGGCGGCCCCGGTAAGGAACGCAGGCTCGAATCGTGGGGCGAAATAGCGGCGTATTTGCGGCGCGAAATTCGCACCGTGCAGCGCTGGGAGAAAACCCTCGTCCTGCCTATTCACCGGCTGCAGGTCGGCAAACAAAGTTCGGTTTACGCGTATCCGTCCGAGCTTGATAAGTGGTATCGCGAGCGCGAACCGCGCGATGTAAAGGAAGACGACTTCACCGATGAGCCTTCCGTGGCTCCCAACAACGCCTCTAATCCCACCGATTCCGTCGCGACGTTGATTCCCACAGTCGAAACGCAACCGCAAATCGC
>WNFA01000183.1_pt1 | contig 60035 bp, 55 predicted proteins | sample 5400481 | NCBI WGS metagenome assembly WNFA01 (sample SAMN13153340, study PRJNA577476) | soil metagenome | isolation source: 120 cm saprolite under Douglas fir tree site 2 hole 1 replicate 2 | place: USA:California | collected 2015-04-18 | reverse complement strand
TTGCGTGCGGTCGCCCAGCCACGTCTGAGTGCGTGCCACCCGCCCTGCTTCTCGTGCGAGAGGCCGGCCTTGGTCTCGGCGCGGCGCAGCCACCTCTTACAGTCGTAGTACGTGATCGTCTTGCTCCGGTCGCGCGGATCTGGGAACACGAACGCTGCGCCCCACAGACCGGTCTGCTGTTGCCACCGCGCGAGCGCCGCGCTGGCCTGTGCGTTCATCGGGATCGTGTGCTCGTGCTTCTTGTGATCCGGCTTGACGTCAGCGTACCACGTAATCGCCCCGTGTGGCGCATCCTTGGTCCGCTTGAACGAGACGTCGCGCCAGCGTAGTCCGTCGAACTCACCGTCCCGGTCGCCGAGCCTCGCGGAGATGCGATGGCCAGCGTGCCACGCCAAGTCGAGCAGCACGGCGAACGTGGGTGGGAACTTCCCGGCCACGGCCTTCAGCTTCTCGTAACGCTCCGGTGTGGCCACGACGCGCCGGGGCTTGTGGTCCGAGTGCATCGCCTTCAGGAGGGGCTTGGTGCCGAGGGGATTGACGTCGAGTAGCTCCTCGCCGCACGCCCAGTTGATCACGATCGACAGCGAGACGAGATCGCGGTGGCCCGCGACGTCTACGCCGTTGCGGTGCGCCAGGTATTTCTGCACGTGGCTCGGTTTGAGATCGCGCACGTCGAGGTCGGCACCGAGATAGTCCCGCACGCGCGTGATCGACGACAGCATCCCGTTTCGATACCGCTCCGGGCGGCCGTGCAGGCCATCCACCTCGTACTTCTTGATCAGTTGGCCGAGCGTGAGACCATCACCACCGCCGGACTCATCCTCGTCCGACTCCGTCGCGATGCGCTCGATGAGGTCTAACCCGAGCCCCTCGGCCTTTTGCTTCCGCTCCTTCTCGGTCGCGCCCAGACTGATCCACGTGACCTTTGGCGCGATCTTCTGGTAGCGCGGCCGACCATCGACTTGTCGGGCTGCGAACAGCGGACCCATCACGCTTCAATTCCGTGACACGAAGTAGGACGCCTGGATACCTGGGATCGCGAATGCGCGTCACGCTCCGCAATGAGGGATTTCCCTTTTGACGTTTCATCGTGACCTCCTGACCTGCTTCACCTTCTTGACCTTCACCATCACCGGCGTCGGGATGACCTGCTTCACCTTCTTGACCTTCACCGTCACCGGCGTCGGGATGACCTGTTTCACCTTCTTGACCTTCACCATCATCTTGTTCCGTTTCATTATGACCTCCTGAGTTTGGAAATCGGTGTGACCTGCTTGGTGTCCTTCTGCTGTGCATCGCGGCGTACTGGACGACCGCGACCGTGCTGCGGCTTCATCTTGAGATCGCCGCGCCGAACACGTGGCGCATGCTTGCGGCCGGCGTTCGGTAGATCACCGGTCGCGATCTGTTTCCTGATGTAGTCGGGTGAGTAGCTGGTGAGCTGCGCGGCATCTGTGACCGTGAGCGTCTCGGCGCCGAATGCCTCCAGCGCCCGCTCCAGCTCCACCGCGGCGGTGCGCCAGATCCGCGCCGAGTTCGGGTCGCCGAACTGGTGCAGGTAGTCGGCGCGCTGCCGCCAGAGCGCAGGCAGGTCGCCAGGAATGAGAAGGGCCTCCATGCTGTTTGAGGTACCAGCGGAGGCCCTTAACGAACTGCGGAACTATTACCAGCAACTATTACCAGCGGGTACTGCCAAGCTGCTAAGTTGAATCGGGACGGCGGGATTTGAACCCGCGACCCCCTGAACCCCATTCAGGTGCGCTACCGGGCTGCGCTACGTCCCGAAACTGGAATCGGCCGACACGAAACCGCCCTATACCGAGCCGGACGCGCAAGATAGCCGCACGTCACGCCATACTCAACCGAGCAGAGCCCGCCCCTTACGCCGATGATCCCGGCTGTGCGGTGTTCACTCTCAGGAGAGCGTTGACGGGACACACCCGCGTCCGGGCAGTCTGGAACGCGCCGACGGCGACAAAGACGCCGCCGATCAATCCCCAGTAGCCCTTGTGCATCAGCGGCAGCCACGCGTCGAGCACCGATAGGATGAGCAGCGGGTAGCCGAATGGGGCAGTCCCGTCCTTAAACCCGCCCATCGCCAGCAGGATTCCCACATACATCATCACCGCGCACACGATCCAGGTGAGAAACCCGAGGGCTTGAAAGAAGCCATCGAGCGCCGCCAATCCGCCGAGGAGCGCGAGCGTGCCGGCCACGAGGCGCGCGCGGGCGTCGAGCGCGCCGACGTTGATAGTGCCTTGCGCCATCATAGAGAACACCTCTCGTGAAGGGCCAAAGCCTACCTAACGATACGGCCCGCAGGCCCGGGCTCAAGGTCGGTTCACGGCGACTGGCGCACCTGGCCGCCGCGCCGTAGTATCGATTGGGACCCCTCCCGGAGGTTGCACCATGGCGACCGTCCGCGATATCCTCGCCAAGAAGGGCAGCAGCGTCATCTCCGTCGCGCCACATGAAACGGTGCTCCGCGCCGCCGAGCTGATGAGCGAGCGCGGCATCGGAGGGCTCGTGGTCACACGTGGCGGGCGGCTGGCCGGGATCTTCACCGAGCGCGACATCTTGCGCCGGGTCGTCGCTCAGCGCCTCGATCCGGTGACCACGCCGGTCGCCCGGGTCATGACGGCACCCGTCACGGCCTGCGCGCCCGATACGCCGGTCGACGAGTGCGCAGCCATGATGACGGCCAAGCGCATCCGCCATCTCCCCGTCGTGGCCGGGCGCGATCTAGCCGGCGTCATCACCATCGGCGATGTGCTTGCCTTCCAAGTGACTGAGCAGCAAGCGACCATCGACTACATGCATCACTTCATGTTCGACCTCCGGTAACGCCCTATCCTGCAAGGTCTTGCTGCCTGAGGGCGGGGCGCCGGTTGTACGGCGCGGGTGTCGGATTGCATATTGGTCCCCCCTATGGCTATCGGCGATCGCGACCTCTGGGTGTTCCGGATCGTGCACCAGGACACGGGCAAGCCCGCACCGGGCGTCCCCGTGACGGTGCTCGATAAGGCCGGGAACGCCGCCGGTCACTGGGTGAGTGACGGGGAGGGGATCGTCGCCGTGCCGCGTCGTGACACCACCAAGCTGCGGCTCCGCGTCGGGCTCCGCAGCGAGGATCCGATCGAGCTCACCACGGCGACGCTCGGTGACGAGCCGACGCCGCTCGCCGCGCCGACCCAGCTGCCACCCACCGCCGGAGCCGGCGGGGAACACCCCGTGCTCGAGCGCCAGGTGACGGCGACGCTCCCCGCCGCCGATGCGCCCGAAGTGCCAGGGCACGTGCTCTACTTCCAGCGGCTCGCCTTGTTCGCCGAGCGAACGGTCGCGAGTGCCTCACCCGCGCGCGACACGGTGGCCGATTTCTTTTCCCCCGCGACCGACGGTCCCGCCGCGATGCGCTACGGGGCGCTGATCGAAGTGGAGGAATACTGGCAATCGCTCGGCGTCCAGTGGGGCGAACTGCTCTACAGCGTGACACTCACGCCCGGCGACGAAGCGAAGCTCGCTGTGCTCGACGGTCGCTGGCGGCGCGAGTCGGAGGGGCGCGAGCGCCCCCTCCAGATCCTCGCCCGCATGGTCGGGACGTCGATGCTGGGCGACTTGGTCACGGCCCTCCGGCCCGAGCTGCAGCTCGACCCCGTGACCCTCGTCGAGCCGGGCCTGGAAGCGCCGGCCGCCGAGACAGCCCAGATCGTCCGGGATCGCACCGAGCGCATGAGTCACGCGCTGCGCCGCCGTCCGCTGGGCGTCGTGGATGTACCGGCCGACACGCCCGCCACCGGCGCGATCCGTACCGTGCGCAATACGACGCGCGACCGGCTCGTCACATTCCATTTCTTCGAGCCGCTCGAGCGCTTCAAGGTGCAGGTGCGGAGCCCGCGGGCCCGTCCCGTGATCTTCGTGCCGTTCCGGTTGCCGAACGTCGCGACGGCAGACGTCGTCCGGCGGTTCGGTTACCTGTTCCGACGCACCCTGCTCGACCGCGGCCTTTTGCCCGATCTCGAGCGCCTGCTCGCGGGAGACACCCCGAGCCCGCCGAGCGGCGCGTCCGGCCGACTGCTCGAGCACGTCGAGGCGAACCTATTGTATTACTCGACCGCGATCATCTCCGCCGGGGATCCGGCGGCGCGCCACGTCGCGCTCTCCAAGTTGCGGGATCCGGCCGGGCGCCCGCTCACCGATGTGGTGGAAAACACCGTGGCCGGGCGCGTCGGGAACGCGATCGCGTTGCCGCTCCGCGCTGCGGCCGATCTCCCGCGCGAGTGGCGCGACGCGCTGGCCGCCTATCAGGCGCGACCACTGCGCGGGATCGAGGGTTTCGTCGTCACCATCCCGCACCCCGGCGTCTGGGTCAATGCTCAGGCCCACGCGCCGATGCAGCAACAGGCGGATTCGCGGGAAGCAGCCGGGTGAGCGCTCGCGGGAGCGACATCGTACGGACGGGCCCGCCGGCGCGGGCTTTTTTTCGGACGTTGAGGATCGCCCGCGCGAGCGGATCGCGGACAGTGCCCATGCAACACTTCGCCCTCCGCACTGTCGTCCACCGGATGCTCGCCCCGCTCGCCGGCCTGGCGCTCGCCGCGTGTCCAGCCCCGACGGCTGAAATCACGCCGCGGGCGACGAAAGACACCGTCGGAGCAGGCACGTCAGCCGTGCGCGCCGCGTCCGCCCGTGACACGGCGTCCGAGCAGCGCGCCGCCCGGCTCGAGCTGCGCCTGCTCGAGCGCGAGGCGCAGCTTGAGGAGCTCGAGGCCCGGCTCGACGAAGCCCGCCAGGAAGTCGTCCGCGCCATGGCGAAACTGCAAACGGTCGCGAGCCGCGCCGAAGCAGCGTCGGCGATGGCCGAGGCGGAGATTGCAATCCAGTCGCTCCGCGCGGCCGGCGGCGCGCCGGCCCCCGACTTGGTGCAGGCGAGCGCGTTGCTCCAGCAGGGCAGCGTCGAGTTCGCGAAGCACAACTACGGAGGCGCCGCCTATCTGGCGAACCAGGCAAAGAGTGTGGCGGGTGCCGGCAAGAGCCGCCTCGGCGGGGGCCGTGCCCCGTTGCGCCCAGGGGAGGTGTCCTTCGCCGTGCCGCTGCGACTCCAGGCCGTGGCACGGGGCAACGTGCGCGACGGCCCCGGTGCCACGTACAAGGTGCTCTTCACGGTCGAGCCGGGAGCCGTCCTCCTCGGGTACTCCTACGTGGAACAATGGGTGCACATCGCCGATGAGAGCGGGCGGGGCGGCTGGATGTTCCTGAGCTTGGTGGGGCGCCGGGAGCCGGGGGCCCGCTAGCGCGCGGGGCGCATCACGCGGTCTCGGCCCGTGCGCTTCGCCTGGTAGAGCGCGGCGTCCGCGGCCGCGAGTAACGCCTCGGGCGTCGCGCCGTCCTCGGGGAACTGCGTGATGCCGATGCTGAGCGTGAGCTTGCCGCCCACCACTTCGTCGCGCGCGAGGCCCGCGCGGATGCGCTGCACCGTCTCGATCGCGCCAGCGGCTTCCGTCTCCGGCATCACTACCACGAACTCCTCACCCCCGTAGCGCGCTGCGCAGTCGACGTCGCGCGTCGACCCCCGCAGAATCGCCGCGATGCGCGCGAGGGCCGCGTCGCCCGCCAGGTGGCCGGAAGCGTCGTTGTATGCCTTGAAGTGGTCCACGTCGAGCATCACGAGGGCGAAGGGGTGCTTGAGCCGACGCGCACGGCGCACTTCGTTGGCGAGACTCTCCATCAGGTAGCGCCGGTTGTAGAGCCCCGTCAGGTCATCGGTGATCGACAGCCGTTCGAGCTCCCGGCGACCCTCGGACAGGCGTTTCACCATGTCGTTGAACACTTCCGTCACGTAGCCCAGTTCGCCGCCGCCCACGACCGGCAGGCCGACCGCGAGGTCGCCCGCCGCAACCCGGGCGGCACCCTCGGTCAACCGGTCGAGCGGTCGCGTGATCAAGAACCCGAGGAGATAGGCCAGCAGACCCACCCCCACGAGCAGCGCCGCCACGATCAGCATCGTCACGTTCCGAAGGTGCGTCACTTGGCGGTAGGCGTCCATCGCGGGGACTTCCACGAGCACCGCCCAGTCGGGTTGCGGAACGCGTTTCGCCATCGCCACCACCCCGTCGCCCTCCAGGCCGCCAAATTCGACCGCCGAGCCTTCGTGGTCGAGCAGGCCGCGTACCACCGTCGGGTCGAGCGTACGTCGCATCAACTCCACCGGACTCGACCCCGCGCTTGAGCCGACCATCGGGCGGCCGTCGGTGGTGATCAGGTAGACGCGGCTCGAGGCGCCGGCGGCGAAGCGCCGCAGCAAGGCGTGCGCGGCGGCGAGGTCGAGCTTGGCCGTGAGCGCGCCGAGCAAGCGTCCGCCAGTCTGGTAGATCGGGACGGCGAATACGATGATCCCTTTGCCGAGCGCGTCGTCTACGTACGCTTCGCCCACGACCGCATGCTCGGCGCGGATGGTCGTGGCCCAGTGCCGGGGGAGGCGAACCGCGGTGGGCTGCTTGGCGGTCGTCGCCGCGGCTCCTCCTTCCGGGTTCACCGCCACGAGCTCCTGGTAGTCCGGGAAGTGCTCCCGCACCGAGCGCAGGAAATCCGTGAGCCGCGCGCGGGCGCGGTCTGGGGCCGGGCGGGAAACCCGGTCCAGGTTCTCCGACACCTCGTACGAGCTCGCGAACACGCGGAGCTCGTACAGCCGCTCCTTCACCCACAGGTCGGTTTCGCGCGCCGTTTGCGCGCTGACGCTCTGCAGCTCGCCCGTGATCTTCTCGGCGAGCGAGCGCTTGTTCTGCAGATAGGAAATCCACGCCGTGGTGAACGAGGGGATGACCGTGGCGAGCACGCCGAACACGACCATCTTGCTACGGATGCTGTCCAGCCGTAGCGCGCGCAGCAGCCGTGCGACCGCTTGCTCCCAGGACGTCGCGACTGCCCTAGAAGTTGGGCTCGTCGGCGGTTGGGCCGTAGAGAGCGGGGACCGGGACCCCGTTGAGCCGCAGGTAGACGGTGAGCTGGGCGCGATGGTGCACTAGATGATTCAGCACCGAGCGGCGGTACACCGTGAACTTGGGATTCGTGGTGACGGTGCGACCGCCGACCTTGAAGGCCCATGGCCGCTTGAATGCCGCGTCCGGCGCGTCCACGAGGGCGGCGCGTGCCGTAGCGGCGTTCGTGTCGAAGAGAGCGAGGATACGAGCCGCGCTCTCGAGCACGTCGAACTTGGGGGGCGGCCCGCCGGGGGGCGCGATGTCGAGCTCGTCGCGCATGACGACGTTGACGGCCCACCCCGGCAGCTCGGCCACGAGCGTCGCGAGCCGGCTGAGCGTCGTCGACTTGGGGTGTGGCTTCCACGCCGACTTGCCGTCAGGCACCCGCTCGAGCACGCGGCGGGTGGCGGCCATCTCCTCATCGAACTCGGGCAGTAGCAGATCGGCGATCGCCATCAGCGACCTCGCGCGGGGCATTGGTGACCGGCAAGGTACCCCGCCGTCGCCGGGTCCGGCAAGCTGCATCGCTATTCGGTCCGGCCGCGCGCCTCCTGCTCGAGGAGGCGCCGCTTGCGTTCGGGGCCCCAACGGTAGCCGCCCATCCCGCCGTCGCCGCGTACCACCCGGTGACACGGGATCACGAGCGCGGCGGGATTGGCAGCGCATGCGCGGGCCACCGCGCGGGCCGCGCCGGGATGGCCCGCGGCTGCGGCCACTGCCCCATAGGTGCGCGTTTCCCCAGCGGGAATCCCGCGGACCGTTTCCCACACGCGCCGCTGGAACGCCGTGGCCGGCACGTCGAGCAAGAGGTCGATGGAGCGGTCGCGGCTCGCGCGGTCGTCCAAGAGCGGTGCGACGGAGCGGCGGAGCCGCTCGTCGTCGCACTCGAGCCGAGCGTCCGGATAGTCGCGCGCGAGCTCGGCCGCAAGCGCGTCATCCGACTCGCCCCATCGCGCGGCGCAGATGCCGTGCGCCGTGGCAGCGACGAGCAACCGGTCGAGCGGTGCGTCCACAATGGCGTAGGTGATCACCTGGCTCATGGTCTCCCTCCCTTTTCCGCAACATGCCGGTCCCACGCGCCGCCCGCTATCCGGTTTTGACGGCGAATCAGCGGCGTGGTAGCGTTGGGAGGAACTCGCACAGTGGAGGGTGGCGGTGAGCGGCAAGCGGCAGGCCACGTGGTATCGGTGGAACGATGTCCCCCGCGAAGAGGTGCACGAGCAGCTGTCGCGTCGTCTCATCACCGGTGACCGGTTGATGCTGGCGCACGTGTACCTGAAGAAAGGGTGCGTCGTCCCGAAGCACTCTCACGAGAACGAGCAGTTCACCTACATCCTGGAGGGCGCCCTTCGCTTCCTCGTGGGCGACGACGGTGCCCACGACGTCGTGGTCCGGGCGGGGGAAGTGCTGCATCTCCCGGCACACGTGCCCCACGAGGCGCACGCGCTCGAGGACACGCTCGATGTGGACGTGTTCTATCCGCCGCGCCAGGACTGGCTCGACAAGACCGACGCGTATCTCAGAAAGAAATGACGAGCGAGGTGGGAACGATGGCGATCAATCCGCGCCCAACGCGGGCCAGGCGCGTGGCGCGGCGGTACTGCGTGCTTCGGCTTTAGCCGTCAGCTGGTGTGCCCGATGGCCCTGAGAAATGCCCGATCCCACGCGGCCGAGATGCCCTCGCGCGCCGAGTACGGCCCCGGCTCGTAGGCGCGTGAGCCGATCCCGAGCTGCGAGCGCTCGCAAATGTTCCAGTCCTGGCGGTTGGTCTCGTCCCAGAAGCTCACCGCGTCCTCGGGCGCGAAGCCCGGCTGCCCGAACGCGTCGGGATGGAACAGCCACTCGCAGGTGATGTGGGTCCGGTCGGAGGCCTCGGGCGAGAGCGTGTGGAACATGACGTAATCGGGATGCAGTGACAGCAGCATGTTCGGGAAGAGGGAGTAGAAGTACACGCGGTGCTGGTCCTCCGCCGCCAGGTCGCCGACGGCTGGCCCGCAGGCGCGGCCGCTCAGCGTGAGGCTGCCACCCGGCGCCGTGATGACCATGTAACCGCCGAGATACGGTCCCTCGAACAAGTCGTTCTCCCCACTGGTGTAAGGCGTGAGCTTCGCGAGCCCCGGATGGATCACGGGGCAGTGCAGGCATTCGGAGAAGTTCTGGAAGATGAGCTTCCAGTTGGCTCGCACGTCGTAGTCGGTGCGGCGGCCGGAGCGAAGGCGGGCGAGGTTGAAACGACTGAAGCGGCCCGCGAGCGGCGCGAACGCCTGTGCGAACGGCTCGGGATCGCGCGCCAGATTGATGAAGAGGAACCCCTCCCAGGCGGCGAGCGCAACCGGATGCAGCGGGTAGTCGCGCTTGTCGAACCCGGGCACCTCATTCATGTGCGGCGCGCCGATCAACGTTCCGTCGAGCGTATAGGTCCAGGCGTGGTAGGGGCACTGGATGGTCTCCGACAGGCGTCCGTGCTCCGCGGTGCACAGGCGGGTGCCGCGGTGACGGCATACGTTATAGAATGCGCGTACCGCCCCATCCTGGCCGCGCACCACGATGACGCTCTCCCCCGCGACCGTGCGGAGCACGTAGTCCCCCGGCTCGGCGAGCTCCCCTTGGCGACCGACGCACAGCCAGCGCTGGGCGAAGATGCGCTCCTGCTCCTCGCCGTAGACGTCGGAGCTCACGTAATAGCGCCGCGGCAGCGTGCGCTGCCCCGGCTGGTAGGCCTGCGTCGCCTTGACGAACGTGCCCATGGTGGCTCAACGCTAGAGAGCGCCGCGCCCGAACGCCACCCCCCGCCGCTCGGGGCCCAGCCGCGCCACGAGGGCGCCGAGCACGAACACCGTCGCCGCCGAGAAGGCCATGGCCTGCGCGTAGCTCGTATGCGCCGCGAACAGCGCCTGCGCGTGCGGGATCTGACCGGCGATCGCCACGCCACACTGATAGGCGAACCCGGGCAGGAACCCCCGTACGGCGTTGGGCGAGAGCTCGCTCAAGTGCGCGGGAATGACTCCCCAGGCGCCTTGAACGAAGAACTGCATGATGAATGCGCCGGCCACGAGCAGGGGGAGGGCCGGCGCGAACGCCCATAGAGGGATGGCCAGCACTGCGCCGGCGAGGGCGAGCGCGATGGTGCGGCGTCGCCCCAGGCGGTCGGAAAAGAGCCCACACACGACGCCGCCCACGAGGGCGCCGACCTGGGAGAACGCGGTCACGGCGGCACGCGTCGCCGGTCCGAGCCCCCAGTCGCGCTCGAGGAACGCGGGGTAGAGGTCTTGGGTGCCGTGAGAGACCATGTTCATCAGCGCCATCAGGCCGGTCAGATAGAGAAAGAGTTTCCAGTGGGATGCGATCGCCCGGCCCAGGTCGCTCCAGTTCTCGTGCCGGGTTTCGCGCCATACCGCGGATTCCCGCACCCGCGCCCGCACGAACAGTGCGAGCAACGCAGGCAGACCGCCGATGAAGAACAACGGACGCCACCCCCAGGATGGGAAGACGACCAGGTGGCACAACGCCGCCAGCAGGTAGCCCGCGGCATACCCCTGCTGCAGCAGCCCCGAAATCACGCCCCGCAGCCGCGGCGACACCTTCTCCATGACCAGGGACGAGCCCACCCCCCACTCGCCCCCCATCCCAATCCCGAACAGCGCGCGCAGCACGAGGAAGCTCGCGTAGGTCGGCGCGAGGCCGGTGAGCACCTCGACGACGGAGAAGAACACGAGATCCGCCATCAACGGCAACCTCCGGCCGTAGCGGTCCGCGAGCAGCCCGAAGATGAACGCGCCCACGGGGCGGAACGCCAGTGTCACGGTGAGCGAGAGGGCGATGGCCGCGTCTGACTTGCCGAACTCCTTGGCGATGGCGGTCAGCGTCATCACGACGAGGAAGAAATCGAACGCGTCGAGCGTCCAGCCGAGGAAGCCGGCGACGACGGCGGCGCGTTGATCGTCGGCGACAGGACGGGCGGCGGTCATTGGTGTCCGAGTCGGGGAGCTCTAGATTAACCCAGTTACCTGCATCTCACGACCCGGGAGGTCGACGTGCGCGCGTACGATGTTGTGGCTCGGTTGCTCGTGGCACTCGCTGGCCCCACACTCGGGGCGCAGACCGCCAGTCCGCGCCCGGCCATCGCCGTGCTGAACCTCCAGTTCGACGGCCGGTTCGCCAACGTGCTCGAACCGGGCGATACGGCCGTCGCCGCGGCGGCGACCAGCCGCCTGCTCGAGACGCTCAAGGCCTCCGATCGCCGCCGACGGGAACCCCTGCGATAACCCCTGCGCGGTCGCTGTCGGTCGCGAGCTCGGCGCCCGGTGGGTCGTGAGGGGCACGGTGGTCAAGACGAGCAACCTCGTGTGGGTGCTCACCGCCCAACTCATCGATCTCCGCAGCAATCGACTGATCCTGTCGGACAGCTACGAGCTCAAAGGCGACGCGAGGCGTATGGGCCCTGCCGGCGCACACGTCCTCGCGCAGCGGGTCGAAAAGGCAGCAAGCGCGAGCGTCGCGACGGCCGCTCCGTCCCCATGAGGCCACTCCCCGCCAGGCGATAGTCGGCTCACGCTGGTGCGTCGCCGTCACGCGGTCGCCTTGTGCGCCGCCGCGGCGCGAGTTCACTTTGACGGGCTTTCGAATCCCCGAGGGGCCCGTGTGACGATTCTCGCGGAGGGATCACTACCTCGACTGGGAACAGGTCGCCGATCCCCAGATCTCGCCCGACGGCGCGCAGGTCGTCTATACGCGCCGCTGGGTGAACAAGATCGACGACAAGTGGGAGTCGGCCCTCTGGATCATGAACGCAGACGGCTCGCACCACCGCTTCCTGGTGAAGGGGTCCGACGCCCGCTGGTCGCCGGACGGCACGCGCATCCTCTACTTGGCCGAAGGCGAGCCCAAGGGTACGCAGGTGTTCGTGCGCTGGATGGATACGGAAGGCGCATCGTCGCAGGTGACGCGGGTGACGGAGCTGCCCAGCGTGCCCAAGTGGACACCCGCCGGGAAGGCGATCACGTTCGTGATGCCCGTTCCGGACTCAAGCCTGTGGAGCATCTCACTTCCCAAGCCCCCTGAGGGGGCGAAGTGGACGCCCGCACCCCGCATGGTGAACGACCTGCACTACCGGCAGGATCGGGTCGGGTTCATGGAGCAGGCGTTCACCCACCTCTTCCTCGTGCCGGCGGACGGGGGGACGGCCCGGGCACTCACCAGCGGCCGGTGGAATGTGGGAGCGCGCTTCGACGGGCTCGCGTTCGGCGCGGGCTACGATTGGTCACCGGACGGACGCACCCTCGTGTTCGATGGGCTGCGCGATACAACCTGGGACCACCAGTACCAGGAGTCTCGGATTTATGCGCTCGACGTGGCGAGCGGCGCCATCAAACCGCTCGTCGCGAAGCCGGGGTTCTGGGCCAATCCCACAGTCTCACCGGACGGTCGCAGCGTCGCGTTCACCGGTTACGATTCGACGGGCCACACCCACCGCACGTCGGACCTCTACGTGATGGGGATCGACGGCGCGGGAATGCGCGATGTGTCCAAGAGCTTCGATCGCGATCCCGCGGACTTGCAATGGGCGCTGGATGGGAAAGGGATCTACTTCGCAGCGGGCGACCGCGGGTCGATCAACCTGCGCTACGCGGATCTCTCCGGTGCCGTGCGCGACATCACGCAGGGGGCGCAGGTCGTGTCGCTCGCTTCAGTGGCCCGCACGCTCGTCGCAGTGGGTGTGCGGAGCGATCCGGATCATCCGCCGGACGTGGTCCGGGTCGATCTGCGGCGGCCGCAACCTGTCACGCGGCTCACCAGCCTGAACGACGGCCTACTGACGAACAAGCGGCTCGCGAAGATCGAAGAGGTGTGGTACAACTCGAGCGGCGGGGCGCGAGTGCAGGGTTGGATCGTGCGGCCGCCAGGGTTCGAGGCCACGAAGAAGTACCCGTTGATCCTCGAGATCCATGGCGGGCCGTTCGCGATGTACAACGTGGGCTTCTCCTACATGTTCCAGAACTTCGCAGCGAACGGCTACGTGGTGCTGTACGTGAACCCGCGGGGCAGCACCGGCTACGGAGATGCCTTTTCGAACGCCATCGACCACAACTATCCCGGCCCCGACTACGACGACCTGATGGCCGGAGTGGACGCCGTGATCGCGCGCGGCTATGTGGACACGACCCGTATGTACGTGTCGGGATGCTCGGGCGGGGGCGTGCTCTCGAGTTGGGTGATCGGCCACACCCAGCGCTTCGCCGCCGCCGCCGTGCGCTGCCCGGTGATCGACTGGATCAGCATGGCAGGGCAGACCGACATCCCGCTCTTCACGTACAGCTTCTTCCATCAGGCGTTCTGGGACAAGCCGGACGAGTGGCTGGCGCACTCGTCGCTGATGTACGCCGGGCGCGTAACGACGCCGACGCTCTTGATGACGGGCGAGCTCGACCGGCGGACGCCGATTCCCCAGACCGAGGAGTACTACGCGGCGCTGAAGCTGCGCGGCGTGTCGACGGTCATGCTGCGCTTCAACGGCGAATACCACGGCACGGGATCGAAGCCGTCCAACTTCATGCGGACCCAGCTGTACATGATGAGCTGGTTCCAGAAGTATCGCCGCCCGACCGCCGAAGCGGCGACCGGCGCGGGCAATCGGTAGCTGGCGAGGTGCGCGTCGGGTGCTCGTCGGTGATCGCATGCTGAGGCCGTCGCCCCCGGGCGGCTCTCGGCGCCCTCAGGGCGACGCTCGAGTGAGCCGCCGCGCGATGAGCCCGGCAGCGAGCTGCGCGTCGCGATTGATGTTGTAGAGACCACCGGTCGCGTCGTAGTTGTGGCCCACGACGTACAGGTCCGGCTGGTCGAGACTCACGACGCGGTCCCGCCGGCGAGCGAAGCCCTTCGGGTCGATCTGAATCTGCGTGCCGAGGAGTCCGAGCGCGGCCTCGAAGCCCGTGGCAAGGATGATGTCGTCGAACTGCCCAACGGTGCCGTCGGTGAAGCGGGCGCCGTCCGCCGTGAGCTCCGCCACGCCCGCCCGTACGGCAACGAGCCCGGCGGCGATCGCGTCCACCAAGTGGAAGCCGATCACCGGGATGGCGTCGAGCGGGCTGTGGGAAGGACGCGGCAACATCGGCTTCCCGCGCCTGAGCTCGGTCACGACCCGCACCAGGCCGACCACGCGCTCTTGAGCGAGGCGCGGCAGCTTGCGCACCCAATAGGCGACGTATTGGATCGGCAGCCCCGCGATCGTGAGCGGAACGACGTGCGCGCCCGAGCGCACGGCGACGCTCACCCGACCCCCGGCCCGCGCGATCTCACTGGCGATCTCGGCGCCCGAGTTGCCCACGCCTATGACCAGCACCCGCCGCCCGCGGTAGGGGTCGGGTCGCCGGTAGGTGACGCTGTGCGCGATCCGTCCGGCGAAGCGCTCCTCCCCGGGGAGCTGCGGGCGCTTGGGGTTCGCCACGATCCCCGTCGCCACGACGACGGTGTCGGCTGAGTACGGGCCACGCGATGTACTGAGCGTCCAGGCACCGTCCGATCGCGCCAGGCGCGTCACGGTCGCGCCCGTCTGGACGGGCAGCTCGAACGCCACCACGTAGCGCCGCAGATAGTCCCAGAAGTCGCGACGCGGCAGGAACAATGGTGCGGAACGCGGGAACGGCATGCCGGGGAGGCTGGACATGTGCTTGCCGGTGTGCAGCGTGAGGCTGTCATACAGGTTCGCCCAAGTGTGGCCCGCTGCGTCGCCGCCCTCGAGCACGCGGTGCGGGACGCCGCGCTGGCGTAGTTGCTGCGACGTCGCGAGCCCGGCCGGGCCCGCCCCTACCACGACGACCGGCACGTGCTCAGGCATGGGCCGCCGGGGCGGGGCGGCGGAGCAAGGTCGCCGCGTCGCGCCGCACGCCCTCCGCTACGCGGTCGGCGAGGGCCATGATCGTCAGGTAGGGGTTGATCTCGAGTGAGTCGGGGAAGAGACTCGCGTCTGCCACGCGCAGCCACGGGAGACCGTGGACCTGCCCCCAGGCGTCGGTGACCGAGTCCGCCGCGCTCCGCCCCATCGCGCAGCCGCCCATCAGATGCGCCGCCGACACGGCAAGTGACCCCGGTCGGAAGTGCCTGGCGGTGATCCGCTGCTCGAGTCGCGTGGCGTCGGCCGCTTCGAGGAGCGGTGGCGCGGCGGGGGCGTGGACGCGGAGCGCTCCCGCGGCGAACGCGATGCGCGCCGCCGCCCGCGTGCCCCGCACCAGGGCGTCGATCGTTTCCGGGCTGAGGCGGTAGTGCACGACCGGCTCCCCCGCGTGGTCGAGGGCAATCCGATTGGTGGAGACGGCCCGGTCGCAAGCCAGCAACAGAATCATCTGCAACCGCGGGAAAGCGCGCATGACGGCGCTGTGCGAGGCGCCGAAGCCAGCGAGACTCTTGGCCGTGACAAAGGGGAAGTACATGCAGGTCTCGAGTACGAACCCCTCGGCGGCGGCGTGGTCGACGAAGAAGCTCTTGGGGTGGCCGACATCGTTGGTGATGGCGTGGGGATGTTCGGCGACAATGATCAACGCCGGATGACAGGTGAAGCCCTCGCCCAGCCGCGGTAGTCGCGCCGGGAGCGCCGACCCAAGCAGCAGCGCAGGGCTGCCGATGGCGCCACCCGCGCAGATGACGATCCCCGCCTGCACGCGATACTCCCCCGGTGCCCAGTCGGGGGGGAGGCCTTTGCCGCCCGCCGGTCGCTCGGAGACGCGCACGTCTAGCGTGCGGTCGGGTGCGATGCGCCGCACGTCCGCGCGGGTCACCACCTCGACCCCCGCGCGCTCGGCGCTCGGCAGCTGTACGCGATTGGTTCCCTGCTTCGCCTGATTGGGGCAGCCAAGGTTGCAGAGGCTTGAGCCTCGGCAACCCGTCACGTTGACGGGAAACTGCTCCACGTGGTAGCCCGCGGCGCGTGCTCCCTCGACGAAGAGCCGATTGTTGTCGTTGATGAGCGGCGCGTCGAGCAGATGCACGTTGTTTTGCCGCGCGTACTTCGCGCAGCGGCGGGCCAGGTCCGCGTGATCGAGTCCCGCTACGCCCCAGTGCCGGATCACGCGCTCGGGCGCGGTCAGCGAGGTGCCGGTGTAGACGACCGTGGAGCCGCCGTAGGCCGATGCGAAGGCCAGGGTCAGCGTGCCCTCCTGGGTGAGGAACGCGCCGCCATCTCGGTACAGCGCCTCCGCCATCTCGAGCTCGCGGCCCGTGAAGTCCGCGTCTGCGAAGCGCGGGCCCCGTTCGAGCACGAGGACGCGCAGCCCGTCGCGCACGAGCGGCGCGAGCTCCGCGGCCACGGTCCCGCCACCCGCGCCCGAGCCGATGATGACGATGTCGTAGCTGCGGGCGATACTCAGCGCCGCACCTCCCACCCCCGCGGGTCCGCCCGGTAGCCGATCGCCGCCGCCGCCGCCGGACGCCCGTAGTAACCCATCAGGATCAGGGTACGCAGCCCCCAGAACCCCCGCCGCACGACCACTAGCGGCGCCGCCTCCACGCGCTCGAGGAACGCGAGCCGCCGCGCCGGATCGAGGCGCGAGAGCCGCCGGCCGTAGCGGAGCAGGGGCAGCCACTCGAGCAGGACGAGCAACAGGGCGAGCTGGCGACGCAGGCGCGGCGGTCGGCCGCCGAGCGCGCGGCCGATGATGGCCTCGACGTCGTCCCACTCACTGGGCCCGAGGTGCCCGGCTTCCGGGACAATCGTCGTCGCGACGGCGCGAAACGCGGCGCGGGCGCGCCCCACTACCGGTCGCTGGGGAGACATGGGCGGGAACCTAGGGTTCCCACGCCACGCCGGCAACACACCCGCGGCTACGGCGTTGCCCGCTCCCGCTCGCGTTCGAGCAGCGCGCGCTTGCGCTCGATCCCCCAGCGATAGCCCCCGAGCCCGCCATCAGATCGCACAACGCGATGACAGGGAATGACGAGCGCCGCCGGGTTCGTGGCGCAGGCGCGAGCCACCGCGCGGGTCGCCGTGGGGTGCCCGATCGCACGGGCGACTTGCGCGTAGGAGCGCGTGCTGCCGTAGGGGATGCGCCGCAGCGCCTCCCACACCCGCCTTTGGAACGCCGTGGCGCGCACGTCGAGCGGCAAATCGAGCGCTCGCTGCCCCTTCAAGTATCGGAGGATCGCGCCGACCGACGTGGCGAGCATGCCCTGGTCGCGGCGGATTTCGGCCGCCGGAAACTCCGCCCGCAGGCTCGCCGCCAGCTCATCGACATGGTTTCCCAGGCTGACACGGCAGATGCCGCGCGCCGTCTGGGCGACGAGCAGGCGGCCGAGCGGGCAGGGAGCCGTGGCGTAGGAGATCTTGGTTCCCACGCCGCCGCGACTGTAGGTGGCCGGCGTCATCCCGAGCTGCGCGTGCGCCCGCTCGTACACGCGGCTCGTGGAACCGTAGCCCGCCTCGTACAGGGCTGGGCTGACCCCGCGCCGAGTGCGGAGCTCCGTTTTGAATCGCTCGAGCCGGCGCGCGTCGCGATACTGGCGCGGGCTGATCCCAAGCACCCGCTGAAAGGCCCGCAGCAGCCGATGCGCCGTCACGCCCGTGCGGGCGCTCAGGACGGCGAGGCTGGCGGGCGCGTCGGGGTGTGCGTCGATCAGGCGGCAGGCAGCTCGGACGAGCGGCACGCGCGGGTCGGGCGCGGCCGCTTCGCCGGGCCGACAGCGACGGCAGGGGCGAAACCCAGCCCGCTCGGCTACCTCGGGCACCGGGAAGAAATCGACCTGGGCGCGCCGGGGGCGCCGACTCGGGCAGGAGGGGCGACAATAAATGCCGGTCGAGCGCACGCCGTACACGAATGCGCCGTCATAGCGGGGATCCCGTGCCAGCACGATGCGCCAGCGGCGCTCGGCGGTGAGATCGGAAACCACGGCAGCATCGCTCATGAGCGCAAACTTAGCGTCGCGCCGTGCCGCGATCTATCCGTTTCTTGCCGCTGAATCAGCCCCCGCGCCCTCCCCCCGTCTCGACGGTGCCCGGCTTCCCTTACATCCAGGGCTCGTCTGCCGACGGGCCATAGATCGAGGGCACCTTACCATCGGCCATGCGCAGGTACACGGACAACTGACCGCGATGGTGCACGCTGTCCATGAGCATGAACCACAGGACGTCCATGCGCCGTATGTCGCCCATCTGCTTGGGCGCGACGAAGAATTGCACCGTCTTGTTCAGCTCGGCCTCGGGCGTCTTCCGGACGCGCTCGGCGAGCGCCGTGTGCGACTTCTCGTAGGTGGCGATCACGTCGGCCAGCATGCCGGGCGCACGCGGCATGTTGCCGAGGTCAATGCCGCCGTCCATCGCCTGCTGGCAGGCGTTCTGCTCGATCACGAAGGTCCAGGCGAGATCCTTCGCTGTTTTCGACTTCGCGTGCGGCTTCAAGTCGCCCTTCGCCGTCGGGTACGCCTTGAGCACCCGCATCGTCGTGGTGAACTCCCTCTCCAGCTGGCCGAGGAACTGTTCTTTCTCCGTCATGGCTTCCTCCCTTTGAGATGGCCCTTCCACCGCTTCCAAACGTAGGTCGGCCGCCCGGTGACGATGCCGCGATACCGGGGGGTGTCAAGGCTGCCCCGCGGCGCGTCAGCGAGTCCGACATTCCTTTTCCCGCGCGGGGCCCTATACTGACCCGCAGTGATCTACACGATTGGGCATTCGACCCGCGCGTTCCGCCAATTCCTGGACCTCCTGCAGGCGCACGGCGTGACCCGGGTTGGGGACGTGCGCCGCTACCCCGCATCGCGGCGCCATCCGCAGTTCGCCCAGGAGGCGCTGGTCCGAGCGCTGGCGGAGGTGGGGATTGCCTATCGACACGAGGCGGATCTGGGCGGGCGCCGCGGCGCGCGGCGCGATTCCCGCAACACGGCGTGGCGCAGCCCCGCGTTCCGCGGCTATGCCGACTACATGGAGACCGCGCCATTCCAGGAGGCCCTGACGCGTCTCATCGCCGAGGCGCACACCGAGCCGACCGCCATACTCTGCGCGGAAGCGGTGCCGTGGCGCTGCCATCGGCAGCTGATCGCGGACGCGCTGGTCGCCCGGGGCGAAATGGTGGGCCACATCCTCGACGCGGCGCGCGTCGAGCCGCACCGTCTCTCCGCACATGCCCAGATCGTTGGCGGCACCCTGCTGCGCTACCCAGCCGGCCCGCCTGACCAGACCGCGTGGTGCTAGCCCGCCCGAGCGATGCGCGTCATCTCCAGCCAACTCGGATCGCCAGCAGTGCGGGTGCACGAGCGCAGGGTGAGGTCGGGGATATAGCTTCGTCCCTACCATCTTCATCGGACGGGTCCCGATATGGCGCGGCAGAACATCTCGAGTGGCGCACCGTGGGAGCCGATCGTGGGCTACTCGCGCGCGGTACGCGTCGGCTCCACAGTGCATGTGGCCGGCACCACGGCAACCGGGCCCGACGGCCGGATCGTGGGGATCGGCGATGCCTACATCCAGGCCGGACAAGCCCTGAAGAACATCGCGCGGGCATTGGCCCAGGCTGGGGCCTCGCTGGGCGACGTGGTGCGGACGCGGATCTTCCTCACCGATATCGCTGACTGGGAACGGGTGGGTCGGGCGCACGGAGAGGTGTTCCGAGACATCCGACCCGCTAGCACGCTCGTAGCGGTGAGCCGGCTCGTCGCGCCCGAAATGCTCGTGGAGATCGAGGCGGAGGCGATCGTCGGGGTGTAAATTGCAAGACGGAGGTGTCCTGTGCCGGTGACCGAGATTCGCAAGCGCGCGACTGTCGTCTGTCCGTTTTGCGCCACCCTTAATCGTGTGGACCTGAGCCGCCTCGCCGACCGTCCCCAATGCGGCAAGTGCGGGCGACCGATTCTGCTCGATCGTCCGATCGCAGTCACCGACGCGACGCTCGACGGCGTGCTGGGTGGCACTGATGTGCCCGTGGTGATGGACTGCTACGCCGATTGGTGCGGGCCCTGCAAGATCATGGCGCCGACGCTCGACGACTTCGCGCGCGACCGACAAGGCGACGTGCTCGTCACCAAGCTCGACACGGACCGCAACCAGGCGACGGCACAACGCTTCGACGTCCGCGCCATTCCGACGCTGATCGTGTTCCGCCACGCTCGCGAGGTCGCCCGCCGCGCCGGCGTGACCCCGCGGCGAGAGCTCGACGCCCTGGTCGGGCCGCCCGGCGCGGCTTGAGGTGAGCGCCCGCTCGGTGTCGCGCTACGAATCGGTCGAGCCGCCCGAGCCCCCCGCCGAGCGCCCAGCGGTGTCGGAGCGGTCGCGCGGGATCAGCCTGGCGCTCGCGTTTTTTGGTGGCGTGTTTGGGCTGCACCGCTTTTATGTGGGTCGCACGCAGAGTGGCGTTTGGATGTGCCTCACGCTCGGCGGGTGCGGGATCTGGTACCTGTACGACGTCGTGGTGGTTGCGGCGGGAGATTTCACGGACGGGGAGGGCCGGCGGGTCGCCCGCTGGGATTTGCCGGATGCGGGGTCGCCTCCAGCCGCGGACCGCCGCCTAACGGACTTGGAAGACCGACTGCTCGGTCTCGAGGCGCAAGTAGGGGAGCTCGCCGAGCGGCTCGATTTCAGCGAGCGCCTGCTCACCCAGGTGCGCGAGCGGGGAACGCTGCCCAAGACGTGACGGGTCGCGGAACCGGGCGGGGGAACGCGCCCGTCGCCCGCTGCTGACACCGCCTCTCCTCCCGTGCCGTGCCGCCCCGCACCCTCTTCCCTCTTTTCGCGCCCGACCTAGTTTCCCACCACCTCCCCGCAGCGTGCATCCCGTCCCAAGGGGGAATTGAATGAAGGTTGGGGTCCCGAAAGAGACCGCGGCCAACGAGCGTCGCGTTGCCCTGGTGCCGGACACCGTGGCGCGCCTCGTGAAGAGCGGGCTCGCCGTCGTGGTCGAGCAGGGTGCGGGCACGGGCGCGGCGTGGCCGGACGCGAGCTACCGCGCGGCGGGGGCCGAGCTCGCACCCACGGCGACTGCCGTGTTCGCCACAGCGGATGTCGTGACCAAGGTGCGGCCGCCGAGCGCGGACGAGGCGGGCGCGCTCAAGGCCGGCGCCGTGCTGATCAGCTTCCTGCAGCCCGTGCGCGCCCCGGAGCTCGTGCGCCAGCTCGCGGCTCGCCGGGTCACGGCGTTGAGCCTCGAGCGCGTGCCCCGGATCACGCGGGCGCAAGGGATGGACGCCCTGTCCTCCCAGGCCACGGTGGCGGGCTACAAGGCGGTGCTCGTCGCTGCGGCCGAACTCGGCAAGTTTCTGCCGATGCTCACCACGGCTGCCGGAACGATCCCGCCCGCCAGGGCCTTCGTCCTTGGGGCCGGCGTCGCTGGGCTCCAGGCGATCGCGACCGCCCGCCGGCTTGGAGCCGTGGTCTCGGCGTTCGACGTGCGGGCCGCCGCGCGCGAGCAAGTTGAGAGCCTCGGCGCCAAATTCGTCGCCCACGAGGCGGCGACGATGGCCGCAGAGGGAGCGGGCGGCTACGCCGCGGAGCTCGCAGCGGACCAGCACCGCCAAGAGCTTGAGCTCATCCACACCCACCTCCGCGACATGGACCTGGTCATCACGACGGCGCTCGTTCCCAACCGCCCCGCGCCCCGTCTCATCACGGCCGCCATGGTCGCCGACATGCGGCCCGGCGCGGTGATCGTGGACCTCGCGGCGGAAGCGGGAGGAAACTGCGAGCTCACTCGGCCCAATGAGCGGACCACGGCGCACGGCGTCACGATCCTCGGGCCCACCGACCTCGCGGCCACGGTCCCGCAGCACGCGAGCCAGATGTTCAGCCGCAACGTCCAGGCGCTGCTCGCGCACCTCATCAAGGACGGGACGCTCACCGTGGACGTCGCGGACGAGATCACGGGGGCAATGGTCGTCACTCACCAGGGCGAACTCCGGAGCGCGTCATGAGTGGAATTTCCTTCATCGAGCTATACGTCTTCGTGCTCGCCGCGTTCGTCGGCTACCAGGTGATCTCACGGGTGCCGCCGCTGCTGCACACGCCGCTCATGTCGGCGACCAACGCGATCTCGGGGATCTCGCTCGTCGGCTCGCTAGTGCTCGCCGGCGCCAATTACGGCACGCTCGCCACCGTCCTGGGCGTCATCGCCGTCACGGCCGCCATGACGAACGTCGTGAGCGGCTTCCTGATCACGGACCGCATGCTCCGGATGTTCCGGCGGGGCGACGACAAACCGTGATCCGGGAGACGGTCATCCAGATCGCCTACCTCGCGGCCGCGGTGCTGTTCATCCTCGGACTGAAGGGGCTCGCCTCACCGGCCACGGCGCGGCGGGGGATGCTGTATGCCGAGATCGGGATGCTCGTGGCGATCGTCGGGACGCTGTTACAGCACGAGATCGTCCGCTACGACTGGATCATCGTCGGCTTGGCCTTGGGCTCCGTGATCGGCGCCCCGATCGCGATCTACATGCCGATGACCGCCGTACCCCAGCGGACCGCGATCTCCCACATGTGCGGCGCGCTGGCGGCGACCCTGGTGGGTGTGGCGGAGTACTGGCGCGTCGGCGGCCGGGTGCCCCACGCTGAAATGGCCGCGCTCGGGTTTGAGGTGATGTTCGGCTCGCTCACGATCACTGGCAGCTTCATGGCGTTCGGGAAGCTGCAGGAGCTCGTGAAGGGCGCCCCTATCACCTACCGCGGCCAGAACGCGGTGAACATCACCCTGTTCCTGGTCACGCTCGGGTTGTTCGCCTACCTGATCGTGCAGCCGGGAGCGCAGCATGCCTTTTACGCCATGCTCGCGCTCGGGCTGTTGATCGGCGTATTCATCGTGCTGCCGATCGGCGGCGCCGACATGCCGGTCGTGATCTCGCTCTTGAACTCGTACGCCGGGCTCGCGTCGGCGGCGACCGGGTTCGTGCTTGGGAACAACGTGCTGATTATCGCGGGATCGCTCGACGGCGCGTCTGGGTTCATCCTCTCGATTCTCATGAGCCGGGCGATGAACCGCTCGTTCCGCAACGTGCTGTTCGGGGCGTTCGGGAGCGAGACGACGGCCGTCAAGGCGCTGGCGGGCGCGACCGAGAAGAGCGCACGCGCGATCGGCGCCGAGGACGCCGCGATCCAGCTGGCCTACGCGCGCTCGGTGATCGTGGTCCCGGGGTACGGCATGGCCGTGGCGCAGGCCCAGCACCAAGTCGCGGAGCTCGCCGACTTGATCGAGAAGCGCGGTGGCACAGTGAAGTTCGCGATTCATCCGGTCGCCGGGCGCATGCCGGGGCATATGAACGTGCTGCTCGCCGAAGCCAACATCCCCTATGACCGGCTCTACGACATGGAAGCGATCAACGACGAGTTCGCGAACACCGACGTGGCGCTCGTGATCGGCGCGAACGACGTCGTGAACCCGGCCGCCCGCAACGATCGCTCGAGCCCGATCTACGGCATGCCGATTCTCAACGTAGACCAAGCGAAGAGCATCATCGTGCTGAAGCGCAGCATGAACCCAGGCTTTGCCGGGATCGAGAACGAGCTGTTCTACAATCCCAAGTGCTCGATGCTGTTCGGCAACGCCAAGGACTCGCTCGTCAAGCTCATTACCGAGGTGAAGAACGTTTAGGCAGACGGCCCCACCCCTTCAGGTGCCCCCGACCTAGGGGCTGCGCCGAGCGACTCGAGCGCGTCCGCGTAGTCGCGCACGAGCCGCCCGACCGAGTAACGCTCGAGCGCCCGGCGGCGCGCCGCATCGCCCAGCGCCACCCGGCGAGGGGCATCCTGCAACAGATCGCCGAGCGCCCGGGCGAACCCCTCCCGATTGCCGCTCGGCGCGACCACGCCGGCCGCCCCCAAGAGTTCGCGCGTGCCGCCGCCGTCGGCCGCCACCACGGGCCGGCCGCACGCCAGCGCCTCGATCAGTACGAGCGCGAACACCTCGTCCGGGCGGGTGTGCACCACACAGCTGGCGGCGTTGTATGCGCCGATGAGCTCGGCGGCGTCCAGCTGACCGACGAAGCTGACCTCCACGTGGAGCGCGTGCGCCTGCACGCGGAGCGGCTCCGCCAGCGCGCCCGAGCCACACAGCACCAGCCGCGGGGCGGGGGGCCGCAGAAGGGCGAGGCTGTCGAGGAGCAGGTCCCACCGCTTCTCGATTTCGAGCGCGCCGACGCCCACGAGGAGCGGGCCATCCCCCAGTCGGTGGCGCGCGCGAAACGCTTGGCCGGCCCCCGGATCGGGCCGGAAGAGATCGCAGTCCACGCCGTTCGGGATGACGCGATGGGGCGCGCGACGCATGAAGGGTGCCTCAGCGAAGGCGGTCCGCGCGAGCCCGTGGGTGAGGAACACCGTCAACCCGACCCGCCGGAACGCCAGGCGCGTGAGCGGATCGCGCGGCGGACCGGGCGTCGAGATGCAGTACACGATGCGGAGCGGGCGCCGGAGGGCCGCCACTGCCGCCAGCCGAATGTCCCGCGCGCGGTCCACGAGCACGACGTCGACCGCAAGCTCGCGCAGCGCGTGGCGCAGCGCCCGCGCCCCGCGCCAACTGGTATGGCCAACCGGGAGTGTCTGGACCGCGAGCTCGCGAGCGCGGAATCCGGCGGCGAGTGGCTCGTACGCGACGAGCGCGACGGTGGCGTGGCCCCGCGTATTGAGCCCGCGCGCGAGCACGGCGAACACGCTGCTCGAGCCCCGCCAGAAGCGGCTCGACGTCAAGAACGCGATGCGGAGCGGATGCGCCGCTAGCGGGGCCACCGGTAGTGGGCGCGGGCGAGGTCCGGCGAGCGGTAGGGTGGATCGAGCACGGCGGCCAGGGCCCCCACCGCCGGGACAGGTACCGCACATGGGATGCCGACGGCGTGAGGGCTCAGCAGCGGCGGGTCACTCCTGCACCACGGTGAGCTTGAAGCCGTCGGGGTCGGTGATCGCGAAGGCGCGGTCCCCCCACGGCATGTCCTGCGGCGCGTAGTCGAGGCGCCCGCCCCGCGCCGTGATCCCCGTCGCCAGTGCGTCGATGTCCTGCGTGGTTGAAAGCCAGATGCGCAGGCCGTCGCCCTTCGGGCGGTCGCGACCCTTCGCGAAGTCGTCCTGATTGAGCATCAAGTCGCAGCTCCCCGCCTTGAGTTGGACCCCGAGCAGCTGGCCCGAGTCCTCCCACCGCTCGCCTACGGTGAAGCGCAGCACGTCGCGGTACCACGCGATACTCTTGGCCAGGTCGTTCACGGTGAGCGACACCGCCAGAGATCGGAGCCGCAACGATTCGGGCTGCAGCCGCACGGGGTGCCGGGGCGCGGGCCGTTTCTTGGCGGGACGCTTGGCTGTCTTCTTCCTGGCCATCGCTCGGCTCCTTACCTCGGGGTGCACCGCGCCATGCATCGCGACACGCGGACCACAAGCGTAGCGTCCCGCGGGCGCTTGCGCCAGATTTCGACACTCTCACCATCAGCGGAGTCGAGCCGATGCCAACGAGTCAAGCGACCGCGGTCTGGGAAGGCAAGCTGAAGGACGGCAGGGGAAACTTCCGGGCCGCGAGCGGGGCGTTCAGTGGCCCCTACACGTTCGCGACCCGGTTCGAGGGGGCGAAGGGCACGAACCCCGAAGAGCTGATCGCCGCGGCGCACGCCGCCTGCCTGAGCATGGCGCTCGCGGCCGGGCTCGAACGCTCCGGGAAGCCCGCCGCCAAGGTCGAGACCACGGCCGCGTGCACGATGGAAATGGTGCAGGGCGCGCCCCAGATCACCAAGATGGCACTCACGGTCCGGGGCAAGGTGCCGGGCCTCGACCAAGCCGGGTTCCAGAAGGCGGCGGACGAGGCGAAGCGCGGCTGCCCGGTGTCGAAGGCACTCGCCGGGATCCCGCAGATCACGCTCGACGCCAAGCTGGAATAGGCGGGGCGCGAGGGGGGAAGGGGCCGCGCCAGGGTGTGGACCGTGTACATGCTGCGCTGTCGCGACGGCTCGCTCTACACCGGAATCACCAACGATCTCCCGAACCGCCTGCGACGCCATAACGCGGGCACCGCGAGCGCCTACACGCGTGCCCGCCGTCCGGTGCGGCTCGTGTACCAGGAGCCGCGCCGCGATCGCTCGGCGGCGCTGCGGCGCGAAGCCGCGCTGCGGCGGCTGCCACGTGCCCAGAAGCTCGCGCTCGTGCGGCGGACGCCATGACGCTCGACCGGCGCGACTGGGCGGGCCTCGTTGGGGCGCTGTTGCTCGCCGTTGGGTGCGTCCGCCTCGGCGTGTGGCAGCTCGACCGGCTGCGCCACCGGCGCGTGCGCAACGCGGCGCTCGCCAGCGCTCGCGCGCTGCCCCCCCTCGAGCTCCGTGGGATGCTACCCCTTGACTCGGTGCGAGGCCGCCGGGTCTGGGCGCGCGGGATCTACGACTACACGCACGAGCGCCTGGCGCACGGCCGGAGCTACGAAGGCGTCCCGGGCGTCGACCTCGTCACCCCGTTGCAACTCGCCCGCGGCGACGGCAGCGCCGTCCTCGTCGATCGCGGCTGGGCGCCGTCGCCGGACGGCTACCATGTAGATCAGGGCGCCTATCGGGGAACGGATAGCGCCACCGTGTTGGGACTCGGGGTCGCCGCCCCGCGCTGGCGCGGGGACGTGGACCCCGGGCCGCTCGGGGATTCGCTGCCCTACCGGCTCGCACCGTTCGTGGTCCAACAGTTGCCTGATTCGCCCCGGTCCGCCCCGCCCGTCGCACGTGGCAACGCTCCACGCCGCTGGGCCCTGCCCGAGCTCTCGGACGGCCCGCATCTCTCCTACACCGTGCAGTGGTTCAGCTTCGCCGTGATCATCGTGGTCGGCTCGCTCGCACTGCTCCGGAAGCGGGCCCAGGAAGGGCCGAGGGGTACCCAAAACGGCCGGTCCTAGCGATATTATGCTACCTTGGCCCGTGGTGTGCCTGGCGCGCTTTCGCACTCCGCGGGCCGTCGTTTGTGCCCTCCGAGAGGAGCCCGGTCGAGATGACTGCAGCCGCACCGATCAAGCATCCCGTGAAGGTCAGCCTCCTCTTGCGGCGCCGGCTGCGGGAGCTCAAACGCACGCCGCGCGAGCTCGCGGAGGCCGTAAACGTGTCCGAGGACTACATGGCGGACCTGGTGGCGGGGCGTCGACCCCCCCCGGGGCCCAACCGCAGCGACCTCTACACGCCGATGACCAAGTTCCTCCGGCTGCACCGCAATGACCTGCCGACCTGCGCCCGGGCCGAGCGCGGCACGGCGACCGTCGCCGGGCGGCCGGACCCGCGGGTGCGGCGCCAGGTGCTGGAGCTGTGTGCGCCCGAGCGCCAGCGCGTGGTGCAGCGCCGGTTCGCCCGGGCAGATGGCGCGGAACTCGAAGGCGTGATCGTGGGTCGGCTGCTCTCGGTGGCCCAGGGGTTCGTGAACCGCAAGCTCGAGGACGAAGTGGGGCTGCGGATGGCCGCGACGCGCGATGGGTGCACCTTCCTCCAGGCGCGGATGCGGCTGCTCGAGTTCCTCGACGCCGATTCGACGTCCCTCACCCCGCGCGACTGCGACGAGTTCCTCCGGCCGCGCATCACGACCTGGGACATCGATCTCGACACGCGCGCCATGCGCATCGTGTTGCGCTAAACGCGCGCCATGCGCATCGTGTTGCGCTAATGCAAGCGGCGCCGTCCCTAGGGACGGCGCCGCTCGTCTGACTGCCAGCCTCGCGGCCGGCTTACAGCTTGACGACGTTCTGAGCCGCTGGGCCCTTCTGACCCTGTACGACGTCGAACTCGACCCGCTCGCCTTCGGCGAGCGACTTGAAGCCCTGTGCTTGAATCGCGGTGTGGTGCACGAAGCAGTCCTTCTCGCCGTTCTCAGGCGTGATGAAACCGAAACCCTTCGCGTCGTTGAACCACTTCACGACCCCAGTGATACGTGCCATCTTGCTGGTACTCCTCTAAGGACTTAATGGTGTTCGCGGCGTCGTGCGGACTTCACCTTGCGGCGCGCCGCTGCTTTATCCTTCCGCCGCCGTAGAGCGCCCGGGCTCTCGTAGAAGCGTTTCCGCTTCATGTCCTGAAAGAGCCCGGCCTTGGTGATCTGACGACGGAACTTCTTGAGGACATATTCCAATCGGTCGCCGTCGCCTACGGTCACTTCCACCCGGTTCTCCAGTGTGAGAGCGCCAGAAACGACAAAGACCGGGGCGGCAGCCCAGGTCCTCGAAACAGTCTCTGGTTCGTGTTCGCTCGGAGGGGATGATCGCAGGGCGCACCGGATTTGTCAACACCCAGCTTTTGCACGACTTGACGTGGCCTGCCCATTCCGCTAGGGTTCGGACGAACCACGAGCTGGCATCCTTCCGAAGGACGGTCCCGCTCAGGAGCGGGTTCCGGCGCTGTACACACGCCCGGTCTCATTCCCAAGGTTCACAAAACGAGTGCAGTGGCGCTGCGGCGCGGTGGCCTCTAGCCACCGGCAGCGTGCGTGTGTGTGTTTCAGAAAGGAAGACGTCTAGCAATGCCATTTACATCGCTCGGGCTCGTGCCCGAGCTGGTCCGTGCCGTGGCCGAGGAAGGCTACGAGCACCCCACCCCCATTCAACAGGAAGCGATCCCCCTCGCCCTCGCGGGCCGCGACTTGATCGGGTCCGCCCAAACCGGGACCGGCAAGACGGCGGCGTTCATGCTGCCGATCCTGCAGCGCCTGACGCGCAACGGCACGAAGCACGTGCTGCGGGCCTTGGTGCTCGTGCCAACGCGCGAGCTGGCCGAGCAGGTGCTGCAGAGCGCACGCGCCTATGGCCGTCACTTGGACGTGAGCGCCGCGGCGATCTACGGCGGCGTCGGCATGGAGCCGCAAACCCGAGCGCTCAAGCACGGCGTGGACGTGGTAGTCGCGACGCCGGGCCGGCTGCTCGACCACATGGAGCGCGGCCACGTCGACTTCTCGCGGCTCGAGGTGCTGGTGCTCGACGAGGCGGACCGCATGCTCGATATGGGGTTCGCGCCCGATGTGCGCCGCATCCTGCGCGCACTCCCCGACCGGCGACAGACGATGCTCTTCTCGGCGACGATCTCGCCCGAAGTGGACGCGCTGGCACGGGCGGCGCTCGACGGGCACGCCTCGGTCGAGATCGGGCGGCGCGCCAAGCCGGCGGAGGGGATCGAGCACGTCGTGGTCGCGGTCGACAAGTTGCAGAAGCGGGGCGCGCTGGCGTCCATCCTGCGCGCCAAGCCCGCGGGCCAGACCCTCGTGTTCACCCGCACCAAGTACGGGGCCGACAAGCTGGTGACGTTCCTCCGGCGCGAAGACATCCTGGCCCACGCGATCCATGGCGACAAGGCTCAGAGTCACCGCACCCGCACGCTGGAGGCGTTCCGCGACGGCCGGGCGGACGTGCTGGTCGCGACCGACATCGCCGCGCGCGGGATCGACGTGGACGGCATCCGGATGGTCGTGAACTTCGACGTCCCACACGAGGCGGAGGTGTACGTACACCGTGTGGGCCGCACGGCGCGTGCGGGAGCGAGCGGGCTCGCGCTGACGCTGCTCTCGCCCGACGAGTGGCTCCTCATGGGCGACATCGAGAAGCTCGTGGGCCAGACCTTCCCCCGCGAGGTGATTCCCGGGTTCGAGCCGTCGGTGCCACCGCTGCAGCCAAAGCCGCTCGCGGCGGAGCAGCCCAAGCCGGGCCGGTCGGTGCGCGCCCGGAGTGGAGGCCGGCGGCGGCGCTAGCCGTTCGCGCGCCGAGCTGGCCGCGCATCACGACTGTCGGTCAGCTCGTCGCCGGGCAAGCGCTGCGCGCAATGGCCACGGCGGTCGGGCCCGGCCTGCGCGGCGCCACCCCCTGGTGGTGACGCGCGTGCCGTACGCAGCCCCTAGCCCCGCCGCTCGATCGGCAGGTAGTCGCGCTGGCTCGCCCCGGTGTAGACCTGGCGCGGCCGGGCGATCTTCTGGTCCTTGTCGAGCAGCATCTCCTGCCATTGCGCGAGCCATCCCGGCGTGCGCCCGATCGCGAACAGCACGGGAAACAGGTCCAGCGGGAAGCGCATCGCCTCGTAGATGATCCCCGAATAAAAGTCCACGTTGGGGTAGAGCTTGCGGGACACGAAGTAGTCATCCTGGAGCGCGATGCGCTCGAGCTCGACGGCGATGTCGATGAGCGGGTTCTTCCCGGTGACCTCGAACACCTCGTCGGCGATCTGCTTGATGATCTGCGCCCGGGGGTCGAAGTTCTTGTAGATGCGGTGCCCGAACCCCATCAGCCGGAACTCGCCACGCTTGACGCGTGCGATGTAGGCCGGAATGCGGTCCTTCGAGCCGATCTCGCGCAGCAGTTTCAGCACTTCCTCGTTGGCGCCGCCGTGCAGGGGGCCGTACAGCGCGGCCGCGGCCGCCGCCATGCACGAGTAGGGGTCGGCGTGGGACGAGCCCACCGAGCGCATCACGCTCGTCGAGCAGTTCTGCTCATGGTCGGCGTGGAGGATGAACAGGACGTCCAGGGCGTGCTCGAGGGTCTTGTTGGGCGTGTACTTCACCTCGGTGGCCCGGAACATCATGTTGAGGAAATTGCCGCTGTACGAGAGGTCGTTGTCGGGGTACGCGTACGGCATGCCCACCGAGTGGCGGTGGGCGAACGCGGCCAGGGTGGGCGCCTTGGCGATCAGCCGGAAAATCTGGTTGCGACGCGAGGTCTCGTCCTGGATCTGCTTGGCCTCGGGGTAAAAGGTCGAGAGCGCCGCGACCGTGCTCACGAACATCCCCATGGGGTGCGCGTCGTGATGGAACCCGTCGATGAACTTCTTGATGCTCTCATGCACGATCGTGTGGTGCGTGACGCCGTACACCCACGAATCGAGCTCGGTGGCGGAGGGCAGTTCGCCGTGCAAGAGCAGGTAGGCCGTCTCGAGGAACGTGCTCCGCGCGGCGAGTTGCTCGATGGGGTAGCCGCGATAGCGGAGGATGCCCTTGTCACCGTCGATGTAGGTGATCGCGCTGCGACACGCCGCGGTGTTCATGAACCCGGGGTCGTAGGTCACCAACCCCGCGTCGTCGTCGGCCAGCTTGATCTGGCGCAGGTCAGCCCCGCGAATCGCGCCATCCTGGACCGGCACCTCGTACTGGCGCCCGGTCCGGTTGTCGGTGATCGAGAGGCTACTCTTCGGCACGCGCAGTGGTCCTGGAAATGGCCCGCGAAAGATAATCGGAGGAGGGCGTGGGGCGGTAACGGCGGACCCGGCTGCGGGTCCGGGGCCCACGCCGTTGGCCGGCGGGGTCGGGTCGCGTATCTTGGGGGCTCATGACCCATCCCCCCGCAGCGAAACGTGATCCGCTCTATCCGACCCGCTCCGCCGCCGGCGCGCTCCTGGGCCAGCAGCTCGCGGCGCGGGGCTACCTCGGGTGCCTGCTACTCGGCATCACGCCCGAAGGGGTGGAGATCGCGGCCAATGCCGCCAAGGCGATGGGGGCCCAGTTCGATGTCCTCGTCGCCGCCTTCATCAAGCTGGGATCGAACCTCGCGCCGATCGGCGCCATCGCCGAGGCGGCGCCTTCGGAGATGGACCCCGACTTCCAACCGAGTGGCGGGCTGCTCGACAAGCTCGCCAGCGCCATCGACGAGTCGCGCGCCCGCGTGAGTCAGGACCTGATCCTCTATCGAACCCAGCGCCCGGTGAAGCGGCTCGCCGATCGGATCGCGGTCATCGTGGACGGGGCGGTCATCTATCCGTGGAAGGTGCTCGCAGCGGCCAAGGCGGCCGAGCAGTTGAGCGCGAAACAGGTAGTGATCGCGACCCCGGTGGCGACGCAGGTGGCGGCCGACCGGATCGCAGCGCGGCACTACGAGTTCGTTTGCCCGAGCGTCGTGCTCGACCCGGGCGGCCATCCGGCCCCCTACGGGGACGTGGCGGGAGACACCCCCGAGCGGCTGCGCAGCATCATGATCGCCCACCAGGCGGCCTGACAGCACCCCGGCCGAAGCCGGCGCCGCCTCACTCGAGTTCCACCATGCCCCGCTCGAGCCAGCGGTGCTCGCCGGCGAGCGCCTCCTGGGCCACGCGATACGCCCGCGTGTCGGCGTTGCGCCCGAGCTCGCGGAACTTGGCCTCGACGCGCCCGCGGGCCTGCCGGCAGAACAGATCGGCGAGTTCGACCGCCCGCCGCCCCGCCGCCGGATCGTGGCGCGACAGCCACTGCGCCCGGGCACACACCGCCGCCATCGCGAACAACTCGGCACCGACGTCGACTAGCCGGAACAGCACGGCCTGGCGGTACTCGAGCTTCGGGCCGAAGCGCACCATCGCGTGGAACACGCCGCGCGCCAGCCGCCTCGCCCCGCGCTCCACATAGCGCAACTGCCGGGCCAGCCGTCCGAACTCCGCGTACTTGGGCCAGAACCCCCAGCCGAGCCAGCGGGACGGATACCACCAGGCGTAAAACAGCGCCGAGCGGACGAGCCCCTTCGCCCGCACGCCCAGGCTCTTTCCCGGCATCACGACGTCACCCGCTACCTCCAGATGCTTGTCTACCGCCTCGCGGGCGATGAACAGGTGCATGATCTCGCTCGACCCCTCGAAGATGAGGTTGATTCGGAAGTCGCGCATGATCCGCTCCACCGCGATCGGCTTCTCCCCGCGCGCCCGCAGTGAGTCGGCCGTCTCGTAGCCGCGCCCGCCGCGGATCTGGACGGTATCGTCGATGATGCGCCACCCGGCCTCGGAGTTGTAAAGCTTGGCGATCGCCGCTTCGAGGCGGATGTCGTAGCCGCCGCGGTCGGCCATGGCGCCGCACAGCTCGGCCAAGGCCTCCATGGCGAAGGTGTTCGCCGCCATCGCGCCGATCTTCTGGGCGATCGCGTCGTGCTTGCCGATGGCGCGGCCCCACTGCACCCGTTCACTGGCCCAGCGGCGCGAGATCTCGAGGCAGCGCTTCCCAGCAGCGACCGACGAGATGGGCAGCGTGAGCCGGCCGGTGTTGAGCGTGATGAGGGCGAGCTTCAATCCCTTGCCCACCTTCCAGAGCACGTTTTCGTTTGGCACGCGCACGTTCGTGAACGAGATCACCCCGTTGTAGAGTGCCTTGAGGCCCATGAAGTGGCAGCGGTGCGTCACCGTGACGCCGGGCCAGCCCATCTCCACGATGAACGCCGTGATCTGCCGCTTTTCCTTGCCGTTCACGACCGTGGACGGCGTCCGGGCCATGACGACCATCAACTCGGCCTTGGTGCCGTTCGTGCACCACAGCTTCTCGCCGTTCAGGATCCACGCCTCGCCATCGGCGCTCGGAACGGCCGTCGTCTCCATCGCCGCGGGGTCGGACCCGACGCCAGGCTCGGTGAGGGCGAACGCCGAGATCGCGCCCTTGGCGAGGCGCGGGAGATACCGCTGCTTCTGCGCCTCCGAGCCGAACATCTTGAGGGGCGTGGGCACGCCGATCGATTGGTGCGCCGATAGGAGGGCCGTGAGCGAGCCGTCGATCGAGGAGACGAGCTCGATCGCCCGCATGTAGGAGAGCTGCGACAGGCCGAGCCCGCCATACTCGCGCGGAATCTTGATGCCGAAGGCGCCGAGCTGGCGCAACCCCTGGATCACGGTCTCGGGGATCTCACCCTCGCGGTCGATCTTGTCGGAATCGACGGAGGTGCGGAGAAACCGCTCGAGCTGGTCCAAGAACGGCTGGGCGCGGCGGGTCTCTTCGGGATCCTGCTCGGGGTAGGGATGGATCAAGTCGAGGCGCAGGCGGCCGAGAAACAGGTCGCGCACGAAGCTGGGCGCGGCCCACTCAGTCTCTCGCGCGGCTTCGGCGACTTCGCGCGCCTCGTCGGCGCTGACCCGGCGTTCCGGAGCGGTAGCGGTGGTGGCCATGAGTACCTCCGCTCATAACTTAAGCGCCTTGACAGGGCCGCGCGTAGGGGGAGATTGCGCCTCGCCTGAACCGAGGAGCCTCCCGATGCGCCGCTCGCTGCCGCTCGCCGCCACGCTCGCCTGGTTCACCTCCCTGGCCGCGCAAGCGCCCCGGCCGAGCGTCGCGCCCTCCATCCTCGTCAAGGCCGGCCGCTTGATCGACGGTCGGGGCGACACCCCCCGCGCGGGCGTGGGCATCTTGATCGACGGGGATCGCATCAAAGCGGTCGGCCCGCTCGCCCAGGTGCAAGCCCAGGCGAAGGACGCCCGCGTGATTGACCTGGCCCAGATGACCGTGCTGCCGGGATTCATCGACACCCACACCCACCTCTTGCTCCAGGGCGACCCCACGGCCGAGTCCTATAACGAGCAGCTGCTGTACGAATCGACCGCGTATCGCGCGCTCTTGGCCGGGCGCAACGCCCGTATCGCACTCGAGCACGGCTTCACGGCGCTCCGTGACTTGGAGACCGAAGGCGCGATGTACGCCGACGTGGACATCAAGCGGGCGATCGAGCGCGGTGTGATCCCCGGGCCCCACGTCTTCGCCTCGACTCGGGCGATGGCGCCCACCGGCATGTACCCCATCGTGTCGGACAACTGGGAGCTCGAGCTGCCGCATGGGGTGCAGCCCGTCGACGGGGTCGACGGCGCTCGGCTGGCGGTGCGCCAGCAGGTGGCGCACGGAGCGGACTGGATCAAGTTCTACGCCGACCGCCGCTACTACTTCGGGGCGGACTCGGTGCTGCACAGCTGGGTCAACTTCACCGACGACGAGGCCCGGGCAATCGTGGACGAGGCCCATCGTCTGGGCCGCCGTGTGGCCGCCCACGCGATCGGGGCCGACGGCATCGCAGCCGCGCTGCGCGCCGGGGTGAACACGGTCGAGCACGGCGACGGCATGACCGACTCGCTCATGGATGTGCTCGTGGCGAAAGGGGTGTACTGGGTTCCCACGGTCACGGTGGCGCACTACGTCGCGGGACCCCGCGGCGGCGTGTGGGCCCCCATGGTCGAGCACCAGCGCCAGGCCATGGCGCGCGCCATGAAAAAAGGTGTCCGGATCGTGTTAGGGACTGACGTGGGGGGCTTTCCGTGGACCGAAGTCAACCAGGCGAAGGAATTCGAATTTTACGTGCAGTACGGCATGACCCCGATGCAGGCGATCAAGTCGGGGACGTCGCTCGCCGCCGAACTTCTCGGCCAGCCCGATCTCGGCGCCGTCGGCCCGGGTATGGCGGCGGATCTGGTGGCAGTGGCGGGGGATCCCTTGAAGGACATTACGGAACTCCAGCGCGTCCGGTTCGTGATGAAGGGCGGGGCGACGTATCTTTCGCCATAGTGCGGCGCGCGCTCGGGACTAGCTTCGCTCTGTTGCTTGGCGCCGCCGGCCCGGTGGCGGGGCAGTTCGCCCCGCCCGGCACCGGCGGCGTCGCGGCGTTGGCGAGTGCGCTGGCCCAGCTGGGCGCGAACAAGCGCGTCCTGGTAATCGGCGCGCACCCCGACGACGAGGACACAGAGCTCCTGGCGATCCTGTCGCGCGGGATCGGTGTCCAGGTCGCCTATCTCTCGCTCTCGCGCGGTGAGGGCGGCCAGAACGCCATCGGTCCCGAGCTCGGCCCCGAGCTCGGGATCATCCGCACCGAGGAACTCCTCGCCGCCCGCCGGCTCGATGGGGCTCGTCAGTTCTTCACCCGCGCCTACGACTTCGGTTTCTCGAAGACCGTGGAAGAGACGTTCCGCTTCTGGCCGCGTGACTCGCTGCTCGCGGACGTGGTTGCCGTGATCCGTCGGTTTCGACCGCAGATCATCGTGTCGATCTTCTCGGGGACACCGCGCGACGGCCACGGTCAGCATCAAGCGGCCGGGATCGTCGCCCGCCAGGCGTTCGAGGCGCTGCGCGACTCGAGCTGGGGGCCGCTGAAGCTGTATCGCGCCGCCTGGTTCGACACCGGCGCCGCCACGCTGCGACTCGACGGGGGCGCGCTCGATCCCGTTACCGGTCGCTCCTACCATCAGATCGCGATGGCGGGACGCAGCCGCCACCGCTCGCAGGACATGGGCCAGATCGAGCGGCCGGGACCGAGCCTCGACCGACTGGCATTCGTCGCGTGGCGAGACCCGGGGCGCGGGACGCGGGACGGAGATGGCCTGTTCTCGGGTGTCGACACGCTCCTCGCGGGCACCCGGGGCTACGGGGCGCTGATCGATTCGGCCCGCGCGCGGCTCAACCCGGCGCATCCCGGCGCGATCGTGTCGCTCCTCACCCGGGCCCTCGCCGCGCTCGCAGAGGCGGACTCCGGCCAACACGCGCTGCTCGAGCAGACGCTCGCCGCAGCGGCCGGGGTGGCGATTGACGGGGTCGCGGACGACGGCATCGTGATTCCCGGCGAGCGCCTCCAGGTCGAGACTACGGTCTGGAACGCGGGCGAGACCGGGGTGACGCTCGATGGGGTCGACCTGGGCGCGCCGCCCGGCTGGACGGTCGAGCGGCTCGACCCCGCGAGCTCCGCCGCCGCGCCGGGGACGGTCGCGACGCGTCGCTTCGCCGTCACGATCGCCGCCGACGCGCCGCGGTCGCAACCATACTTCCTCAAGCGCCCGCTCGCCGGCGCTTTGTACGACTGGACCGGCGTGCCGGCGGCATGGCGCGGATTGCCGTTCGAGCCACCACCGGTCGAGATGACCGTCCGGCTCACGATCGCGGGCCGGCCCGTGACGCTCTCGCGCGAGGTCGTGTATCGCTACCGCGACCCACAGACGGGTGAAGTGCGGCGGCCGATCCTCGTCACCCGGCCGTTCGACCTCACGGTGACCCCGGATCTCGTCGTGTGGCCGGTCGATGGGGCGGCGGCCGGCCCGCGGCGCTTCACGGTCACGGTGACGAACCGAACGCAGGGACCGGCCACACCCCGGGTCGTCGTCACGCCGCCCCCCGGGTGGTCCACGGCCCCGCCCGAGACGCTCACGTTCGCGCGCGAGGACGAATCCAAGAGCGTGACGGTGACGCTAGCACTACCGTCGCAGCCACGCCCCGGTCACTACGAGCTCACGGCGGCGGCGGTCGCGGCGGTCGCGGCGGGCGCGCGGAGCGAGGGGGCACTCGCGCTGATCGATTATCCGCATATTCGGCCGCGGCCGGTGGAGCACGCGTCGAAGGCCGAGTTGCGCGTGGCGCGGCTGTCGCTGCCCGCGCTCACGCGCGCGGGTTACGTGCGCGGCGCCTCGGACCGGGTGCCGGAAGCCCTCGCGGCGGTCGGCGTTCCGATCGAACTGTTGGGCTCGGACAGCTTGGCGCGCGGCGACCTCTCGCGCTACGACGCCATCGTGATCGGCAGCCGTGCCTACGAGACCGAGCCAGCGCTCGTCGCGAACAACGGGCGGTTGCTCGACTACGCCCGCGCCGGCGGTCTCGTGATCGTGCAGTACCAGCAATACCCGTTCGTGAGTGGCGGCTTTGCGCCCTACCGGCTCTCGATCGCGCGCCCCCACGACCGCGTGACCGACGAGACGGCCCCGGTCCGCGTGCTCGATCCGGCCAGTCCCGTGTTCCACGTGCCGAATGAGATCGGCCCCGCCGACTGGCAGGGCTGGGTGCAGGAGCGTGGCCTCTACTTCCCCCACGACTGGGATTCCACGTACGCACCGCTGCTTGAGATGCACGACCCGGGCGACCCGCCGCTGCGTGGCGCCCTGCTCGTGGCGAGCGTCGGTGCCGGCACCTACGTCTACACCGGCCTCGCGTTCTTCCGCGAGCTGCCGGCCGGGGTTCCCGGCGCCTATCGCCTCTTCGCGAACCTCTTGGCGCTGAAGCGACGGAATGTGCCCTAGGACCGCCGGGCGCGGGGAGCGGGACAGTGGCGGGCGGGACGGTGAGGAAGCGGGGGGACGCGCGCTCGGCCCGAGGCTCTCCCGACGCGCCGCTCCTCGCTCCCCGTGGGGTGCGCTGGCTGCCGCGCTCCTCGTCGCGGCGTGCGCGCGCGACCCGCGAACCCAGCTCGTCATCTATTCCCCCCACGGCCGGGACCTGCTCACCCTGATCGAGCGGCACTTCGAAGCGCTGCACCCCGACGTGGCCGTACGCTGGCTGGATATGGGCTCGCAGGAAGTGTACGACCGGCTCCGCTCGGAGCGCGCCAATCCCCAGGCCGACATCTGGTTCGGAGGGCCGGCAACCATCTTCGCGCTGGGGGCGGCGGACTCACTGCTGGAGCCGTTCCGGCCGAGCTGGGCAGCGGCTATCGCGCCGCACGGCCGTGGCCCGGGAGATCGCTACTGGGCGGTCTATGAGACCCCTGCCGTCATCGTGTACGCGGAGCGGGCGGTGCCAGCGCGCGAGGCGCCACGGGACTGGGACGATCTGCTGGACCCGCGCTGGAAGGGGCGGCTCCTGATCCGCGACCCGCTCGCCTCGGGCACGATGCGAGCCGTGTGGGGCATGATCATCGAGCGCGGACTCAAACAGACGGGCGACACGGCCGCCGGGTTCCGATGGCTGCGGCGGCTCGACGCGCAGACGAAGGAATACGTGCTGAACGGACCGCTCCTCGACCAGAAGATCGTGCGCGAGGAAGGGCTCGTCACCATCTGGGATCTCCCGGACATCTTGCTGAGCAGACGCGACGGGTTGCCGCTCGGCTACGTGTTTCCGACGAGCGGCACGCCGGTGATCGAGGACGCGATCGGCGTGGTCCGGCACGCGCGCCACCGCGCCCAGGCGCAGGCGTTCATGGAATACGTGGGATCGGTCGACGCGCAGTTGTTCGCCGCCCGCGAGGCCTACCGCCTCCCGGCCCGCCGCGATCTGCCGTCCGACTCCTTGCCGCCCTGGGCGCGCGAGGTGCGCCGCGTGATGCGAGTCGCGGACGTCGATTGGGATCTGCTCGCGGCGCGCGGGGCGGAGTGGATGCGCTACTGGGACGAGACAGTGCGCGGGAGGGGGGCGAGGGGGGACGCGGCCGGGAGGCAGGCGCGGTGACGGCGTTCGTGACGCTCGACGGCGTGGCGAAGCGCTGGTCGGATAGCGTCACGGTCGGGCCGCTCTCGCTCGCGGTGGCGCGCGGCGAGATCCTTGCGCTGCTCGGTCCCTCGGGGAGCGGCAAGACGACGGTGCTCCGGTTGTTGGCGGGCTTCGAGACGCCAGACGCGGGTCGCCTCGTCATCGAGCAGGAAGACGTCACGGCCGTGCCGGCGGCGCGGCGGCGGTGCGGCATGGTGTTCCAGCACTACGCCCTGTTTCCGCACTTGGACGTGGGGGAGAATGTGGCGTTCGGGTTGCCGGGCGGGCGGGCGCGACGCGATGGCAGTGTGGCGCGCAAGACGGCGGACGCGCTCGCCCTCGTCGACCTCGCCGGCTTCGAACGGCGCCGCGTGCAGGAGCTCTCGGGCGGGCAGCAGCAGCGCGTGGCGCTCGCCCGCGCGCTCGCGCCCGAGCCGCGCGTGCTGCTGCTCGACGAGCCCCTGTCGAACCTGGACCCCGCGCTGCGCGAGCGCACGCGCCGCGAGCTGCGCGCGTTGATCACGCGCCTCGGGATCACCAGCGTGTTCGTGACGCACGAGCAGGAGGAGGCGTTCGAAGTGGGGGACCGGGTGGCGGTGCTGCACGAGGGGCGGCTCGAGCAGCTCGGCGCGCCCGACGAGCTGTACGAGCGCCCGCGGAGCCTGTTCGTCGCCACCTTCGTTGGCCGCGCGAACGTGGTGCGCGGGCCGACCGCGGCCGCGTTGGGGGCGGAGGCCGGCGAGCTCGCGGTGGTGCGGCCCGAGCGCCTCAGATTCGCTGACGCCGGTGTGCCGGGTGTGGTGCGAGAGCGGCGCTACATCGGCGCTGCGGCGTTCTATCAGGTGGCGACCGACGCGGGAGACCGGCTGGAGGTGCTGGCCGGTCCGGCGGCCGCCCGGGTCGGGGAGCGCGTGTATCTCGAGGCGAGTGGCGTGCTGACGTTCCCGCAGGAGCCCGCGTGAGAGAGGCCGCGCGGCTCGGCTTGCTCGCGCGCGCGGTGCTCACGCTGCTGCTCGCCTGGCTCGTGCTTTATCCGATTCTCATCGTGCTCGTGGACGCGGGCCACGGTGACGCGCTCGCCCGGTTCGTGGCGCGGCCGGGCGAGTGGCGCGCCCTGTGGGCCAGCGTCTGGATTTCACTCGCGAGCGTCGCCCTCGCCGCGGCCATCGGGGTGCCGCTCGCGTTTCTGTTCGAGTGGCTCGAGTTCCCCGGCCGCAAGACGCTGGGCTCGCTCATCGCCCTCCCGGCCGTGCTGCCGCCGTTCGTAGGGGTGATCGCCTTCCTCTTTCTGTACGGCGAGTCGGGGTTCGTCGCGCGCGCCGTGCGGGCGGCCTTCGGTCTGGCCCGGGCGCCGTGGCAGCTCCAGGGCGCGGGCGCGATCCTCTTGGTCCACGCGTACTCGATGTACGTGTACTTCTACCTGTTCACCCGGGCCGGGCTCGCGAGCCTCGATGCCTCCGTGCTCGAGGCCGCCCAGTCCCTTGGGGCGGGGCGCTGGGACACTCTGCGCCGTGTGACCCTGCCCCTGTTGCGCCCCGCCCTCGCCGGCGCGGCGCTGCTCGTGTTCATGACCGCGCTCGGGTCGTTCAGTGCCCCCTACGTGTTCGGGGGCGGGTTCCGGGTCATGACGACGCAGATCGTGGCGACCAAGCTCAACGGCGAGCTGCCGCTCGCGATGGTCGAGACCGTGGCCCTGGCCCTGATCGCGACCCTCGGGCTCGTGCTGCTGCGCCGCACTGAAGGGAAGGACGTCCTCGCCGCGCTCGGCAGGGGCACCGCGCGCCGGCGCCGGCCGATCGCAGCCCCGGGTGCGCGCACGCTCGCCACGACGGCCGGGTGGGCACTCGCGGTGCTGCTCCTGCTGCCGCATCTGACGCTCGTGCTGGTGTCGCTCGTGCCCTACGGCACCTGGACCACCGAAGCGGTGCCACCGGTGCTCGGCCTCGTGAACTACCGGCGTCTGTTCGGCGAGCCCGAGCGGCTGCGGCCGCTCGTGAACTCGCTATGGATGGCGGGCGCGAGCACGCTCGCGGCGCTCGCGTTGGCGCTCGCGGCCGGCGTGCTGGTGGGCCGACCGCGGCTCCGGAACGGACGCGGGTGGCGCGGCGTGATCGAGACCCTGGTGGCACTCCCCTGGGCCCTGCCCGCCACGGTGTTCGCCGTGGCGCTGGCCACGGCGTTCAGTGTCGCGCGGCCGCTGGAACTGCGCTGGGTCCTTGTGGGCACGGTGGTGCTGTTGCCGCTCGCCTACCTGGTGCGCAACCTGCCGATCACGGGGCGCGCGGTGCTCGCCGGCTACCGGCAGCTCGACCCGGCCGTCGAGGAAGCCGCCGCGAGCCTCGGGGCCGGGCGCTGGGCCACCTTCTGGCGCGTCACGCTGCCGCTCTTGAAGCCGGCCCTCGCGGCCGGCGGCAGCCTCGCGTTCGTCACGGCGCTGGGGGACTTCGTGACGTCGATCGTGCTGTACACCTATGACAACCGCCCCATTTCGATCGAGATCATGTCGAGCCTCCGGGTCTCGGAGCTCGGCGCCGCGGGTGCGTTCGGCGTGATCCTCATGCTCGGGAGCGCGCTGGTCCTCGGAGTCGGAGCGAGACGATGAAACGGATCGCGGTGCTGATGGCGGTGGCGTTCGTCGACATGATGGGGGTGATGATCCTCTGGCCGCTGTTACCCCTGTATGCCGTGAACCTCAACGCGACGCCCACAATGGTGGGCCTGCTCGTCGCGTCCTTTTCGATCGCGCAGCTGGGCTCGTCTCCGGTGTGGGGCTACGTCTCTGATCGCTACGGGCGACGCCCCGCGCTGCTGGTCGGACTGGCCAGCTCCGCGTTCGCCTACCTGGTGTTCGGCTTCACGCATTCGCTCTGGCTCCTCTTCGTGTCGCGCTTCGTGCAAGGCTTGGGGGGCGGCACGACGGGCGTGCTGCAGGCATACGTGGCGGACAGCATGCCACGGGCCGAACGGGCGAAGGCGCTGGGCTGGCTATCTGCGGCGACCAGCGCCGGCGTGATCCTCGGGCCGGCGATCGGTTCGTTCACGCACCGGTTCGGCGACGCGGCACCGGGCGTGTTCGCCGCGGCGTTGGTTTTGATCAACGTCGCGAGCGCGTGGAAGTGGCTCCCCGAGTCCCGCTGGGGACCCGCCGGCGCAGCGCCCGTGCCACGCTCGTCGGAGACGCTGGGCACGGCCGTGCGCAACATCGTGCAGCCCGCCCTGCGCGTGCTGTTCGAGCCGGGCCGCCCGGTGTCGCGGCTGATCTGGATCTACGCCTTCGCGATGCTCGCTTTCAACGCGTTGCCGCCGATCTTCTCGCTATACCTCCATGACCGCTTCGCCGTCACGGCGGACGAGATCGGCTACTTCTTCATGATCTTCGGGGCCGTGGGCGTCATCATGCGGACCGCGCCGGTCGGATGGTTCAACGCGCGCTTGGGCGAGGTTCGTACCATGCGGCTGGGTACGCTGCTGTTGCTCACCGGCTTCATTATCGTGCCGCTCGCGCCGACGCTGCCGCTGTTCGCCGTCGCACAGATCCTCCTGCCGCTTGGGACCGCGCTCCTGTTTCCAGCGAACTCCGCCTTGGTGAGCCACTGCGCTGAGCCGAACGAGATCGGCCTCACGCTCGGCGTCCAGCAGACCTACCGCGGCATCGCAGCCGTGCTCGGTCCCGCGTACGCTGGCCGGGCCTACGAGACGTTGGGCCAGCAGTTGCCGTTCTTCATTTCCGCCGGAATCATCGCCTTCGTGTTCTACCTGACTCTCCGCGTTCGTGGCGACACGCCGGCGCGGCGCGTCGCACCGGCCGGCTCCCCCGCAGCCTGAGGGGTTTTGCGCCGCGGTCACCCGCCGCTAGCTTATCGCACCATGATCGCGCTGCTGCTGTTCGCGCTCGCTGGAGTGGTGCCGCCCGTGGCCGCACCGCCGCGGCCCCGGCTGGTCGTCGTCATTACGGTGGACCAGTTACGGCCCGACTACTTCGAGCGCTACCGCACCCAGCTCCGGGGCGGGTTCGCCGTGCTCCTGAAGGGTGGGGCGGTCTTCACCAACGCGTACCAGGATCACGCCGTGACCGAGACGGCGCCCGGGCATGCGACGATCCTGTCGGGCCGCGTGCCCGCGCATACGGGCATCATCAGCAACCTCCACGGCGTCCAGGATTCGACGGCACCCGTCCTCGGGTTCTCCGGGGTCGGCGCCTCGCCCGCGCGGTTGCGGGGGACCGAGTTGTTCGACTGGCTCAAGGCCGCCGAGCCCGCTGCGCGAGCGCTGTCGGTGTCGGGTAAGGATCGCGGGGCGATCCTGCCGCTCGGCCACGCGAAACAGCAAGTCTACTGGTATCGCGCCGGCGTGTTCACGACGAGCCACTATTATGCCGACTCGCTCCCGACGTGGGTCCAGGCGTTCAATGCGCAGCGCGTGCCGTTCCGCGCCGCCGCCACGGAGTGGACGTTGCTGCTGCCGGAACGCGCCTATCCCGAGCCGGACAGCGTGCCCTACGAGAATCAGGGAAGGGACGTCACCTTCCCGCACCGTCTCCCGGGCGACAGTCAGCGGGCCGCAGTCGCCTTCATCGCCACGCCGACGATGGATTCGCTCACGCTCGCGTTCGCGCTCGAGGGCACGCGCGCCCTGCGGCTCGGGGCCCACGGCGCGACCGACCTGCTCCTCGTGAGCCTGTCGACTACGGACTACGTGGGGCACGCGTTCGGCCCCGATTCCCGCGAGATCCACGACCAGGTGGTGCGGCTCGATCGCTACCTGGGCCGATTCCTCGAGCAGCTCGCGGTGCGCTACGGCCGGGACAACGTGCTCGTGGTGCTCACCGCGGACCACGGGGTGACGCCGTTCCCGGAGCGCTCCCGCGCCCTGGGACACAGCGGGGCGGTGCGGGTGATCCCCGACAGCGTGATCCGAAGCGCCAACGCCGTACTCGACCAGCGCGTCGGTGGCGGCACCGGCGACTGGCTGGTGATGGAAACCGGCATGGTGTTGCTCGCGAGCCGCGCCGTGCTCGCCGCCCACGGTGTGGACGTGGATAGCGTGATCGCGGCGCTCGCGACGCGGCTCGCCGCCCTCCCGGGCGTGGCGCGCGTGGACCGGCCGGCGGATCTCGCCGGCCAGGATACGAGCGATCCCGTGGTGCGCCGCTGGCGCCACCAGCTGCCGCCCGACGCCGGCGTGGAGCTCGTGGTGACGCTGAAGCCGTACTCGGTGTGGGGCTCGCCCAGTGTGGCGATCGCGATGCACGGGCAGCCGACCGATCTCGACGCCCACGTGCCGCTGGTCTTCTTCGGGCCGGGGATTCGCCACGCGGTCCACGCCGGCCGCGTGCGCTCGATCGACATCGCGCCCACACTCGCGCGGCTGCTCGATCTCACACCGGCCGAATCGCTCGACGGGCGAGTGCTGACGGAGCTGTGGCCGTGACGCAGAAGCTGTCGGCCGATCAAATCCGCCAGATGGAAGAAATCCAGGACTACCAGCGGGTGGCGGATCGCGTCAAGCACCTGGTGGCCGAGCTCGAGGCCAACCGCGCCGGGCAGACCCGCGTGATCCAACAGTTGTGCGAGAAGATCGCGAACGAGACGTCCCAGATGCGCCAGCGGGCCCTGAGCTCCGGTATCGGGACGATCGCGGATGTGGCGGGGGTGATGTCGGTGATGGCCGGGCGCGGCGGCGGCATTCTCCTGAAGATCCGCGGGCTCGCGGACGGGGTGAACAGTTTGCAGATGCAGCTCGAGGTGGCCCTGAAGCACGCCATGACGCCGCACGAGCCGAAGTCGCCGCCGAAGAAGCCCGCCTGACGGTGCCGGCCATCCGCTGCAGCGGGCTCCTCAAGCGCTACGAGCTTCGGCGTGGCGCTCGCGATCTTTCGCTGGCGCTAGGTCAGTCGCCCTTGAGCAGCGCCCCCAGCCGGCGCAACAGACCGCGCGAGCGACGCAGCGCGTCGCGGAAGGCGGTCGCAGTGCGATGACGCGCCGCCGGATCGCTCGCGAGTGCCTTGCGTAATACCTCCGCGAGATCCCGGGGCACGTCGTGGCGGACGCGCTCGAGCGGCGGCAGATCGTCGGTGGTCTGGCGCGCGAGGATCGCCTCGGGCGTGCGCCCCTCGAACGGTGGCCGGCCGAGCAGCGCGAAATAGGCGGCCGCCGCGAGCGAGTAGAGGTCGGTCCGCTGGTCCACGCGCTCGCCCAACAGCTGCTCCGGCGCCGCGAACTGCGGGGTCCCACTGCGCGACGTGGCGCCGCCGAAGCGGCCGTCGCCGCGCAGCGCGAGCGCCAGGCCGAAATCGGTGACGCGCAGCCGGCCGTCAGGCTCGATCAGCAAGTTCTCGGGCTTCAAGTCCCGGTGCACCAGGCCGCGGGCATGAGCGTGCTCGAGCGCGGCGAGGCCCTGGTCGAGCAAGCGCACGGTCTGGTCGACCGACAGCGGTCCCTGCTTCTGCACCGCCTGCGCCAAGTTCGCCCCGGGGACGAGCTCCATCGTGTACCACTGCAGTCCCGCGCGACCCCCGATGTCGTAGATGCTCACGATGTTCGGGTGGCGCAGCTTCGCGGCGAGCTGCGCCTCACGCCGGAACCGCTCCGTCACCGAGGCGTCGGCCGTGAGCGAGGGGTGCAGGACCTTGATCGCCACGTCGCGCTCGAGTCCGAGGTCGCGCGCCCGGTACACCCGGCCGAACCCGCCGGTGCCGATCTCCTCGAGCAGCTCGTAGTCGTCGCCGAGCGCGCGTCGCAGACGCCGCTCAAACCCCGCCTCCGCGAGCTGCGGTGCCGCTGCCGGCTCTTGAAACACCCCGGCGTCGCTCACGAAGTCCTCGAGCATCTCGGTCGCCGTGTAGTAGCGGTCGCCCGGGCTCGCTTGGAGCGCGCGCAGCATCACCCGCTCGAGCGCCATCGGTACTGCGGGCCGCAGCTGTCGCGGCGGCGTGACGCGCGCGGGATCGGGGTCGGGCTCCTGACCGGTCAGCACGTAGTACACGAGGGCTGCCACGGCGTAAACGTCGCTCGCCGGCTCGCCGGGCTCCCCGGCGCGCACCTCGGGCGCCACGAAGGCGCCGCCGGCGCCCCGGTCGGCGGGCGGGACGTCGGGGAGGCACCAGTTGGCGTAGCGCAGATCGGTGATCACCGCTCGCCCCGAGAGCTCGAGCATGAGCGTCGTGGGGAGGATGCGGCGCAGGATCACGCCGCGGGCGTGCGCGTGCTCGGCCGCGCTTAACAGGTCCCGCACCAAAGCGTGGGCCATGGGGATGGCGCGTGGTCCGCGGCGCAGCGCATCGGCGAGGCTCTCGCCCTCCACCCAATTGGTCGTGCGGTAGGCGAACCCGCCCGTCAGGCCGGCGGAGTAGACGTGGCGGATCGCGGGATGGTCGAGCGCCGCGAGCGTCTCGGTCTCGCGCAGGAACCAGGCGCGACCGGGCGAGTCGGGCACGAGGTGCACCTGCACGGCGACCGGCCGCTTCAAGAGCCGGTCCCAGGCGCGGTACACCGCGCGGTCCGGGGTCGTGGCGACGAGCTGATCCATGCGGTACGCCGCCGCGAGCGCCGGCACGAGGCCGTCGAGCCGATCGAGCGGACGGTCGCCGGCGCTCATGCGAGGGCCCTCGCTGGCCGCGCGCGGCACGCCGACAGCCGCCTCATGGCACGCGCACCTGAACGGCGGCCCAGCCCGCTGCCCCCGCGCCCGGCCGGTGATAGCGGACATCCCAGAGCGACACGCGCACACTGGTGCCACTCGAATCGACTTGGGCAGCGAGGAAGCGCGCGAACTGGGCGATCGCGTGGCCCTGGGGCGTCGCGAGCGCCGCCCGCACCGCGGTCTGGTCGAGGTGGCGGGGCAGCGTCCAGCCTGGACCCGCGACGCTGTCAGCCGAGGCCGCGAGGAGCTCCCACCGGAACGGGCGCCCGACAAGCGTGAGCGCCGCCCACTCCGGCGCGGGCCCGAACCGCGCGATCGCCGCGCCGCGCGCGCTGTGCTTGACCGCCACACTCGCGGCGGCATTGGCGGCGGCGTAGGCGGCGAGGACCAGCACCCCAGCGGCCGCGGCCCGGCGCCGCCCCGCGACGCCGAACCAGTGGCGGGTCCAACCCACCACCGCCGCGAGCGCAGCCGCGATCACCGTCACCCGTACCCACCCCGCCACGACGTCCCGGCGCCACAACACCAGCGTCACGAACCCGAGCAGCGCGACGAGGAACGCGAGCGCCGGCGCCCAGTGCCGCCGCGCGCCCCACGCCAGCGCCACGAGGGGCACGACCCAGAAGAACGGATCGACGATGGCCACCCAGTCGGCGTAGTACCAGCGCGCGCTCCACGGCAGGAACGGGCGCAGCCCGTAGGAGCCCTGCCAGTCGAGGTACAGGTGGCTCAGCACGGTCGTGGCGACGCAGGCGGCGATCCAGCGCCAGGCCGGAGCGGCCTCGCCGCGCCGACGCGCCCACCAGGTCAGAATCGCGCCGCCGAGAGCGGTGAGCACCACGATCTCAACGGCGGCCCCGAGGAGGGAGTGCGTGATGCCCCGATGGTAGACGAGATAGGAAACGCCGGCACGCGGGGTCCAGGCGCCCGGCGTGACGAGCAGTTCGGCCCAGTCCGGGGCGTTGCCCGCGATTGCGCCCATGAGCGCGGCCGCGCGGACCGTGCGATCGGCCACCGCGCGGCCGAGCGCCGCGCCGACGAGCGCGTGGGCGATGTTGTCCATGGGTGGCTGAAACCTAGACGGTAGCGGAAGCCTGGCACCCCCCCCATCGCACCCCCGGGCCGGCGTCGTCCCGGGCCCACTGCGCCCCACGCCGGACAGCGCTTGTGACCCAGCCGGGGTTCGGTGAGTCTTCCCGGGAGACCCCATTCCCGGAGGTAGCACCGATGCGACGTCCCTATCCCCTGCTCGCGCTGGCCTTGGCCGCCTGCGGGCGAGTCGTCTACACTCGCGCCGCGGTCGTCTACGCCGAGCCGCCTAGCTACGTCTATGTCGCACCGATCGATCGCGTCGTCGTGGTCACGCGCGAGGTGCTCGTGACGCGCGGCTACGTGGTGTACCGGGAGGAGGAGGATGGCCCGAACCGCATCTTGTGGGCGCGGCGCGGCGACGATGAGGTGGTGCGAGTGTTCGCCACTCGGGATGGCGAGCGCGTGGTCGTGCGCGGGCTGACGGAGGTGCGTGACCGTGGGCACGGCAGACGCTGGGTCCGGAAGGCGCACGCCGAGGAAGTGATCACGGAGGTCGACGGGCGGATGCGCCGGGAACGCCGGGAGCACTAGCTGGCGGAGTCGCGGCGGCGTAGGTTTGGGCCCCACCCCCCACCTCCCGGCGCCTGGAGAGGGCCCCATCGGTTACGAACCCCTGCCCGACCGCCGCGTCCGCGGCGAGCGTCGTGAGCTCGATGACCGCCGCTCGGGCGTCGACCGCCGCTCGCGGGGCGACCGGCGCTGGGGGGAAGGGGCCGTGCCGGTCGCCGGCGAGCGCCGCTCGCCGGGCGAGCGACGGTCCCTGGGCGAGCGGCGGCGCGCCCCCCGACGCTCACCCACGCCGCGCCGTCTCGTGGTCGACCGCCGTGCCAAGGGAGTAGCGCAGCGCCCCTAGCCCGTCGCGCGGCACGCCCGGCACGCCGTATACTCCTCCGGTGCCCTACCTTAGGCTGATCGACCCGGTTACCCACCGCGTCACCGAGCTGCGCGAACCGCTCGCGCGCCTCGGCCGCAGCCCCGAATGCACTGTGCCCTTTGCCGGAGCGAGTGCCGGTGTGGTCTCGGCGACGCACGCCGAGCTGCGCGCGCGCGGCGGCGAGTGGTGGGTCACCGATCTGGGGAGCCGCAATGGCACTTACGTGAACGGCCGGCGTATCGCCGCCCCCGTGCCGCTCCGCGCAGGGGATGTGATCGGACTGGGCGAATCGGGGCCCCGGCTTGCCGTGGCAGCCGTGAGCGAAGGACTCGCCCCGACCCTCGCTGAGCGGCCCGGGCTCCCCGGCCGCGCCGATCTTCCGGCGCTGCCGTCCGAGCGCCCCGCGACTGGGGCGCCGCGCGCCTACGCCCTCACGCTGCTCGACAGCACCACCGGGCAACGCTACGAGGCCCTGGGCACGCGCATCCGGATCGGGCGGTCGGCCGAGTGCGAGGTCCAGCCGGCGCCCGGCGCCCAGGGGGACCCGGTCGTGTCCCGCGTGCACGCCGAGCTCACGGTCGCCCCGTCCGGATCGCTCGTGCTGGGCGATGCCGGGTCGAAGAACGGCACGTTCGTGAACGAGGAGCGCGTGACGGGGCCCGTACCGGTGCGGCTCGGCGATCGCATCATGCTGGGGCAGGGTGGGCCCGTACTCATCGTCGAGGGTCTCGGGACGGCGCCGCAGATACCGGTGGCCCGCCCACCCGTGGCGCGGGGTCGCGACACTGTACTGAAGGTGATCAGCCACGCCATCGCGCAGGCGAAGGAGGAGCGGCGCCAAGGCAAGCGGGGCTCGACGGCGTTCCTGCAGGCGGTCGCAGCCGAGGTGGGCAAGAGCTCCGGGCGGAAGTTTCGCTGGTTTACGGCGCTCGTCCTCGCGCTGCTGCTCCTGCTCGGGGGCGCCGTGTACGGCGTGTATTGGCTCTTGTCGACGCAGGTCGAACAGACGGAGCAGGCCCAGCGCACCGCGGAGGACTCCGCCCGTGCCGCGACCGCGCGGCTGGGGCGGGAGCTCGACGCCGCCCGGGCGAGCGCGGCGCCCGCGGCGCAGGTGGATAGCCTGCGCGCCCAGCTGCATTCGGCCCAGGCCCGGACCGCGGAGCTCGGCGCGGCGCTCGAGCGGGCCCAGGTCGCCCTGACGTCCCAGCTCGCCGCCGGCGAGGTGCGCCGCGTCGCTGCCCAGACCGAGGTGGAGCGCCTGCACGACGAGCTCACCGCGGCCGAGCGGCGGGCACCGTCGGCGGCATCGCTCGACAGCCTGCGCCGCGCCGTCGTCACCGCGGAGCAGCAGACCCAGAACCTCGACGCCAAGATGCGCGCGATCCGCGCCACCGATTTCGCGGCGATCGCACAGCAGTCACAGGCGGGGGTCGGGCTCATCACGGTGAGCTTCGGCCGCGAGTACTTCAACGGTACCGGCTTCGCGATCACTGCCGACGGCTACATGCTCACCAACTGGCACGTGGTGGCCGACTCCGTACACCCGCGGCCCGATACCACGTGGGTCATCATGGCCGACCAGGCCCAGGCGCACTACGCCGACGTGATCGCGACGTCACAGGAGCGCGACATCGCGATCATCAAGATCCGGGGCTATCAAGGGGGACCCTACTTGACCGCGATCGACTGGCGCGGCACGAAGGCACGTCAGGGCGAGCCGGCCGCCTTGATCGGGTATCCGGCGGGCTCGGGGTTCGCCCGGCTGCGCGGCACGGTGGTGCGCACGTCGATGACGGCGGGGATCATCTCGCGGGCCACGGAGGACGTGATCCAGTTCGATGGCATCACGATCGGCGGCTCGTCGGGCAGCCCGCTGTTCAACGCCTTTGGCGAGGTCATCGCAATCCATCGAGCCGGGCTGCAGCAGTCGCCCGGGTTCGCGCTCTCCGTACCTACCCGACATGCGGTCCCGATCATGCCGGTCCCGCTCAAGCAGAAGCTGGGAATCGAGTGAAGCGGATCTAGTCCTTCGAATAGTCGATCGTGACGACGATCCCGGAGCGCTCGGCCGACGGATAGGCGACGCTCACCTGCGCCAGTGTCGAGACAGGAGCGCGAGTGGCCGCGCCTGAGCTCGTCGACGGGGCAAACAGAGCCGCCCGAGCCGCTTGGAGACCCTGGGAGCTGACCTGCACATCAACCACTTGCGCAGTCACTTGCAGCGTGCCACGGGCTTGGGCTTCTGCGGCAGCGGGGCGGAGCAACAGAGTCCCGCAGGCCAGCAGGGCCACGACCAAGCTGCGGGTTACGTCAGACCGAGTGAGACCGCTCACGCTACGCTCCGATGTTCGAGATCGAGATGCCTTCCGACCCCAGGTAAGGCATGGGGCATGCCGGTGGGCTCTGCGTCGTAAGTGGCCTCGCTTCCATAGCTTACGCGAACGCAATTGGGCGTACGCGTAACACAAAATTGTCAAGAAATGGTACAGTGAGCCCAGTACTCGAGCCAACGCTCAGCCTCGGGGCTGGCCTCGCCTCGGCGCGGTCGGATCGTATAAAAATTCGACATACGACTAGAATTACAACAGTTGGCACGGCCCTTGCCCCTGTGGCCTGGCAGCAACGGGTGCGGTAGTAGCCCGCGATGCTGTAAACGTCGTAGCCCACGATACATAGGGAGAGGACACCACATGTACACGGCTTCCAAGGTCTCACTTAGCGCGCTGGCGCTCGTGCTCGCCGGGGTCGCCATGGCTCAGGGCCAGGGCGTGAACGGCAGCATCCAAGCCACGGCGCAGGTGCAGACGCCCATCACCGTGACCGGCACGCAGAACCTAGCGTTCGGTAACGTGTTCCCAGGCATCGCCAAGGCCGTCGCCTACAGCGACGTGACCAACGGCGGTCACTTCAGCGTCGCCGGCCAGGCCAGCACGCCGGTGACCTATTCGTTCACGCTCCCCGCCAACCTGACGAGCGGCGGTAACAACCTGCCGATCGGGAGCTGGCTGGGGTATGTGAACACCCTAAATTCGACGAGCGGTGGCTCGGCGATCACGCCCTCAGGGACGCCCGTTACGGCGACCTTGAGCGGCAGCGGCGCGCTATTCCTCTTCGTCGGAGCGACGGTGACTCCCGCCCCGACGCAGGCGTCGGGTGCCTACGCCGGCACGGTGACCTTGACCGTGTCGTACTAAACCGGCGTTCCAAGTAAGTTTGCTGGCGACGCGCCGGCAGAGGTTCGCACGTGCCTCTGCCGGCGCTGTGACAACGGACGGCCTCGACCATGCGACGTTTCTGGCACGCGGTGGCGCTCCTGGGGCTGGCGACCTCGCCGTTGGCGGGGCAGCGCCCCATCACGGTTACGGGAGTGCAGACGCTCGGCTTCGGCACGCTGCTGCCCGGCGTGCCGGCCACGGTGGCGCGCACCGATCCGGTGAACAGCGGTCAATTCACTATCAGCGGGCCGCAGGGCACCCAGGCGCAGCTCACGTTCACGCTGCCGAGCGTGATGACGGGACCCGCAGGCGCCACCCTGCCGCTCGTCTTCGGCGGCGGTGACGCTGGGTACTCGCAGACGCAGAACATCGGCAGCCAGGTGGGGTTCGATCCCACGCAACCCTTCGTCGTCAGCTTCAGCCAGCAGGGGCTGGGGTCAGTGTTCCTCGGCGGGACCGCCCGCCCGGGCCCCGGCCAGCGGGCCGGCACTTACGCGGGCACCATCACCCTCAACGTCGCGACGTTTCCATGAAGCCGACCAGCCTTGTGCCTGTCCTGCTCCTCGTGGCCGCGCCACTCGGCGCGCAGGGCGTCGTCATTGCGCCGCACGCGGTGTTCATAGACGCTCGCACGCGGAGCGGCGCGGTGCTGCTGTACAACCCCAACGCTCAGCCCGTCGAAGTGGCGATTTCGTTCTTCTACGGGTATCCGGTGACGGACTCGCTGGGACGGGTCGTCGTGCAGACAGTCGATCATCCCGACTCGACGAGTCGCTCGGCGGCGAACTGGATTCAGGCATTCCCGCGGCGGCTCACCATCCCCCCGCTCGAGCGCCAGACGATCCGACTCTTGGTCACGCCGCCCGGAGCGCTCGGCGACGGCGAGTATTGGGCGCGCCTCGCGATCTCGGCCAAGGGCGGACCGCTCCCGGTCACGGGCGCCGATACAGCCAGGGTGCGGGTCGGGCTGACGCTCGAGGTGCGCACGATCATCGGCGTGTTTTACCGCACCGGCTCGGTGCATACCGGTGTGGCCCTTGCGGACTTGCGCACCGCCCGCGTGGGCGACTCGCTCGCCGTATGGTGTCGCCTCACCCAGCAGGGGAATGCTGCCTATATCGGCACGGCGCACGCCGTGCTCAGCGACGCGACGGGTCGGGTGGTGAGCGAGCTCAAGGCGCCGATCGGGGTCTACTACACGATGGCGCCGCGCTACGCGCTCCCCCTAGGCGCGCTGCCGCCCGGCCACTACCGCTTGCAGCTGGAGCTCTCGACCGACCGAGAGGATCTGGCCCCCGAGCTCCTGCTGTCGAGTCCGAGCGTGCGCGACTCGGTCGAGGTGCGCATTCCGTGAGCGGCCACCGGAGCGCGCGCGCGCCGCGCGGCCAGCGGGCGGAGCATCGTGCGGCCGGCCCGAGGGGCCCTGCTCGGCCGCGGGCCCGCTGCGCCCGGTTCCGCTCGATCGCCGACCGCTAGCTTCATGTCCACGGCGTACCGGGGGGCGCTAGGCGCGCTCTGGCTCGCCCTCGGGACCGGCACGGCGCGCGGCGTCGCCCAGCACCCGGCCCCAATCACGACCACCGCTCCAGCGGATTCGGCGCGGCCGATCCTCGTGGAGCTCCGACTCGGCCACCTCGCGACCCGGACCGTTCGCGCCTACCAGGTGGGCACCGAGGTCCTGGTGCCGCTCACCCAGGTGCTGCAGCTGGCCGAGATTGGCTATCGCGTGAGTCCGGACGGTCGCCTCGAGGCGACGGTGGATCCGGGCCGACGGCAGCTCGTGATCGACGCAACCAGCGACACCATGCGGTATGGTGGGCAGCGGGTGCGCCTCGACCCGGAACTCAGGCTGTTCGAGGAGGGCGAGCTGTACGTCGGCGCCGAGCGGCTCGGGAACCTGCTCGGGTCCCCGTTCGTCGTCGATTTCACCGAGCTCACGGTGACGCTGGCCGATCCGAGCGATCTGCCCGCCGGCCGTCGCGCCTGGCGCGCCGCGGCGCGCGCGGCACTCTTGCGAGGGCCGGAGGCGTCGCACCCCGATGTCCTGCTCGGCGCGGAGCGGCCGCGCTGGGATGGCTTGGTGTTCGACTACTCCGTGCTGGCACCGAGCAGCCAGCCGCTCGCGAGCGGCGGATACGCGGGCGCGCTGGGAGCGGACGCGTTGGGCGGGTCGCTCGAGCTCGGCGCCTCGAGTGTCGGCCGGGCGGCTGACGGCATCGTCCGCATCGACGGGTCATGGACCGGCGTGTGGCGCGACCAGCGTTGGCTCAAGCAGCTCCGGCTCGGCGACGGCGTGTCCACCGGCCCCGCGCCGCGCGCGCTGCGCGGCGTGGCGCTCACGAACGCCCCGTTCATCCGACCCTCTGTCATCGGGTTGGAGCGCTACGCCGGAGCGCTGGAGGGGAGCGGGTGGTCGCTCGAGGCGTACCGGGCGGGTGAGCTCATCGGATTCGACTCGGTCGACGCGGCCGGCCGCTTCCGATTCGAGTTGCCGGTGCGCTACGGGGAGAATCCGGTGGATTTCGTCGCCTACGGTCCGCTCGGTGAGATCCGCTACTTCAACCAGACCTTCCGCGTGCAGGGCGAGCTCCTGCCCGCCCACCGCTTCGAATACGGCCTCTCCGCCGGCTCGTGCCGGTCGTTCCAGTGCCGCGCCACCGGCAACCTCGATCTGCATTACGGCGTCACCGAGCGGTGGACCGTGGAGGGGGGCCTGGAGCAGTTTTGGCGCGACACACTCCCCGACCTCGCGCACCCCTACGCCTCGGTTGCCGGCAGCCTGTCGAACACATGGACCGTGACGGCGGATGCCGTCGGGGCGGCGCTGGCGCACGGCGGCCTGCGCTACGAGCCCTCCATCGACGTGCGGCTGAGCGCGGATTACACGCGCTACGCGGCGAGCACCGTGGCGCCGATCCTCACTCCCGCGGGTGCGCGCTCGCGGCTGATCGTGGTCGGCTTCCTGCGGCCGCTGCCCCAGGCGGGGTTCTTCTATTTTGACGGCACGCTCGACCGCATGACCAGCGTCAGCGGCCGGACCACGGTCGTGCGCCTGGAGACCTCGACCCAGGGCCAGGCGCTCCGCGCGCTGCCGTTCGTGCGCGTGGAGCAGAACGCCCCCGCCGTGGGCCCGAGCGCGACCCGCTCGTTCCTCGGCGTGAACGGCTTCGTGCTGCCCCATCCGACGCTCGGCCCTGTGCTGGGACCGCTCTGGCTGCGGACCGGGACGGAGCTCGAGCTGGACGGTCCGGTCCGCCTGGCGGCCTACTCGCTGCTCGTGGCGCGCCCGCTGGGATCCGGCCTGCGGGTCGAAACGGGCGTGAGCTGGCTCCGTGGCACGCCCGGGCCAACGCTGTCGCTGTCGCTCACGACCTACTTGTCCGGCCTGCGGTCGTACACAACGCTCACGGCACCGGTGGGCGGCGTCGCGAGCGGCAGCCAGTTCATCCAGGGGTCGCTCCTGTGGGATCGCGCCACGGGCCGACTCGCCACCGCGCCCGGCCCCTCGCTCGAGCGTTCGGGGGTGTCGGGCCGGGTGTTCCTCGACGAGAACGGCAACGGCATCCAGGATCCGGGCGAGCCGGGGCTCGCGGGCGTCCGGGTGCGGGTGGGGACGAGCACCGCTGTGTCGGACGCCAACGGCGCGTTCCGCGTGTGGGACATCGTGCCGTTCGAGCCGGTGAGTGTCCAGGTCGACTCGTCGTCCCTGCCCTCACCGCTCACCGTGCCGGCGTTCGGGAGCGCCCTGTTGGAGCCGGGCCCGAACCGATTCCGCGGCCTGAACATCCCCGTGGTGCGCGGGGCCGTGGTCGAAGGCCGCGTGACGCGGGGCCTGGGGAAGGACCGCGCGGGCGTGGCGGGCGCGACCGTGGTGCTGACCGAGCGCAGGAGCGGCGCGCGGCGGACGATGACGACGTTCTCGGACGGAGCGTTCTACACGTTCGGCGTGAAGCCGGGCGACTACGAGCTGAGCGTCGACCCGGGCACCCTGGCGGCGCTGAGGGCGAGCGCCGAGCCGCGGCGGTTCACGCTCGCCCCCACCGCCACAGGCCTGGGGGCGTCGGACCTCGAGCTCGAGCTCCGGCCGAAACCCTAAGCCACGCGGCCCGCGGCCCGCCCCGCGACCTGCCGGATCACGTGCTCGAGCGCGGCGAAGTCGAGCGGCTTGGTGATGGTGGGGAGGCCGGACTCCTGGAGCAGCGCCGCGGTGTCAGCAGCGAAGGTGTCCCCGGTCGCAAACACCACCCGTCCCACGAGATCGCCATGCTCGCGCCGCAACCGCTCGAGGAACTCCCGTCCGCTCATGCCCGGCATCCGCACGTCGGAGATGATCACATCGAAGTCGCGCTGGTGGAGCACGCGCAACGCCTCCGCGCCGTCGGCGACGCCTTCCCCTTGGATGCCGCGGCGATTCAGGAAGCGGAGCAACGCGTTGCGGAGCGCGGTTTCGTCGTCCACCACGAGTACCGCCAGCCGGCCGCTGGCGCTCGCCGGCAGTGCCGCCGGCGGCGACGGGCGCGTCTCGGCGCGCTGGTCGCGCGGTAACAGCACACAGAAGCGGGCCCCGCTGCCGGGCTCGGACTCGACCCAGATGCGGCCGCCGTGCTCGCGGGCGATACCGTAACAGATCGAGAGGCCGAGCCCCGTCCCGACCCCCTCGGGCTTGGTGGTGAAGAAGGGGTCGAAGACCTTGGCGCGGATCGCCGGCGCGATGCCGGGGCCCGAGTCGGCGATCTCGAGCCGGGCCTCGCGCTCGTCGGCCCGGGTGCGCACGGAGATGGTGCGGGGCGGCTCGACCGTCACGAGCGCTTGCTCGGCGTTGATCAGGAGGTTCAGGACCAGCTGCTGCAGCTCGGAGCCGTTGGCCCAGATCTTGGGATCGTCGGGGTCCAAGTCGAGCGAGACGGTGATGTTCAGGGTCGTGAGATGGTAGGAGCGCAGCGCGAACGTGCGACGGGCGAGATCGTTCACGTCCACCAAGGCGCGGTGCGTGCCGCCGGCGCGCGCGAATGCCAGCAGGTTCGCCGTGATCCGCCCGATCCGGGTGGCCTCGTCGTACATCATCTGGAGCATCTCGCGGTGCTCGTGCTTCAAGTCGTCCAACAGGAGCGTCTGGGCGAACCCCGAAATGATGGCGGCGGGATTGTTGATCTCGTGCGCCACGCCGCTCACCAGCTGACCCATGGCCGCGAGCTTCTCGGCCTGCTGGTACTGCGACTCGCTGCGTTTCTGCTCGGTGATGTCGCGCACCAGGACCAGCATGCGGGTGATGTGGCCGCCTTCGCGCACCGGCGCGCACAACAGCGCGCCAACCCCTTGGCTGCCGTCGGCGCGGAGGAGCGGGATCTCGAGGCGCTGCACCTCGCCCCGAAACGCCGCGGCGAGCGTGTCGCGGACCAGCGCGGCGGCCTCGAGCGTGACCCCGGCGAAGACCGTCTGGCTGTCTGCTCCGGGCACGGCCCCGATCGCGCGCGCCGGCTCGTTCGATTCCACAATCCGGCCCGCCGCGTCGGCGAGGACGATCGCGTCAGGCACGGCGTCCATCACGAGACGCAGGTTGCGCTCGGCGGCGGCGGTGGCGCCGAGCGACTCCATCAGCGTGCGGGTCTGGCTCGCGACCTCGTTTTCGAGCAGCGCGGTGTAGCGGCGGTCGGCGCGCAGCGAGTAAACGATCCGGGCGCCGATGATGGCGAGGCCGCTGCCGATCAGCACGGCGCGCGCGGGGTCGGAGACTGACAGCGCCGCGGCCACGCCAACCGCCGCGATGCCCGCGAGCCCAATCACGACGGCCGTGACCTGGGCGGCGTGGCCGGAGATAGTCGGCAGACCGTCCGCCGGAGCGGCCGACCGGCTGGGGGCCACGGCCGCCGTGGCGCCGAGCAACAAGAACCCGGCGTCCCAGCCGAGGTCGAGCGCGCCGCCTGAGCGGAAGCCGCCGCGCAGCGCCACCCCCGCGTAGATCACGGTCGAGATGCACAACACGGTCACGCTGGCGATCACCCCCCCCGTGGTCGCGAGCGGGATCGCGGTCGCGCGCACGAGCCGCACGAGGATGAGCCAGAGCACCGCGACGCCGCCGATCGACCAGGCGATGCTCGTGATGCGTGCGGCGCGCGTGCCCCCCGCCGCGAACAGCGGCGTCAAGAGGAACGTGTACGCCAGCGCGCCCACCGTGAGGGTGACGAGCATCGTGTCGAGGAGCAGCTCGAGGTCCACGCGGCGCGGCTGCGCCCGCCCGAGCTTCGCTACCGCCACCAAGAAGCAGACGTAGACCCCGACAAAGCCCACGTCGGCGAGCGACGGATAGGGCGGCGTGACGCGGCGCAGGAGCTCCGCCTCGTTCCACACGAGCTGACCGCCGAGAAACGACAGACAGCCCGCCCCGATCCAGACCCAGGCGCGGCGCTGCTCGGGATCGGGTTGGCGCCGCGCCGCCAGGGCCGCGCACACCAGGGCGTAGGCGCTCGTCCAGGTCCAGGACAGATCGGCGAGGTACGCCCGCGTCCAGCGATCCGTGGGGGCGAGGAGATAGGCCAGCCCGATCGCAACGAACGAGGCGACCGCGATCGCTACCAGCAGGCGTGTGGAACGGCTGAAGGACGGCACGCTCGATCTCGGCGCAAACGTAACGGCGGACGCCAAGGGCCGCGAGGGTTGATTATGTTTCGCGGCCCAATGGACCGGCTCGGGTGGCAGGTGGCGCCGCGCGTCTCACTGACGCAGTGGGACGACTTGGTGCGCTTCGCGCGACAGGCGCGCGGCGACGGCTTGACGCGCACGGTGGTGTGCGGCATGGGCGGATCGAGTCTCGCGCCCCAGGTGCTGGCGGCGAGCTTCGCCGCTCGGAATCTGTCCGTGCTCGACACCACCGACCCGGCCGCCGTGCTCGCGGTGGCGCGCGCACCGGACATTGACCGGACGCTGTTCCTCGTCACGAGCAAGTCTGGCAGCACGGTCGAGACGCTCGCCTGCTACCATTACCTCGCAGCCCGCGCCCGGGCGGCGCAGTTCGTGGCCATCACCGACCCGGGCTCCCCGCTCGAAGCCTTGGCACGCGAGCGCCGCTTCCGGGCGGTATTCCACCACCCAGCCGACGTGGGCGGCCGCTACGCCGCCTTGACCGTGGTCGGGATGCTGCCGGCGGCGCTCATGGGGTTGGACGGTCGCGCCCTGCTCGAACAGGCGCTCGCCGTCGACCCGGCGGCCGCCCGCGGGCGCGGCGCGCGCCTCGCCGCGGCGGCGCTCGCCGGGCGGGATAAGCTCGTCCTGCAGCTGCCCGAGGCCGTGGCGCGACTCGCGGACTGGATCGAGCAGCTCGTCGCGGAGAGCACGGGCAAACAGGGCAAGGGAGTCGTCCCCATCGTCGACGACCCTGACCTCGCCCCGCGCGCCGACAGCGAGATCGCGAACGAGTTCGCGGGCGCGCCGCTCGCGCTGGGCGCGGAGTTCCTCGGCTGGGAATACACCACGGGGGAGCTCTCGACCCGGCTCGGAGTGAACCCGTTCGATCAACCGGACGTCGATGCAGCCAAGGCGCTGGCGCGCGCCGAGCTCCAGGAGCGGGGCGCGAAGGGCACGCCCGTCAAGACGCTCACGCCCGACACGCTCGCCCAGGCCGCGCGGTCGGGCGACTACCTAGCGCTGCTCGCGTACCTGCCTCCGAGCCCCGAGATCGCCGCGCGCCTGCAAGCGGTCCGGGCGAGCTGGGCTCGCGCCCTGGGCGTGGCGACCACGCTCGGGTTCGGGCCGCGCTACCTCCACTCGACCGGACAACTCCACAAGGGCGGTCCGAACACGGGGCTGTTCTTAGTGGTCACGGCCGACGACGCCGAGGATGCCGAGATTCCCGAGCTGGGGACGAGCTTCGCAAAGCTCAAGCACGCGCAGGCACGCGGGGATATCCGCGCGCTGCTCGAGCGCGGGCGCCGCGTGGCCCACGTCCACCTCGCGCGGCCCGAGGACGTAGCCGGGCTCGCGCGGTAGCGCGCTGGCGCGTTCTCGCGCCGCGATTGCCTCAGGGTGCGCGCGCGTGCGCGCCGCCCGAGACCCACCCGTGCCGCACGGCCGGGACCGGTGCCCCGGGGTGCACACTCTGCCAAATCTCGCGATTGAGGATCACCTCGTCAGCGCGGTCCGCGACGGCGAAGTCGCTCGGCGGAATCGCCGACCGCGCGGCGTGCGGGTTGAGCTGGTCGAGCGGCCAGCGATTGGGCAGGTGAGTGAACGGCGTCGCGTCAGGGCGCCGCGCGAACGCGCGCCACAGGGGCGTCGCGGCGGCGTCGTACTGGCTCAGGGGCGCGAGCCCCAGCACTAGGCCGATCGAGCGCACCACGGAGGCCGTGGTGTAGAAGGTGCTGTCCACCGCTCCGGTCTTCGCGTAGGGCGAGGCGACGAGCAAGACCGAGCGGTGCGCGTCCACGTGATCGGGGCCATTCTGCGCGTCGT
>WNFA01000240.1_pt1 | contig 60181 bp, 50 predicted proteins | sample 5400481 | NCBI WGS metagenome assembly WNFA01 (sample SAMN13153340, study PRJNA577476) | soil metagenome | isolation source: 120 cm saprolite under Douglas fir tree site 2 hole 1 replicate 2 | place: USA:California | collected 2015-04-18 | reverse complement strand
ATCCAACCCGCGATGCCGCCCCCACCCACCATTCCGAAAACCCGCTTGGCTTCCCGCGTGGTGAGCACATAGTTGGCCAGGGTCCAGATCTGGGTCGGCACCAGCACTCCAAAGATTTTTACCCAGACGTAGAACACCGGAAACAGCCAGGCGAGATGAAGATAGTGGATCAGGCCCCAGAACAGCGCGCAATTGCTGGCAAAAAATAAGGTGCTGCTCAGCATCAGGGTTTGAAAAGGCACGCGCCGCGCCACCCGGACATACGCTGCCACGACCATCATCACCAGCACGGCACTGGAAATGTCAGCGTAGGCCAGCTGCTTGGCCTGGAAGCGAGACAGGAATAACGCGGGGCTTGCCACCCCGCCGATTTTGTAGGTGGTAATTACCAGGAATAAACAGGAGCACAAGAGGCTGCCGCGCCCGAGATCGCCGGGGTGGATGTTCAGCGCGCGTTCAATCCACCGTTTCATCTGCAAAGCCTCTCCCGTAACTTCTCAATTCATGCTGCCTAGTGCGCGGCAGCCGCCATGGCGGGACAAATCCCGCCAGCGCCCGGCAAGACGGCTGGATTGTCCGAAGCCTTGGCCGCGTCGGCAACCGGTGCTGGTGCGGCCGAACCCGCTTTCGCAGGCGACGACGCGGTGGTGTCGAGAAGCACTACCTGCTGGTCCATGTACGCCGCCATGAATTTTGTATCGCCGCAGATTTCCAGAGCCGACGCCCGACCTCCGGGGTAATAGCTGCTGAGCATGCCAGTGTCGATCAGGAACACTTTGCCGTCAAACCGGGGACGGATGCGCCCGCCTTTCTGCACGGTGTGTCCCACCGCAATGTGGGCCGCGTCGTACGCTTCCAGAACCTTGCCCAGTTGCGCGGCGCCCTCGTCGTCGGTCCACTGGTCATAACCGCGGAACCACAAGGGACCGTCCGGACGCACGCTGAGCCATTCGCCATAGCCCAGAAACTGCACGATCCGGGCCTGCCTTTGTTCATCCGACGAAACTCGCGACTTGCGTTCCGCCACGACTTCCGCCTGGACCACGGCGGTTATTTCCTGCAGCGTAAAAAAAGGAAGGATCACCTTCTGGTCCTGCAAGTCCTGTTTGGCAGAGTCGAAGGCTTTGATTTCGTCGTGGACGTGCGCATTGATGGTGTCCAGCTTCAAGTGCGCCACATTGGGATGGATTCCGCCATGCAAAAAAATCACAGAGCCAATCTTGGCCAAAGGCGCGTGCTCGCGTAGCCACTTGCCATAGCTTCCCTCCGGAGCGAAAGCCTCGCGCTGCTCGACGAAGCCCTGGGGATGCCGCGCCATCCACTCGGCTTCGGTCAGTTCCATGGGCTGGGGCAGTTCTGCCAGCAGGGCCTTGTGACTGTCCCGCCATTTGATGTACTGCTGGTAGGCGGATTTCTGGCGTTCCTCGGACTTGCTGTCCGCGAAACTGGCGTAGTTCTCGGGGGTGACGTAGCGCAAGTCACCCATGATGTTCATCATCTCGTGGTTGCCCAGCAGGGGCACCACGCGTCCGCCGGACTTCGGTGCTTCCTTCTCCAGCGCCATCATAAAGTCGAGCACCTGGCGTGGCTTCGGGCCCCGATCCAGAAGGTCCCCGACTTGGACAAAAGTCGTCTTGTTTCCAGTCCAGTGATTCTGGGCGTCGATGAGACCGATGTGCTGGAGAAGAGCAACGAAGTCATCAAAGTCGCCATGAACGTCGCCAATCGCGACCACGGCTTCGGGCGTTTCGGCGGGAGTTTTGGCGGGTCCTGCACTGGCCTGGCCAGCTAACACCAGGGAGACAAGGACGAAAACGCAAGCGCGAAGTGTGGAAACACAGGCCGGAGGACGGAACATTTTTCTGCTCCTATCGCCAAACCCGGCCGGATTTGTACGAAAACATTACGTTCCTCAGGGAAACCCCCTACGGACGGTGAATCTTAGGCTGCCGGATTGAACAAGTCAACAACTTGAAAAAGGCCGACATTGGTCAGCTTGAAATCGCTGCCTCTCATTTCAAGGCGTCATCCTGTGTCTAACGACGGCAAACGGCCTTCCGGCCGTGAAGAGGCTGCCCTGGGGGAAGTCGAAGGAATCTGGCTTCAAGTGGACATGCGCTTCGGCGCGGCAGTGGGCACGCCAGACCCTCCGAGACTAGGGGTTCTCAGATGACGCCAAGGGGGAACCTTGCTTCGAAGTGATGGGCTGGCGTTGCTGTGTCAGATTTCCCGCCAAACATCCTTAAAGTCAAAAAATCCCTTTTTTCCCGCTAACCACTCAGCCGCCCGTACCGCCCCGTCGGCGAATCCGCGTCGTGACTTGGAATCATGGCAAAGGTAGATCGTATCGTTGGGTGAATCCAGCACCACCTCATGCATGCCGACCACGTCGCCCTCGCGGAACGAAATAACTTCCAACTCGGTGCCGCATGCGTCTCGAATAATCTTCCGCAGGGTGGCCGCGGTTCCAGAAGGCGCATCTTTCTTCTGCGCATGGTGACGTTCGAAGATCTGCCCCGAATATTGATGCTGCAATATCCCGGCTGCGGTTCGCGCCACCTCGAAAAACAGGTTTATGCCGACCGAGAAGTTTGCGGCATAGAGGAATCCGGTCTCACTGTTGTCGACCAGTTTGCGCACCCGTTCGAGCTCGCCGTACCAGCCGGTCGTTCCCACCACCATGTTCTTGCCCGCGCGGACACAGGCTTCGATGTTCCCCAGGACAGCCAGGGGCGTTGTGAAATCGATCACGACATCCACGTGGCGGAGTTTCTCAGCAGTGAGGGCGGTCGCTCCGGGATTGTCCGCCGCGCACAGCAATGTAAAGTCATGGCCCCGCTCGCGCGCCAGGTCGGCGACCAGTGAGCCGGTCTTACCGCGGCCTAAGATAAGTAGGTTCACAAGAAATCCCTCGACGTTCCTGCTGCGGGACGAAAACAGGCCGCAGCGGCTAAAGCCGCGCCAATTTCAGCGTCTTATGGCACGACTGAAGTCGTGCCCTTCCCAATGCCGATCCGGCCCATGCCTTCCGAATCCGGATCGTGCGCAACGGGATCGGCGCTCTTCCGTCTACGCAAACACTTCCGGATCCAAATCCGAGAAAAATGTCTTGTGCAGCCGCTGAACCACATCGGAGACGACGTCCTCTTCGACCACAAACGTCAGGTTGATCTCCGAAGCCCCCTGCGAAATCATGCGTATCTTGACGTCCGCCAGTTCTCCGAAGACTCGGGCCGCGATACCCGGAGTGTCGCGCAAATTTTCTCCGACCAGGCAGACAATCGCTTTGCGTCCCTCATACTTGACGTCCGCCAGCTTGGCCAGGTCTGCGGCCAGCGGCGGAATGGATTCGTTCGAGTCCACGGTAAGCGAGACGCTCACTTCCGAGGTGGAGACCACGTCCACCGCTACCCGATGCCGGTCGAACGCCGCGAAAATCGAGCTGAGAAAACCGTGAGCCAGCTGCATGCGCGGAGCCGCCACATCCACAATCGTGATGCGTTTCTTTACTGCGATGGCCTTGAAAGAATTACGGCAACGCGGCGCGCGGGCGGTAATCCGCGTTCCCTCGCAATCAGGATTACTGGAGTTCAGAATATAAACTGGAATATTTTTCTGTATCGCAGGGAGCACGGTCGCGGGATGCAGGACCTTGGCCCCGAAGTACGCCAACTCCGCCGCCTCATCGAAGCTGATCACCTTGATCCGCCGTGCGTCCGCGCACAGGCGCGGATCGGTCGTCATCATGCCGTCCACGTCCGTCCAGATTTCGATGCGCTCGGCGCCCAGCCCGGCACCGACGATGGCGCCGGAATAATCCGAGCCGCCTCGACCGATGGTGGTCGTGATCCCGGCCTTGGTCGCGCCGATGAAGCCGCCCATCACCGGGACTTTGCCCGCGGCCACCAGGGGCGCCACTTTGGACTGCAGTCGCTGGTTGGTTTCTTCAAACAGGGGGGCGGCGCGCATGTGCGCGCTATCGGTGACCAGCCATTCGCGGGAATCCACCAGCGCCGAATTCATTGCCAGCGCGGAGAATGCCGCGGCCACGATCTTGCTGGAGAGTATTTCGCCGAAGGCAGACACGTAGTCGGTGGTGCGAGGCGTCAGTTCGCCCACGGCGGCGATTCCCCGGAGCAATTCCTCGAGAGTCTCAAAATCGGCGCCCAGGTCGCCATGAAACTGCGTGAATAAGGCCGTCCCCAGCAGTTCGCCGGCTGTGTTGTAATGGCGTTCTTGCAGGGCACGACAGAGTTTCAGCGCGGTCTTGCGATCACCGGCGCCGGCCGCCCGCGCCATGGCCAGTAGTTGGTCGGTGACCTTGGCCATCGCACTGACCACCACCACCGGCTTCTGCGCCAGCCGGCCTTTGACGATTGCGCCCGCCCGCTCGATCGCCTTGGCGTCCTGCACCGAAGTGCCGCCGAACTTCATCACGATCATTGCGGTAAATTCCTCAGGGGAAGAGGGAAGGGGAGGCGCTCCCGGGTGGAGCAGGGTTCTAGCACGAGGGTGGAGCAGCGCTTTAGCGCTGCATTGAAGGACAGCGCATGCGTCCGGGCTTTAGCCCCTGAGGTTTTCAGAATTCTCCCTGAACGGCTGAAGCCGCCATTGAAAATGGTACTTCCAATGCAGGGCTAAAGCCCTGCTCCACCCTGGCTCACCCGAGGTATCCCTGCACCTTCAGCAACTCGGCATTTAGCAGCGCCGCTCCGGCGGCTCCGCGAATGGTGTTGTGAGATAGCACGGTGAACTTCCAGTCCAGCACGCCACAGGGACGCAGGCGGCCCACGGTGGTCGTCATTCCATTCCCGCGATCGCCATCGAGGCGCGGCTGCGGGCGATCGCTGGACGTCACATACACGACGGGCTGTTCCGGCGCGCTGGGGAGTCGCATCTCCTGGGGCAGGCTGCGAAACTCGTTCCAGGTTGCGACGATGTCCTCAGGCTTCGCTTTCTTCTTAAGTTTCACTGAGACCGACTCCGTATGGCCATCCTCGACCGCAACGCGGTTGCATTGTGCGCTCATGGCAAACGATCCCATCACGATGCCCGAGCCGTTGAGCCGCCCCAGCAACTTGCGGGTTTCTTCCTCCATCTTTTCTTCTTCCTTGGCGATGTAGGGAATCACGTTGCCCAGGATGTCCAGCGAAGCCACCCCGGGATACCCTGCGCCACTCACCGCTTGCATGGTGACCGCCATTACCGTATCCAGGCCGAAGGCGTGCTCGAGCGGGGCCAATGCCAGCACCAGCCCAATCGCCGAGCAATTCGGGTTGGTAACCACGAATCCTCCCGACTTCTTTCGCCATGCCTGGCATTCCAACAGCTTGATGTGATCATGATTCACTTCCGGAATCACGAGAGGCACATCGCTTTGCATTCGCAACGCGCTGGAGTTGGTGACCACCGCACATCCGGCCGAGGCAAAGCGAGGCTCCATTTCGGCTGCGATGGAGGCATCCAGCGCGGCGAAGATCACCTTGGGCGCGCCCTCTGTGGTGGCGGGCGCAACTTTCATTTCCGCCACCCGAGAGGGAATGGGCGTCTTCAGCTTCCAGCGCGCGGCCTCCGCGTAGGGACGGCCTTCGGAGCGGTCCGAAGCTGCCAGCCACGCCACCTCAAACCAAGGATGATGTTCCAGCATCTGTACAAAACGCTGTCCGACGATGCCAGTAGCGCCCAGAATTCCTACAGGGATTTTTCCAGTCATAAGAGTTTGATGCGATTTTACAACACGGGCAGGTTACCGCACTGATCCAGAACCCTTAACAGCACGGACAAATGTCAATCTCCATCTTTCGGCGCGGCTTCTGTCAATAGGTTCTTCTTTGCCTTCTTCGCCCACCTTCGCGCCCTTTGCGGTTAAAAGCTTTAGCGGTATACGATCGTGCCCCGCGTCTTCACTTGCCGGGAATAATCTCGGATCCGAACGAATACTCATTCAGCGGCCCGAAGCGCTTCTTCTCGGCGTAGAGCCGCCACCGGCGCCACACGATGCGCAGGCTGGCCATGATCGGGATGGAAAGATAAATTCCCAGCACGCCCGCGATCTCCCCGCCAGCCAGCACGCCGAAGATCGCGGCCAGGGGATGCAGTTCCATGCTCTGTCCCATGATGCGGGGCGAAATCACGTAGTCCTGAATCAGGCGCCAGGCTCCCAGAAAAATCAGCAGGACCAGCCAGTGCGGATAGCTCATCAGCAATGCGACGCTAAAGATCAGCGCCGCGGCCACCAGCGGTCCTACAACCGGAATGAATTCCATCATTCCGCCCGCAGTGCCGAGCACCAAAGCATAGGGAACCCGCGTGAGTTCCAGGAACGCTATATAGGCGACCAACGAAAATGCCGCCAGGGTCAATTGGGCGCGAATAAATTGCGCCAGCATCTGATTCAGATCGCCCAGCACCCCCTCGAGAAATTCACGCTGCGGACGGGAATGCACAAACGACAACAGAACTTCGCCAAACGCCCGCCCGTCTTTGAGAAAAAATGCCGCGAGAATGGGAACCACGATCAGCAGCCAGGCCTGCTTTGCGACCTCGGCCACGCGCAGGCCAATACGTTGGGCAAGGCCCAGAAGATCATCCCGGTGGTTGGCCAGAAGCGTCGAGACCTGCACCCGGGTATGAACACTCCAGCCTTGTTCCTTCCCGATCTGTTCCGCAATCTGTCCGGAACTGACAGTTTCCAGAAGCTTGGGCAGCGATTCGCTTAGACGCTGTGCCTGGCGCCCGATTTGCGGCCCCACGAAAAAGAAAAACGTGACTAGCGTGGCCACCAGCAAGAGGTAGATGACGGCAATCGCCCGGCCCCGTCCTCTGGCCCACTTTTCAATCCGGGAGACGGCGGGGTCCACCAGGTAGGCAAAGAAAATCGCGAACAGGAATGCGATCAGCGTGCGGCGGGCAATATACAGAAAGCCCAGCGCCAGCGCGAACAGCATCACCGTGAACAGCACCCGCGTCGTGCGTACGTCGATCAGGGACATCGAAGAAACTCCCGGCGCTACTTCTCGACTAGTCCCGCACTACTTCCGTATTGTCGCTCGCCACCAGGATCCGCACCAGCTTGAACTGATCGTCGAGCCACAGCGACCAATCCCCGGCATCGCTTTTAAGCACAAAATGATTGAGTTCCCGCTCCACCCCACGCACCGGAATCTTTTCTTTCCCGGTGAACGCCATGCTGATCAGCAGCGAAGACCGTTGATGTGGATTGATCGCGCCGAACTTTACCTGCTGGTTTTGCGGGCACGCGATCTGGCCTTTGTCCTGGTGGCAACCAGTGGCCAGATACTTCCACGCCAGAATTTCCCGGTGGATAAAGAAGTAATCGTCCAGAACGCTGGTCGAAACCGGGAGCAGGAAGGGATGTTCTTCCGGCTTGTCACCGGGATTGTTGGTGGAGCGTTCGATCAGCAAGGTATCGTTGGGCATGACCACTGCTTGCGCTTTTCCTGGATTGGTTTCCTTCCATTCATACTTTCGCAGGTCGCCGCTCGCAGTGAGCTGCAATTCAGACGACTGCGCCGCCAGCTCAACCCCGGGCTCGGTCTTGAACTCGGAAGTGGCAATGCTCCCGGCCTTATCCTGTTGGATGGAAAATTTCTCGGTCGCCACTCGCCGCCCGTTCATAAACACGCCAAAAGAGCCGGCATCCACCGGCTGACCTTCTGGTTCTTTGTCCTTCCCTGGCCCGGCCAGGGCTGTCGAAATCAATAGAAGCCCCGAGATTCCCGCTAACAGCGCCGTTCTTACCTTCGCCTTCGCCTTCACCTTCACGCTCCTTAGCAATGTGTCACTATTTCCTTTGCGGTCTTTGAGAACTTGCGGTCAAAATCTTTTTAACCGCAAAGAACGCGAAGGAAGCGCAAAGAACGCAAAGAAGAGCTTCCATTATTTCCTCAGGAATCCCAGGCTTTGAATCGCTTCTTCCGCCACTTTCTCCACGTCCTTGCCGCTGGTGTCGATTCGTACCGCCGCCTTCGTGTAGTAAGGCCGGCGCGACTCGTACAGGCGCCGAAACTCTCCCAGCTTGCGCCGCAACGGACGATCCAGTTTCTGTTCCTGGCAGCGGCGGAACAATTCTTCAACCGGTGCGTCCAGAAAGATCACTGAAAATCCCGTCTCGTCGAGCAATGCGGCATTGTTTGCCTGAGCGAAAGCGCCACCACCCACTGCCACCACAGTAGGGGAAGAAGCGCCCAGACCCCCGATCAGCGCGCGCAGGGCAGCGTGCTCGGCCTGGCGGAATGCAGCTTCTCCTGACTGCTCAAAAATCTGCTCAATCGATCGCCGTTCCCTGGCTTGGATGCGGTCATCCAGGTCTTCGAAAGCCCAGCCCAGCTTGCGGCTCAGGGCCAAGCCTACAGTGCTCTTGCCAGCACCCATGAAGCCGACCAGGAAGACCGCACGCACCGCGGAGACAGGTGCAGACGTCGTGGCCTCGGGCTGCCCACCGGGTCTGGTGCTCATAAATGACGGCAATCGGCGGAAACGGGCAATCCTTCCCGTCCGCATCTCAGCATTGCCTGGTTTTAGCGCTTCTTGAGGTGAATTTTACCACTGAAGGAAAACAACTTGACCGAGGATGCTGCTTTGTTCATCGTACCTGCGAAGGCACTCCCCGCCTTGACCACGAAAGGGGTGTGTTTGGGTTCCAGAAGAAAATCGTTCTCCACCTGGCCCCGCACGGACCGAGCCGTGACGTCGATCGAGGCATCGTTTGGAGCGCTGGCTTCGATATCGCCAGTGTGGCTGGCCAGGTAGTATTCGCCGCTGTTGCCGAAGTCGCCGTCATAGCGGATCTTTCCGCTGGTCGAGTTGACCTGCACCAGCGGACCACTCACTGAGTGCAGCACCACGTCGCCGCTCACTGACGTGACTTCCACATGTCCGTTGTGAATGTTGGTCAGGGTCACCAGGCCCTTGAGGGTCTTGATGTGGACGTGGGCGTCGCTGATCTCAAGCACATCCATGTTGGCCTGGCTGCCCTCCAGGCTCACATCGCCGTGTAAACCCTCGGCGCGTAAGGGACCCGTGGTCGATCGCAGGGTGACGCTGGCGTCCGCGGGCACCAGGACTTCGTAATCCACACGACCGGTCTCCGGGGTGGCTTCGAAAAAAAGGTGAGAAAGGATGTCAACCCGGTTCCCGCTCTGACTCTGATCAATTTCTGCCTTGTCGGAATGGAGGATCGCGGTCACGACCACCTGACTGCCAGCAGAGGGCTTCACCGAAATCGGCCCATACTGATTTGTAATCGAAATGGCCGCCCGTGGACCTACTGTATATCGGAATTCCTTCCGAACTTCGGCCGAGGCGCAAATCGCTGTCGCCAGAATCGCGACGGAAACCAGCCGTGCCGTTCGCTGTGCGCTCTCCATGAGTCTCCCCTTCTCCCATCCCACGAAAAACCGCAATGCTGTTAAGCGCTCCAATTATGGCAGAGAACGGTCCAAAGCCATCTCGTAAACCGTCGCGCGTTGTTCGTAGGCGTCCATCACGATCTGTTGCGCTTCCTCATCGTTGGGGTCAGCCTGGGCGGACTGCTCGGCATCCTGAATGTAGTCATTCACATTCTTAAGGTCAGACGCGTACTGGGCCTGCATGGCGGGTGCTCGCGATCCGACCGCTTCCAGCAACTGCTGGTCCTCATTCACCGTTTTACCAGCCGGCACACTGTGTGGGAGCGAAACGTTGGCGGGCGTTTGCACGATATTTTGCGGCGGCCGCGCCCCCCGCTCGTAAACCAGGATACCGAACGCGAGCAGGGCAATTGCGGCGACTGGGGCCAGCCATGCCAGCGTCCAGCTACGCCTGACCGGCGGGACCAGTGCGGGTCCGAGCCGGGACTCGCGAATCAGGCCTTCCTGCCGCAAAACAATCTCGATGGAATTCCACACCCGAGGGCTGGGCTCGGCGAACTCTTGCAGTTGCCGGGCATCACGAGAAATCAGATCCAGGTCGGCCACCAGATCCGAACACATCGGACAGGATTTCAAGTGCGCTTCCTGCTCTGCACTGCGATCGCTGTCAATCACTTCCGGCAAAAACTTTTGAAACTCCGCACAATTCATACGTCATCTCTCCCCAGTACCGCCTACTCTCGCTCCTCACGGCTTGGTGGCCTTTTCGGCTCTGCTCGTTTTGAGCGCATCGCGCAGCTTCATGCGCGCCTTGTGCAACTGTGACTTGCTGTTTCCTATAGAACATCCCACCATGGTCGCAATTTCGTTATGCTCGAATCCTTCCACATCATGCAAAACAAAAATCCTTCGATACCCCGGCGGCAGCGCATCCACCGCCCGCTGCAGCCGCAACCTGTCAATCGAGCCCGACAGAACCGGGTCTTGCGCTCCCAGTTCTTTTTTTGGCGACTCGTCCTCGCCTTCCAGCGTCTCTTCCAGTGGAACCACGGGAAGGCTCTTCTTGCGTAGCTGCATCAAGACGACGTTCACCGCCATCCGATGCAGCCAGGTGGAAAAAGCCGACTCACCACGAAACGTTGCTATCTTGCGAAACAACTGCAGAAAAGCTTCCTGAGTCAGATCCTCAGCTTCCGCCGTATTGGCCGTCATGCGGAGACAAAGCGAATAAACGCGTCGCTTGTGCAGGCTGTACAGAAATTCGAAAGCTTGTGCGTCTCCCTGCTTCGCCCGTTCAATCGCTTCTGCTTCGGAAAGCTTGTCGCCCTGTAGTTTTCTCGCGTCCGTCAAGTCGCCTTTTCCGGCCGCACTCATTAAGATGCGGCGTAACTATCTTTTCGTTGTACTGCTTGCAGGGCTCGCGGGCGGTCTGAATCCGGGCGCTGGTTCTGCGTGCCGCCCCTGCCTCCGCAATGACTTTCGTAACTAACTAATAGAAGCCTATCGAGGACAGGCAAATCCCGTCAAATATGATTCTTTGTAGCTATGATTCTTTGTAGCCGCAACCCCTGCCAGAGGCCGATCCGAATTGTCCACTCCAATAAGCACTGAACTCAAGAACGGTTAGCTGATGCTGGAGCTGGTATCGACGTCTTCTTATCTTCATTATCGATGCCGCCGGCGGCCAATACGGCTCAAAACCCGGCCCACTGCAACCCAACCCCATTCTAGGGTTTGCTTCTGGACATGAGCCAGAACATGGCCAACAAGTTTGTTACCGAGCGCGCTGCCGCGGAAGAGTTCTTCAAGAACGCCAATCCGCAGGATGACTATTTTGTCATCACCTTTGCCGACCGGCCGCGACTCGTGACCAGCTCGATTGAGTCGATCGAGGACATGGAGCAAACCCTTGCCTCCGACACTCCCGACGGGCACACCGCCCTCCTCGACGCGATTTATATGGCGATCGCGAAGATGCGAGACGCCCGCCATCAACGCCGCGCCCTCCTGGTGATCTCTGACGGTGGCGACAATCACAGCCGCTACGGACTTAGGGAGATACGAAGGCTGGTCGAGGAGGCGAATGTTGAGGTCTACGCAGTCGGCATCTTCGACAGCGCGTTGTTCCGCTCATTCGAAGAATTCATGGGGAAGCGCTGGCTGACCGAAATCACCGACGTCACCGGAGGCGAAACCGTGGCCGCCGCCGGCCTGGAAAAAGTTCCGGAAATTGCCGCCTCGATCAGCCGCCAGATGCGCACTCAGTATGTTCTGGGCTACCGGCCGCAGAACAGAGATGCGGCAGCAAATGGCGGAAGATTAAAGTGCAGGTCGCCCAATCCCCGGGCTCTCCGCGAATTCAGACCCACTACAAGAAAGGCTATCTGGCGGCAGCCAGGTAGGCGCTACGCAGACTCTGCGCCGTCGGTCTCCGGAGGGCCCGAATTCTAAGGGTTCCTTTCGCGTACCTGGTGTCCTTCGTGGTGAATTCAGGACTCGACCCCGCATTACAATGCATAGATACAAGGCTCCATCCGTGGTAAAGTGTTGCACTTTGCCATCTCGGCAAACCTGCTTCCGGAAGCTGATTCCGAAAGGAGTCGTCTATGTCGCCCATCTACGATCTTGTGAAGGATCGCCGGGTCTACTCGATCGAGGCCGACAGCACGGTGCTGGAAGCCGCGCGTTTTATGATGGAGCATCGCATCGGCGCTCTACCCGTCCTGCGCAACGGCGAACTGGCGGGCATTTTTTCTGAGCGCGACATTATGAACCGCGTGGTCGCCGTCGGACGCCTGCCGGGAACTACCAAGGTCTCGGAGGTCATGACCGCCAACCCCAAGTCCGTTAACGTGGAAGAAACCGTGGAGAACTGCCTGTACCTCATGCGCGAATTTGGGTTCCGTCATTTGCCCATCGTGGACGGCAAGGAACTCAAGGGTTTGGTCTCTTCCCGCGACATCCTGCTGCGCTACATTTCACAAAAAGAAGCCGAGCAGCGCCGCATGGCGGTGTGAAGAATTTCGTAATTGGGTAATTTTCGCCGCGCCGATTTCAATTGCTCAATTACGAAATTACCCAATTACTAAATTACTCGATCCCTCAATCAGCCCATGACCCATTCAGCAGGAGCCGCGAAGCGTAGCCTTTTGTTTCTCCTCGTTGTTTTCTGCATATGCTCGCCCCTGGCGAACCGCGCGGCATACGCCGCCGAGCAGAAACATGCCGCACCCGAGCCGGGCCTGGCCCCGATCCTCACTTACATTTCCTCCGGTTGGGATACGCTGACGCGCTCGATGACCGACTGCCAGACGGTCGTGGATCCCAAGCTGACCGAAGCCTCGGTCCTCTATCTCCCGGCTGATTTCCCTTCGCCCCCAGCCGTGCAGGAACTGCAGAAACGATGCAAAGTCCAGGTGCAGGCGCTTCCCGCCGTCATCAGTGCGCCGGGACAGATCGATCCTTCCAGGATCGGTCCCGGCTTGTTGTATCTCGAAAACAAATATGTGGTTCCCGGTGGGCGGTTCAACGAAATGTACGGCTGGGACAGCTATTTCATCATTCTCGGCCTGGTGCGAGCCGGGCGCCTCGATCTGGCCCGGGGCATGGTGGAGAACTTCTTTTTCGAGATCGAGCACTACGGCACCATTCTGAATGCCAATCGCGCCTACTACCTCACCCGCTCTCAGCCTCCATTTCTCACTTCCATGATCATGGCCGTGTATGAAGCCGACAAGGCCGCAGGCCGCGAAAACCGCGGCTGGCTGGAGAAGGCGTACGGCTATGCCAGCAAGGACTACGAAACCTGGAACCGTGAGCCCCACACCGCCGGGACTACCGGCCTTTCGCGCTACTACGATTTCGGAAGCGGCCCGGCTCCCGAGAGCTTGAAAGACGAAGCCGGAGTGCACCGCAAAGTGGCCAACTACTTCCTGCAGCACCCCCAGACCGGGCGCGATTATCTGGTGGAGAACGCCGACAGCACAGATTCCGCGGTGGGCTTCCACTTTTCTGTGCAACTTTGCGATTCGGGCAAAACCATGGCCAAGCCCGAGTGTGAGCCCGCGAAAGAGATTTCCCTAAGTCCCGACTACTACAAGGGTGACCGGTCGATGCGCGAATCCGGGTTCGATATTTCTTTTCGCTTTGGACCCTATGGAGCGGCCACTCACCACTACGCCCCCATCTGTCTAAACAGCCTGCTCTACAAGACCGAAAAAGATCTCCAGGAAATGAGCCAGATTCTGGGGCGGAACGATGACGCGCAAAAATGGCAGCTCCGCGCGGAGGCAAGAAAAGACCGCATCCAGAAATACCTGTGGGATCCGGCGCGAAGATTGTTTTTCGACTACAACTTCTACACTGGGGTGCGCTCCTCCTACGAATACATCACCACCTTCTATCCTCTCTGGGCGGGACTGGCTACGCCGGAACAGGCTCAGGACCTGGCCCACAATCTGGGCATTTTCGAACAGCCCGGAGGCCTGGTGATGAGCACCACCGACGCCGGAGTGCAATGGGATTATCCCTATGGATGGGCCCCGACCCAGATCATCGCCATCGAAGGTTTGCGACGATATGGCTTCCACGACGAAGCCAATCGGATTTCTTACAACTTTCTGGCTACGATCGCAGAGAATTTTCGCCGGGACGGCACGATTCGCGAGAAATACGACGTGGTGACTCGCTCCTCGGAATCCAATATTCGGGCGGGATACCAGCAGAATGTGATCGGCTTCGGCTGGACTAATGCCGCCTTCCTGGTGTTTCTGCACGAACTTCCGAAAGACTGGGTGGAGCGCTTGGCCAAAGAGCAGACGGCCGCGGCATCACCCGTTGCGCATTGATTCGCTGCGTGGGCCATCCACTGCGGTTTCGCTCCGTCCCTGTGTGTCCTCTCTGGTTCAGCTATTACCGCATCCGCTATATTGGAATCCGGCATGAGAAAAGATTCGACACTGGTCGTGCGCCCCGCCCGAACTGTGGCGGGATCGCTGCGCCTGCCCGGCGATAAGTCCATCTCGCACCGCTACGCCATGCTGGCGGCCATTGCGGAAGGCACAACCCGGTTGGAGAATTTTTCTACCGGAGCGGATTGCGCCAGCACCCTGGGCTGCATTCGTGCTTTGGGGATTGCTTGGCAGCGGAGTGGAAACACGGTCGTTATCAACGGCCGCGGTTCGGAATTGCAATCGCCCACTTCTGCCCTCGATTGCGGTAACTCCGGTTCGACCATGAGGATGTTGAGCGGGATCCTGGCAGGCCAGGAATTTGCCAGCGAGCTCACCGGCGACGAATCTCTTTCCCGGCGCCCCATGGCGCGTATTATCGCGCCCCTGGAAATGATGGGAGCCACGATCACATCCCAGAACGGAAGCCGGCCACCCTTGCGCGTCAGCGGCGGAAAACTGAAAGCGATCGCTTACAACCTGCCGGTCGCGAGCGCGCAGGTGAAGTCATGCTTGCTGTTCGCAGGGCTGTTCGCGGCGGGGGAGACGTCGGTAGTCGAACCGGTACGCACACGCGATCACGGCGAGCTAGCCCTTCGGGCGTTTGGGGCGGAGCTGACGCAGACCCGGAACGAAGCGCGGATCAAGGGGGGACAGAAGCTGCGCGCCATCCAGGCGGATATTCCGGGCGATATCTCCAGCGCGGCATTTTTTTTGTGCGCGGCCGCGCTGTTTCCAGGCGCACAGCTCGTGATCGAGGGCCTGCTTCTGAATCCCACCCGGGCCCGCCTTCTCGATATCCTGATTTTGCTCGGCCTCGGAATTTCCGTTACCCAAGTGGAAGACCTGCACGGAGAGTTGCGAGGCACTGTCAAGGTGGAAGGACGGAGGTTAGGCGAGATCACGATCGCAGGAGCGGATACAGCCGCGCTGATCGACGAAATCCCCGTACTGGCCGCGATTGCGCCTTACACCATGGGCGGTATCGAAATCCGCGATGCGCGCGAGTTGCGGGTGAAGGAGTCCGACCGCATCGCTGCCGTCGCCACCAATCTGCGCGCCATGGGAGCGCAAGTGGAAGAGCGGGAAGACGGCTTGAGAATCCCCGGCGGTCAAAAACTGCGGGGAGCGCACGTCGACTCGCTGGGCGATCACCGCATTGCCATGGCGTTCGCGATAGCGGCGCTTCGGGCCGAAGGAGAGACCCAAATTCGAGGCGCCGACGCGGCGGTTATTTCTTATCCCGAATTCTTTGACGTACTGCAGAGCGTGGCACAGCGCTGAGACTCCGGCTGTGCACTAGTTTACTTGCTCGGTTTTGCCTCGGTACCTGACCATCCCGTTGTTATCATTCACCCGTGCAACATCCGGGTTGGTGTAAACCCGCATTGCCTTCCGCCGGCCATTCTCTGCCATCAACCGGGCTACGCCATAGCTACTCTGAAAGGTTGCCGCCCCGAACTCGAATCCGCCCGGAGCCGGCCTGCTGACTGCGGTTGCCGGTGAAGTGAATTCCTCCATACCTTCGTAGGGCTGCACTCCCGGCGCATACCACAGGGGCTGGTTGTAGTACACGGATTGGCCGGTTGTTACGACCGAGGAGGTGGAGTTTCCGGCTCCGGCCACATTACCAGCGGTGGCGTTGGTGGCCCCGACTACCGGGGATGGAGAATCGAGCGTGAGCGACGGAGTCATCACGGAGTCGAACGAAGCCGAGGGCGTGGCAGTCCGTGGGATAAAAGGCTGCGCATAAGTTCCCGGCGGAGTCCAGTCCGCCTGACCCGCAGCGAGTCCAGACATAAGGAGCACCATCCAGAATCCGGTAAGTTGTCGCATTGGTATCCTCCTGCGAAATCGACCGAACGCCGGTGTTCGGGCCCCAGTCAGCATGCCTTGGGCCAGAAACCTGCGCTTTACCGCGCTCGGCATTCTAGCTTCCCACATACCTGGCGTACAAGCTGCGCGCGATCGCCGTGTCGGTCGTGCCCTTGATGATCGCCCGGCCATCGGGAAACAAGGTCATCTCATAGGGCTCGGGCCAGAACTTCAGGACGAAATCATTGTGCCGCACCGCCCCGTGCGGTTTCAGCCGCAGGCTCACCTCCGAGAAATCGATGGGGCGATGACGCTCGTGGATCTGCACTGAGTTTCGTCCGCAAAGCGTAATGTGCGGCCTGCCTTCGCCGGCCAGATGCACAAAATCCCGCTTGTCGCAGGTCTGGCATCCCGATCGCGGAGTTGCCGCTCTGACTTCAGCGTGCTCATTGCGCCAGAGATCAAATGAAAGGAGAGTGCGGCGCATCCGGTCCTCGGCGCCCACCAGCAGTTTGATCGCCTCTGTGGCTGCGATGGAGGCAGCCAGGTTTACGGCGGAGTTCAGAATCCCCGCGGTTTCGCAGGTCTCGAAAGTCCCGCGGGGAGAGTCCGGAAACACGCAAGCCAGGCAGGCGGTCTTTCCCGGCAACACGTTCATGGTGATGCCGTAGCTGCCGACCGCAGCAGTGTAAATCCAGGGAAGGGAAGCCTTCACCGCGAAATCATTGAGCAGGTAACGAGTTTCAAAGTTGTCGGTTCCGTCCAGGATCAATTGCGTTCCGTCCAACACGGAATCGACGTTCGCCGGAACCAGGTCCGCCACCTGTGGTTCGATTACAATCTGGGAGTTGAAGGCGGAAATCTTCCGGGCGGCAGCGATTGCCTTGGGCAGAGATTGCGCTGCGTCGGATTCATCGAACAGCGACTGGCGCTGCAGGTTGCTAGGCTCGACATAATCGCGATCGACGATCCGAATGTTGCCCACTCCAGCCCGGGCCAGCAGGGAAGCCAGTGCCGAACCGGTGGCGCCGCATCCCACCACCGCGACGCGAGCGGTTGCCAGCTTGTACCAGTTCCAGGGGTCCAAACCATTATTATAGGTGCCGCTCGCATTCCCGAGCCAAATGCAACACTGCCTGATACCTGTTCATCGAACCACTATGGCCTGCACTCGCGAGGATCTGGTTTGCGCTTAACTGGTTTGCGCTTGAAAAGAGCGATTCGGACAATCCTCACCGGACTGGCGCTTGCGGCCGCGCTCTGCCCCACTGCACGGGCGCAATCGCCGGTGGCCCAGGAATCTCCCGCAGTCCCGGAGAAACAGTCCCCAGCGCCGCCGCAACTCCCTGCCTTGTCTGGGAACGGCGGGATAACGCCGTATGAGGGTCTTACGGTTCAAAAGATCGAGTTTCCCGGCCTAGCCGCCACGAGTGTCAAGCGTCTGCTCGATCTCATCTCGCAAAAGGTGGGTGCCGCTTTGGGACGGGACAACATCCGGCAAAGCATTCAAGCCATCCATGCCACTGGGCGTTTTGCCGATATTCAAGTCGAGGCCGAGCGCACTTCGGACGGCCAGGTTGAGCTGGTGTTTCGCATGCGTCCCAATTTCTTCGTGGGTGAAATTTTTGTCGAGGGAGCGCCTAACCCCCCGGCAGCCAATCAAGTGGTGAACGCATCGAAACTTCAATTGGGAGAACTGTTCGCGCAGGAAAAACTTGATCGCGCCTTAGTCAACATCAAGCAATTGATGGAGCAGAACGGCTATTACCAGTCCAGTACCAGCCAACAGGAGCAGCCGCAGCCGGAGACGCAACAGATGAACATCCTCTTGCGGGTCACGCCCGGACCACACGCGAAAGTTGGCCGGGTTACGGTGACTGGCCCGTCGGGATACTCGGAGGGGCAAATCCAGGACATCACCAAGATGCATCCCGGAGACTACGTCACGGTGCAGCGCGTCAGCCGCTCCCTGGAGCGCTTGCGCAAGAAGTACCAGAAGCAAAAGCGCCTCTTGTCCCAGGTCGCCATCGCCAACCGATCCTATCGTCCGGAAACCAATACCGTGGATTACGCCTTCGACATCCAGCCCGGACCCAAGGTGGAGATCGCCGCCGAAGGTTTTAAGATCAGCCACAAGCAGCTCAAGAAAAATGTCCCCGTCTATGAAGAAAATGCCCTGGACGACGACCTGCTGAACGAAGGCCGCCGCAATCTCCTCAACTACATGCAAGGCCGCGGTTATTTCGATGCCAAGGTCAGCATGGAAAGAAACTCGGTGTCGCCGGACGAACTGCGGGTCGTCTATACCATCGATCCCGGTGAGCGTCACAGGCTCTCCAAGATTTCAATCGTCGGAAACAAAAGCTTCAGCGAGGAACAGATTCGCTCCCGCATGCAAATCCAGCCCGCCGAGCGCTTCCTGTCGCATGGTCGCTACAGCCAGGCACTACTGAATGGGGACGTCCGCAACCTGGTGGCCAACCCCTACCACGCCAATGGTTTCCTGGAAGTGAAGATCACGCCCAAAATTGAGGACAACTATCGTGGCAATAAGAATGAACTGGCCGTGACCCTGCAAATCGACGAAGGCCCGCAGACCATGGTGGGGACCCTGCAGATTGTGGGCAAGGACACGACCCTGGACAATGTGTTTCCCGATCTCAACCTGGCTCCCGGGCAGCCATTCAGCTATTCCAAGATCGGCGACGATCGCGAAATCGTTCTGAACTATTACTTCAACAACGGGTTTCCCAACGCCACCTTTGACGCTTCCGCCAAGCGTTCGCCGAACGATCCCCATCTCATGGACGCCATTTACACCATCCACGAAGGCGACCGGGTCATCGTGGACCAGGTGTACGTCGCGGGTTTGCATTACACGCGTGACTCCATCGTGCAGCGCGAGATTCAGATCAAGCCGGGAGATCCGTTGAGCCAGATCGATATGTTGAACACCCAAAAGCGCCTGTACGACCTGGGAATTTTCAGCCAGGTGGATACGGCGATACAGAATCCGGGCAGCAGCGAGCGGGAAAAGAACGTGCTGGTGAACGTTCAGGAAGCCAAACGTTACACTTTCAACTACGGTTTGGGGCTGGAATTTCAGACCGGACAACCGGTCCCCGGCAGCACCAACAAGCCTTTGGGAGAAACCGGAGTAAGCCCGCGCATTTCGTTCGGGGTCACTCGGCTGAACTTCCGGGGCCGCAATCACACCATTAACTTCAAGTCCAACGTAGGGCGCCTGCAACAGCGTGGTCTGCTCAGTTATGACGCGCCCCGCCTGTTCAACAATCCCAACTGGCGGCTCACCGTCACCACTTTCTACGACAACACCGTAGACGTCACCACTTTCACTTCGCAACGGCTGGAGGGATCAGTACAGGCCGAGCAGACCATCGGCAAGGGCAGCCTCATGACCTACCGCTTTACCTATCGCCGGGTGCGGGCCAGTGACATCCAGAACACCATCAGCCCGGACCAGATCCCGCTGCTCTCCCAGCCCACCCGGGTGGGCATCCCCAGCTTCAGCTACATCCGCAACAAACGCGACAACGATCTGGAGTCGACCAAGGGGAACTACACCACGGTGGACGGCGGTGTAGCCCACAGCACATTCGGTTCGGAGACCGATTTCGGCCGTCTGCTGATCCAGAATTCCAGCTACTACGCCCTGGGCAAGCATAGGCCGGTGGACAGAAAATTTATTCTGGCTCGCTCCACTCACATCGGGGTTGAACTTCCCTTCGGGAACACCTTCATGCCCCAGCCCGGCGGAGCTTGTCCGCAGCCGCAGGCCGACCAGCCGGCATGCCTTCCGCTGGCCGAACGATTCTTCTCCGGAGGTGGAAACTCACATCGGGGCTTCGGCTTGAATCAGGCCGGGCCCCGCGATCCCGTGACCGGCTTTCCCCTGGGCGGGACCGCTTTGTTCGTGAATAACCTGGAACTGCGCACCCCTCCTCCGACCTTGCCTTTCTTCCAGGACAACATCAGCTTCGCCATCTTTCATGATGTCGGCAACGTGTTCACCTCGGCGCACGACCTGTTTCATAACCTTCTGCAATGGAGCCAGAAAAACCCTCAGGTTTGCCTGCAACAGGCCACCGCGAACCAGTGCAACTACAACTATATTTCGCACGCCATCGGCGTGGGGGTGCGTTACAAGACTCCGGTGGGCCCCGTGCGCTTCGATTTCGGATACAATCTGAATCCACCCGCGTTCCCGGGTCAGAATACAGTCAACAATGTGACCGTATTCGCTCCTCAGCACGCGAGCCATTTCAACGTTTTCTTCAGCATTGGACAGACTTTCTGATGGGCCACAAGCTTTTCACCCTCGTCTGCACGGCGGCGTTTCTCGCGCTCGCGTTCGCCACCGGCGCCGCGGAGGTGATCGACCGCGTTGTAGCCACCGTGAATGGCCACATCATTCTGCAGAGCGACTGGGAAGACGCGCTCCGTTATGAAGCCTTCAGCACCGGGCGCGCCCTGGATGGCCTCACTGCGGAAGATCGCAAGGCAGCCCTCGATGGCCTGATCGACCAGGAACTGCTGCGGGAGCAGATGCGAGCCATCGACGCTCCGCACTCGTCCCCCGAACAAGTGGACCAACGTATCACTGAAATCCGGAAACAATATCCCGGCGCCGCGAGTGAACCGGGCTGGCATGAAGTGCTCAACCGCTACGGGCTCAGCCAGGAAGAACTTCAGAGCCGGGTTGCGGTGGAGCTGGACCTGATGAGCCTGGTGGACTCGCGCCTGCGTCCCACGGTCACCATTGATACCAAGAGCATCGAGAGCTATTACAACCAGGAACTTCTGCCCCAACTCCGCCAATCCGGAGGACAGAATGTTCCTCTGGCAGAAGTCACGGCAAAAATCAAGGAACTCCTTACCCAAAAGAAGATCACTCAACTGCTCACCTCGTGGCTAAAAAACCTGCGGGCGGGAAGTGAAATCCGAGCTGAGGCGCTGACCGCTGCACCCGGGGGCCGTAGCCAATGAACGAAGGCGGCGCGAAGCCGGGCCGCCGCAAGATCTGGAAATACCTGCTGTGGTTCATGCTCGCTGGCCTCGTACTGCTGGCGGGCCTGGGCTGGTACAGCACAACGGATTCTTTTCAGGCCCTGGTGCGCCAACGCCTGGTGGCTGAACTGGAACGAGCCACCGGCGGCCGAGCGGAGTTGGGCAGCATCCACACTGTCCCCTTCCACTTTCAGGTGGAAGTGCGCGACCTGACCATTCACGGACGGGAGCAGCCGGGTGAAGTTCCCTATGCCCATGTGAACAGCCTGCTGGCCCAGCTCAAGCCCTGGTCGATCCTGCAGACTGGAATCGGATTCAACTACGTAATTCTCGATCATCCCGTCATCCACATCATTCTTTATGCCGACGGGACGACCAACCAGCCCGAGCCACGCGTGCGGCAGGGTTCCCCAACCAAATCTGTCGAGCAGCTGTTCGCGCTCTCCATCAGCCGTCTTGAAGTGCGCCACGGCGAGGTTCTCTGGGAAAACCAAACCATCCCTCTTGATTTCGCCGTCAGCAACGTGTCGGCTGACATGAGCTACTCGCTGTTGCGCCGCCGTTACGACGGCAACGTCTTGCTCGGCCAGGCCAATACCATCTTCAAGGAGTATGGCCCGCTGGCGTGGACAGGTGAAGCCCATTTCAGCCTGAGCCGGGACCGCGTCCTGCTGCAGTCTCTGAAGGCGACGTCAGGCCGCACGCACCTCCAGGCCAAGGGCGAGATTGACAATTTCAGCCGGCCGAAAATAGAAGCCGACTATGACATCAGTCTGGATCTGGTCGAAGCTGCCGCCATCGTGCGGCGTCCGGAGATCCGGCGGGGCGTGCTCCAGCTGGTCGGGCACGGTTCCTGGTCGGCCCAGGACTTCTCCTCCATCGGCAAAGTGCTGCTGTCGCGGCTGGACTGGCGCGACGCGCCGGTAGGAGTACACAACGCCAATCTCAACGCTCAGTATTCGCTGAATCCGAAGCGCCTCGTACTCTCCCAGATTCAAGGTCAGGTTTTTGGAGGCATCGTCACCGGCGATGCGGACGTCACCGACTGGCTCAATCCCCAGCGTGAGGCCCTACCCGCAAAGGGAAAGGAAGCGGAGAAGCAGGCAGGTACGGTCCGCCTTCGGCTCAAAGATTTGTCGGTAGCCGAAATTGCGGCAGCCTTCTCCACCCCGGCCCGGCCGTTTCACAAGATCAAACTTGCCGGCCTGGCGAGCGGCAATGTCGACGCCCGCTGGAAGGCTTCACCCCGCAATGCGGAAGCCCAGTTCGTGGGAGATGTGGTGCCATCGCCCCAGTCTTCAAGAGGGAGCCTGCCCTTGACGGCGCATCTGCAAGGGACTTATCGGGCCGGCCCAGGCGAGTTGCAGCTCGATCAGTTGACCGCTGCGACTCCCGCCACCCAGGTTCGGGGTTCGGGAACATTCTCCACCAGCGCGGCGCTCAAAGTTTCCGTCACCACTACCGATCTCGGAGAATGGCAGCCGATTTTCAGTGCGGCAGGATATACCGGGCCTATTCCGGTCACCCTGAAAGGCCACGCCTCTTTCGATGGCACTGCCACCGGGAAGCTTTCTCAGATTGCCATCGCCGGCATTCTGCAATCGCAGGATTTCGAGACCCTGATTCCGGCCACGTCGCAAACTCCCGAAAAAATGGTCCGCTGGGATGCCCTGCGCGCGAACGTCCAACTCTCACCCTCGGTTTTTGCCGTGCGCAATGGCACGCTGACTCGCGACCCTGACTCACTCAAGTTCGATTTTCGTTTGCAACTTTCCCAGAGGCAGTTCACGGATACCAGCCCTTTTCAGGCGCACCTGGATACGCAGAACGCCGATCTGACCGGCCTTCTTGCCTTCGCGGGATACTCCTATCCCATCACCGGAGCCATGGATGTTCACGTACAGGTGGCAGGCACGCGAGCCGACCCGCACGGCGAAGGTCATATCGTGATCCACAATGGAACGCTCTATGGCGAACCCATCGAGAGCTTCAGTTCTGACCTGGGTTTCAGCGGGGGAGACGTTGCGCTGAACCACTTTCAGCTGGCCCATTACGAGGCCAAGGTCACGGGCGATGCGACCTACAATCCCACCAGCCATGCCTTTCACTTCAATTTGACGGGCGGCAATTTTGACCTGGCCCGCATCCCCCAAGTGCAAAGCAGCCGAATTGCCGTCCAGGGTCGCGGGGACTTCACCGCCACCGGCTCCGGCACCCTGGAAGAGCCCACCATCAACGCGGCCTTTCACGTTCGCGACCTGACGTTCGACCAGGAGCGCGCCGGCGACTTTACCATCAACGCGGTTTCCCAGGGCGCGGAACTGAAAATCACCGGACAGTCCCAGTTCGAAGCGGCCGAACTCCGCGTCGAGGGCGGCGTCCAGCTGCGTGAGGACTGGCCCGTCGATGTGTATTTCCACTTCAGCCAGCTCGATGTGGATTCGCTACTGCGTATCTACCTGCACGGCGGCGTAACCGGACATTCCAAAGTGGTCGGGGTCGCGCACCTGGTGGGTCCGTTGCGCAGGCCACGCGAATTGCAACTTACGGCCAGTCTGGACAATCTGGACGCGGATATCGAAGGCCTGAAACTTAGCAGCGCTGGCCCGGTTCGTTTTTCCGTCGCCAACCAATCGCTCAAGATCGAGCAGTTCCATCTGGTCGGCGAAAGCACAGACATTTCTGCCACCGGCAGCGTGCAGCTAGACGGGGAACGCGAGCTAGATCTGCGAGCCCAGGGCGGGCTCAACCTGAAGCTGATTGAGACCCTGAATCCGGACTTCACTTCTTCCGGGGCGGTTTCGGTGGATCTCTCGGTGTCGGGCAAGTTGGCCAAGCCGGTTACCCAGGGCCGTTTGCGCATCGATCACGGCGCCGTCGCCTACATTGACCTGCCCAGCGCCTTGAGCGACATCAATGGTTCGCTGATCTTCAATCAGGACCGGCTGCAGATTGAGACTCTCACCGCCCACACCGGCGGCGGTCTGGTAACCTTCGGCGGTTACGCTACGGCTTACAACGGCAAATTCAACTTCGACCTCACGGTGCGAGGTCAGGACGTCCGCCTGCGCTATCCGCCCGGCGTCAGCGCCACCGCCAATGCGGATTTACATTTCGTAGGCAGTTCCGCTGCCTCCAATCTGACGGGCGAGATCATCGTCACCAAACTGGGCATGACTCCCGGCTTCGACTTCGGCGCATACCTCGATCGCTCTCAGGGTTCCGCCCTGCCTCCGACCAACCGTTTGTTAAACCGGATTCGGCTCGATGTTCACATTGCCACTACTCCGGAATTGCAGATGCAAACGGCCAGCGTCCGGCTTTCCGGAGACGCCGATCTGCATCTTCGAGGCACGGCGGGGAAGCCGGTCATACTGGGACGGGCTGACGTTATCGAGGGCGAAGTTTATTTCAACGGGACCAAGTATCGCCTGGACCGCGGCGACGTCACCTTCATCAACCCGGTCACCACGACTCCGGTCCTGGATTTGCAGGCGACCACCCGGGTTCGCGACTATGACGTCACCCTCAACCTCAATGGGCAGATCGACCGGCCTAACGTGACTTACCGTTCCGAGCCGCCCCTGCCAACTTCCGACATCATTGGACTTCTGGCATTTGGCTCCACCTCGGAAGAATCCGCACAACTGAGCCAATCCCAGTCTGCATTCAACTCGGAAACTTCCAATGCCATCCTGAGCGCGGCACTCAACGCCACGGTGAGCAACCGGGTGCAGAAACTCTTTGGCGTCAGCCGCATCAAGATCGATCCCCAGGGCCTGACTACCGAAACCTCGCCCACACAGACCGGCCCCGCGGTAACCATCGAGCAGCAGGTGCAAAACAACCTGACCCTTACTTACACCACCAACGTCGCGCAGGCTTCGCAGCAGATCATCCAGGTGGAATACAACATCACGCGCAACATCTCGATCGTAGGGGTGCGCGATCAGAACGGCGTGGTCAGCTTCGACGTCCGCATGCGCCAACGAAAGAAGTAAACTGGGAAATTTGTAGCAGCCGGCGTGCCTGCGTCCCTTAGACTGTTTGATGGAGGACGGGCGTCTTTGCCCGTCATTGCACGGGCCGCCGGGTTGTCGGGTGAAGACGCCTGACCTCCATTAGGACTCGCGTCCGGAGTGTGCTGAACCCGCGTGCTTCCCGAATTCCATCCCGATCATTTGACGCTTGAGCGGCAGAGCATGGTGGCGACGCAACTGCGCGCCCGCGGCATCCGCGATGAGCGTTTGCTGAATGCCATGGCGCGCGTCCCTCGCCACGAGTTCGTCGAAGCACGTTACCGTGACCAGGCTTATGAAGATCACCCGCTGCCCATCGGCGCGGGACAGACGGTCTCGCAACCCTACATTGTGGCCCTGATGCTGGAACTTCTTCGGCTTGATGCCTCATCGAAGGTACTGGAGATCGGAACCGGTTCCGGATATCAGACCGCCGTGTTGGCCGAACTCGCCGCCCACGTATATTCCGTGGAACGTCATGCGCAACTGGCGCAGCAGGCCCAAGAGCGGCTGTCCCGCATGGGCTTTGCCAATGTGAGTGTCTTGGTAGGTGACGGCAGCCGGGGCTTGCCCGAAAATGCTCCCTTCGATGCCATCGTTGTCTCCGCTGCGGCGTCAGAAATTCCCACCCCCCTCTTTGATCAGTTGCGCGAGGGTGGCCGCATGATTATTCCGGTGGGCCCGCCGGAAGAGCAAGAGCTGCAACTGGTCAGCAAACACGAAGGAAGGCCAGTCGTAACTCTGCGGGAAGGCTGCCGCTTCGTCCCGTTGATTAGTGGCGGAGTACCCACGTAGGGCCGGGTCGGAGCCTGCCCTGAGGCGAAGTCGAAGGGACCCGTCCAGGTCGAGCAAAGTTCGGCAGGCCTTTGATTATCCTAACGCCAATCATTCTGGATCGCTTCAGCCAATTCCCTGGAAGTCCGCAGTTTCCATCAGCGACCCATGATCAACGATCAACTGATCAACGATCAACGACCGTTTCCTTTACAATTCCTTCGTGCCCCTGCTCCGCAACCTTCGCGTCACGCTGGAGATGATCAAATGGGAGCATTCCATCTTCGCCCTGCCGTTCGCGCTCTGCGGCGCCCTGCTGGCGGCGAATGGCTTGCCTGGCGGGCAACAGTTGCTCTGGATCGTGGTCGCCATGGTCGCCGCGCGCTCCGCCGCCATGGCCTTCAACCGCCTGGCCGATGCTTCGATTGACGCTGCCAATCCACGCACCCAGACCCGTGCTCTGCCTGCAGGGACGCTCACTCCCGCGTTCGTGACCATGTTTGTGATTGTTTCCTGCACCGTGTTCGTGCTCGCCGCGTCCCGGCTGAGCCGCCTGGCGCTGGTGCTCTCTCCGGTTGCGCTAGCAGTGGTTCTGCTCTACTCCTATACCAAGCGTTTCACTCGCTGGTCGCACCTGGTACTCGGATTCGCGCTCGGCATCGCGCCATCGGCGGCCTGGATCGCGGTGCGGGGATCTTTTGATCCCCGCATTTTGTTGCTCACCGCGGCGGTTACCTTCTGGGTAGCGGGCTTTGACGTACTCTATGCCTGCCAGGATTATGAATTTGACCAGCAAGCGGACCTGCACTCTATTCCCCGCTACTTTGGTATCGGCCGTGCTCTGTGGATTGCCAGATTCTTTCATGTGTTCATGCTGATCCTGCTGATGGGGCTGGTGGTAGCTTTCGGCCTGGGCAAGCTGGCGGTGGCTGGGGTGATCGTAGTGACGCTGCTGCTGGCTTACGAACACTCCCTGGTTTCGCCAACTAATCTTTCCAAACTGAACGCAGCGTTTTTTACGATGAACGGAGTGATCTCGGTCGTGTTCTTAGTATTCCTAGCGGGAGACCTTCTGATGAAGAGGTAGGGGTACCAACAGCCCGCGCGGGGACAGCCGCCCTCGGACCGTGCTCGCGTCCACTTGAACGTAGCTCGGCGATTTGTTGTTCATCTTGCCGCGGATGATTTCTGGAACGTCCCGTGCCCCATGCAGGATAGCCACTATCCCTAAGGGATTGGTCTTTTCCCGGTACACAACCAGGCAGGGACCGACGGGCCAGAAGCGTACGTCGCGTCCAGTAAGATCAGGGCGCGTGTGGCCTTGTCTGGGCCAACGTGCCAGCTGTTCAAACGCCTCGAAGAGCCTGTCAACCAGCTTATCGGCGGCGTCCACGCTATCAGAAGCGACGAAATCCCAGATGCTTTGCAGGTCTTGCAAAGCCTCCGGAGAGAGCAAGTACGCGGACATCGCGGCTACTTTACGCTTTTTCTCCGCCGGAGTCGTGCTCGCGCCTCTGGCCCGGAAATGCCATGACCTTTATCCAGTTGCTCGAGGCCACGATCAATCTTCCATCGCACTTCTGTCAGGCGCTGCTGCTTTAGAGCTTCCTGTTCCTCCAGAAGCCGCAGCCCCTCGCGGATAACTTCCGAAGCGGATGCGTATCGTCCACTCTTCACTTTTTCGTCCACGAGTCGTTCAAGTTCTGGAGTCAGGGAGATGTTCATCGCAGCCTTTCATGAATCCCACCTTCCGATAACGGAAGATGTCATAAAATAGCATATTATGCTCTTCGGGAAAATCATCGTTTGCAAACGAATTTATTGCTTTGTAATGTCCATAGTCTGCAATCATGGCTCAGGGATGCTGTGACTTCGACCACCTGCGTGCGGTATCATCGAAGCGATGTCCACAGCCCACCCATTTCAGACGGACGACCTGCGTATTCAGCCGATTCACGCCAAAGTCCTGGCAGGCGAGCGCCTGAACCCGGACGATGCCCTCGCCCTCTATCGCACCGGCGACATTCTGGCGGTCGGCTGGCTGGCTAACCACGTCCGCGAGCGCATGCACGGCGACAAGACGTACTTCAACGTCAACCGCCACCTGAATCCAACCAACGTTTGCGTGGCTGCTTGCCGCTTGTGCGCTTTCGGCCGCAAGAAAGATTCGCCCGGCGCTTACACTATGGCGCTCGAAGAAGCTTTCGAGACCGCCGCCTCCGGCTACACCGAGGCGGTTACCGAATTTCACATTGTGGGCGGATTGCATCCCGATCTGCCGTTCCAGTATTTCCTCGACCTCATCTCCGGGCTGAAGCAGCGCTTTCCGCAGGTGCATTTGAAGGCCTTCACTATGGTCGAGGTGGCATATCTCTCGAAGCGCGCCAAGCTGTCGATTCGCGAGACCCTGGAGCAACTGAAAGCCGCAGGCGTGGATTCATTGCCCGGCGGAGGCGCGGAAATCTTCGCCGACCGCGTGCGCCATATCATCTGCGATCACAAGATTGACGGCGACCAGTGGCTCGACACCGCCAGGCTGGCGCATCAGATTGGTCTGAAATCGAATGCCACCATGCTCTACGGCCACGTCGAGAATGACGAAGACCGGGTCGATCACTTGCTTCGACTCCGCGCGCTGCAGGATGAAACTCGCGGCTTCCAGACCTTCATTCCGCTGGCGTTCCATCCCGACAACACGCCGTTGCAGCATCTACCCAAGACCAGCGGCATGCTCGACATCAAGCAAATCGCCGTCAGCCGCCTGGTGCTCGACAACTTTCCCCACATCAAAGCCTACTGGCAGATGATGAGTCCCAAGATCGCCCAGATCGCGTTGCGCTTTGGCGCGGATGACATCGACGGAACCGTCATCGAGGAAAAGATTTACCACGACGCCGGCGCCACCACTCCGCAGGGCATGCAGCGGAAGGATCTGGTCCGCCTCATCCGGGAAGCGGGCAGGGAAGCGGTGGAGAGAGATACGTTGTACCGGCCAGTTACAAGGACGGAAACGTCGGTTACGGTGGCGGTGTAGCCACGCTCGTCCGTACGCGGTGGCAAAGTCCCTTTGCCTACCCGCGAATGTCAACCGGTCACGGCCTCTTTCGTCGTCGCCCTGCGGCCTTCTCTACGCTGCCTCTCCCCCTAGAACTCGCCATGGCATGTCGTAAGAGCAAATTGGCCTTGGTCTGGTACCCCTTGCCGTAGGCCTTCAGCCATTCCAGAACGTCGACATCCAGCCGTATGGTCACAGGCTTCTTCGACGGTCGGTAGAACTTGCCGATCTCTGCCCCGCTCCAATCCACGACTGCGGGGACATCCGAGAAATCAATGTCCCCGTCTTTCTTGGCCGCGATAGCGGCGATGTCCTGCTTTTGCTCTCTGGTGAGCTTCCTCATAGTTTCTCCTTTCGCGCGCGGCAGCCGCTCGCGCCGAAATAACGCGGATGTGCTCTTCGCCGTCCTTTTCTAACCATGTATGAACAACGACAAGAATCGCTTTGGGGCTGATCGCGCCGATGGTTATCCAGCGCTCCTCCTCGTCGGATGATTCGTCGCGCTGTGACAGGGCGAAGAGGTCATCGAAAACGAGAGCGGCAGTCTCAAAGCGAACATCATGCTTAAGCAGGTTCCGCTGGTTCTTTGCCTCATCTCATTCAAAGTGCATGGCTTTCGCCAGTATGCGCTTACCATAGCCGAAAGATCGTTTGTTGTCAATACTGATGTATGTACACAAGACGGTTGCCAAAAGCTTCAGCTCGATTCGGGACGATGCTCATGGCAATGCGTCCGAAGCCGCCTCGGTGAGAATGATGCGCTTTCGGCATTCTGATAGACCCCATCTAAATTTTCAGCCCTCCTTTTTTTCAGGAGGTATAGAATGAATTTGTACGGACGACGAAGCTTCACGGGACCCGCTACCCGTGTTCTGAGGCTTGGCATGAATGTCCACATCAGCTATAAGCTGCGTAAGACTCCCGATCTCGAAAAAGAAATCCATCACATGGTCGAAAAACTGCGCAAACGGCTGCAGGTGTTTCGGCCCGAACTGCTGCATCTGAAGGGTGTGGTGGAGCAGAATTCGCCGCGCGAGGGCACGAAGGTGTCGCTGAATCTCCGCCTGCCCTCGGGTCAATTGGCGGTGCAGCAATCTGCCCAGACGCCGTTATCGGCGATCAAGAGCGCCTTCGACGATCTATTGCAGCAAATCACTCGCCACAAAGACCTGTTGCGCAGCTCCCACAGGTGGACGCGGCGCCGAACGGCCAACTCGCGTCCGGAAACGCTAGTGGCTTTCGAGCAGACCCTAGCGGCGATACAGCCGTCCACGATCTCAGCCGACGACATACGTTCCTATGTGAATGCAAATCTTTCCCGGCTGGAGCGTTTTGTTGAGCGCGAACTCTATTTTCGTGAAGCCGCCGAGCAGATGGTTCCGGACTCGGTAACGAAGGAAGAAGTGATCGACGAGGTAATTGCCGGTGCCCTGGGAGATGGCGGAGACAAGCCCGACAAAATGGCCCTTGAGCCCTGGCTATATCGCCTGGCTATCCATGCTATCGGCGACCTGCAGGCCCGGAGCTCGGATCATGTCTTGTCGGTGCCCCTCGAAGACTCGGCCCGCACCCCCAACGTTCGCGCCAGCGACGAGCCCGAACTCCAGTTTCATCAGCCCGACGAAACTCTAACCCGTGAAAGCGTAATCGCTGACCGGCGTACCGCCACCCCCGAAGAAATCGCCTCCTCGGATGAAATGAATTCGCTGGTGGAATTTGCGCTGGCTGCCGCCAAGCCCCGGGACCGCGAAGTTTTTATCCTGCATACCATTGAGGGATTCTCAGTGGCGGAGATCGCTGCCATCACCGATCGCAAGCCGGAGGCGATCAGCGCTTCCATCACAGCCGCACGCGAACACTTGCGGCGCTCGCCGCCCATCGCCAATCGCTTCAGAAACAGCATACTTCCCAACACCGGTACTGACTGATCCCGGCGGCGTCCGGACAAGGAGTGGAACAAAGAATGATCACTCGCGAAGATATCCGTGAACTCGCACAATTCCAGGGTAATGGCGCAGATTGCGCAATCAGCTTCTATTTTCAGCCTGCCAAACCCCGGAACAAATCGCATCGCGAGGAGGCGATCCTGGCCAAGGACCTGGTTCGCCATGCCCTGCGCGAGGCCGAGAAGAACGGCCGGAATGGGTGCGCGCGGGCTGATCTGCAACGAGTCCTTGATCTGGCGGCGGGCTTGCACGGAAACCAGGCTCGCGCCAAGGCCGTCTTCGCCTGTGGCAGCCGCAACCTATGGCGCGAGTTCGACCTGCCTCCACTACTTCCGGAGACTCGGCTGTTCGTCAATCGCCGCTTCCACTTGAAAGCACTGGCCGTAGTTCTAGGCGCGCAACCGCGCTTGTGGGTGGCGTTGGTTGACCGTCACCGCGCTCGCCTTTTCGATCTGCACCTCGATGAACTGAAAGAACGCGAATCCCTTTTTCGGACTTTGCCTCGCCGTGGTCGCGGCGACGGGTTCGCGGGATACGACGCCGGGCATGCCGAACGCGGCGTGAATGACGAAATCCTGCACCACTTCAAGAATGTGGCGGAGTATCTGAGACAGGGCGAGGAGAAAGGCGCCTTTGGCAGTCTGGTCGTCGCCTGTCAGGACATCAACTGGCATGAGTTTGAACCGCATCTCCACCCTTACGTGAAGAAAAGACTACTGGGACGCTTCGTCGCTGACGTGAGCACTACTACCGACGAACAAGTCCGCGAGCAAGCCGGCCGCATCTTGCGGCAGTCGCTCGATCAGCGCCAGCACGATCTGGTAAGCGAAGTCCTGGGCCAGGCCAAGAGCAACCGACGCGGCGTCACCGGCCTGCGCCGCGTCTTACGGTCTCTCGAAATGGGAGAAGTGCAGACTTTGCTGATGGCGGAGAACTATTCCGCCCGCGCAGTCGAGTGCACCAGCTGCGGCCATCTCGACGCGCACATGGTGCGCTATTGTCCGGTGTGCGGACGCGCCACGCAGGAATTGGAAGATGTGTGCGACGCCATAATCCCGGCGGCCATCCGTCGCGATGTTGAATTGCTCTACGTGAACGAGGATCCGGCGTTCGATCGCGTTGGCAGCATCGCCGCGCTGCTCCGTTTCCGGTCGGATCAGAACAAAGGCGGAATGGCCGTAGCCTCTTAGAAACGGACGATATAAGAACGGTTCGCAGCTTGTCCCGAGCGAAGCGCGACTTTCCAGAGTAGAGCAGCACGTCAGCGTTGCAAGAGGGCGGCGAGGTGAGGGGCTGAAGCCCATCGCCAGACTCCAACTCTTATGCAGGCCTGAAGGCCTCCTCCACCCTTGACGGATTTCTGCTGACAGATAGCGGCCGTGCGGGGCGCTTCTTCAAACTGAGTCACTCTTCGCTTTCCCGCTCGAAACCACGTTCCCGAATCACCGTGATATGCTTTGCGGTTTCTCGCGCTCTTCGGCGAATCGTGGAGGACCGGAATGGCTTTCTCGCGCCGCGACTTTCTTGCCAGTGCCGCCTTAGGCGCCGTATCTCTTGGAATGGAGGGACAAGATCGCAACAAACCTGACTCGACTAAGGCGGAGTCGCCCACCACAACGGGCAGGCGGCCTATCATCATTTCCGCAGGCAACGGGTTCGACTATCTGGATGATGCGTTCGCATTCCTGAAAGAGGGTGGCGACACGCTCGATACCGCGCTGAAAGTGGTGAAGGGCCCGGAGGATGATCCCAACGAGGATAGCGTCGGACTGGGTGGACTGCCCAACGAAGAAGGGGTCGTGGAGTTGGACTCCTGCTGCATGCACGGCCCCACCCGGCGGGCCGGTTCGGTCGGTAGCGTGCGAAACATCAAGAACGTATCGCTGGTGGCCAAGGCCGTCATGGAACACACCGGGCACGTCATGCTGGTAGGGGAGGGCGCCGAGCGTTTTGCCGTCGCCCAGGGCTTTCCGCGCGAAAACTTGCTGACCGAACGTTCCCGCAAAACCTGGCTGCTGTGGAAGGAAACTCATTCCGACTGGTGGGGGTCAGGATTGGCCGATCCGAATTGGAAAAAGCGGATGCGTGCCGCATCTGACAGCGAGGATTTTGAGCGACGAATCGAGCGCATGAAAGAAGTCGCTGCCGATCTGGGGATGGAGCCGGAACAGCGCCTGATCGCGATCCGCAAAGTCCTGTTTCCGCCCACCGGGACCATTCACTGCTCCGCCCTGAACGAAAAGGGCGAAATCTCCGGGACGACCACCACTAGCGGCCTGGCCTGGAAGCTTGCCGGGCGCTGCGGCGATTCGCCGATCATCGGCGCCGGCTGCTACACCGACCAGGATGTCGGCTCAGCGGGTGCTACTGGGAGCGGGGAAGAGAACATCAAAGTCGCGGGCGCGCACACCATCGTTGAGAACCTGCGCCACGGGATGTCACCGCTCGACGCCGGCATGGACGCGTTGAAACGCGTCGTGCGCAACTACAACGGAGACATGGACCGTCTGCGCTTCATGGACATGACGTACTTCATCCTGCGCAAAGATGGGGCCTATGCCGGCGTCTCGCTATGGGACGGTTACCGGCCGGGGGAGCCCCACAAAATCGCAGTTCACGACGGGGTCAGGCGCGCGGAGAAAACGGTAAGCCTGTTCGCGGGTGTGTCCCGGAAATGGCCGCCAGTAGTGGCGTAGGCGGATCGAGAACAGCGGCTTAAACACGACCTTCTCCGACTAGCTGGTCGATACAGATGGCAGACGGAGATTGCTTATGAACACTGTCATAGTGTACACTATCTCCGTATGAAGAACATCACGTTGAGCGCGGACGAGGCCCTGATTGAGCAGGCCCGACTCGTGGCTCGGGCACAGCACAAGACACTCAACGCCGCCTTCCGGGAATGGTTGGAGCAGTATGCCACGCAAGCTGGAGGAGGTGCCGCTGTGGACGCGCTCATGCGGCGTCTCCGCCACGTGCGTTCAGCGGGACCCTACACGCGAGACGAGATGAATGAGCGGTAGATTCTTCCTCGACACCAACATCTTCGTTTACGCCTTTGACGCAACAGAGCCAGCCAAGGCCAGGCGGGCTTCATTATTGATTCGACGGGCTGTGGACACCGGGAATGGGGTCGTCAGCTATCAGGTGGTACAGGAGTTCTTCAACGTTGCCCTTCGGCGTTTCGCTCAACCCATGAGCGCGGCCGAGGCGGAGCAATACCTGATCACGGTGTTCCGCCCACTCCTGGCCATTCACTCCTCAGCTGGTCTCTACGTCGAGGCCTTACGCATAGCTGAGAAGTACCGTGTGTCCTGGTATGACTCTCTCATCGTAGCCGCCGCCCGTCAGGGCGAGTGCAGCCTGCTGTACAGCGAAGATCTGCAGCACGGCCAGAAGATAGAGGATTTGCGAATCGAGGACCCGTTTGCTTGACCGGGACGGCCCTGTGTGGCGAGGGCGCCCTCGCCACACCGCCCCGCTACACAAACCTCACCTTCACATCCGGTCCTTTCTCCAGGTGAATGCTGTCGATGAATCGCACTTTGCCGGTGCGCAGAGTCAGGATTACCGATGAAGTTCGGGTGCCTTCGCCGAAGAAGCGTACCCCTTTCATCAAGGAACCATCGGTCACGCCGGTTGCGGCGAAGATGAGTTGCTTGCCCGGAGCCAGATCGTCGGCTTCGTAAATTTTGTTCTTGTCTTTGATGCCCATACGCGCGATGCGCTCTTCCAGTTCCGGCTTGTCGATCACCAGGCGGCCCAGCATGTAACCGTTCAGACAGCGAATCGCGGCGGCCGTGATCACGCCCTCGGGGGCGCCGCCCGACCCCATAACCGCATGTACACCGGTGCCGATGACAGCGGCCGCAATGCCGGCAGAAAGATCGCCGTCTCCGATCAGTCTGATTCTGGCCCCGGCTTTGCGGATGTCAGCAATCAGCCTTTCGTGCCGCGGGCGATCGAGCACGATCACCACCAGATCCTCGACGTCGCGGTGCATACGTTTCGCAATATTCTTGAGGTTGTCGATTACCGGAGCGTCGAGGTCTACCGCGCCTTTGCAGGAAGGTCCGACCACGATCTTTTCCATGTAGCAGTCCGGCGCGTTGAGCAATCCTCCGCTCTCCGAAGCGGCCAACACTGTGATCGCGCCGGGTGCGCCTGTGGCGCACAGATTTGTGCCTTCCAGGGGATCAACGGCGATGTCTACTTCCGGAACTTCGGTCCCGTCGGGAAACTCCGCGCCCACCTTTTCGCCGATGTAGAGCATGGGCGCCTCGTCGCGCTCGCCTTCACCGATCACGATGGTGCCGCGCATGGGAATCGAATCCATCGTCTTGCGCATGGCTTCGGTCGCGACCTGGTCGGACAGCTTGCGTTCCCCTTGTCCCATAGTGTGAGCCGAGGCGATGGCTGCAGTCTCCACCACCCGGAGAAATCTTGAAGCCAGATCACTTTCAATGTTTCGGCCAAAGGTCCGGGCCTTGCTCTCAACTTTGGTTCCCATGAGTGCCTCCCTGTATGAACGCGCGGTCAACGACTATACCCCCATCGGATGGGCAGGGGAAAGTTACTGGCGGGGATAGCGATGAAATGCGGGCGGGCTTCTGCCGCCTGTCAGAACTTTGGCGGCAACCTGCTCTGCTAGAGCTTGTTGAGCCCATCCAGGGCGGCGACTTTGTAGGCCTCGCCCAACGTGGGGTAGTTGAAAACTGCGTCCCGAAAATATTCAATGCTGGCGCCCAGCGTGAGTACGACCTGGCCGATGTGCACGATTTCCGCCGCCCGGTCGCCGATGACGTGGACGCCCAGAAGCTTAAGCGTGTCAGGGTCGAAAAGCAGCTTCAGAAGACCCTGTTCGTCACCCAGCATTTGTCCCTTGGCCAACTCCGCATAGCGGGCTAACCCCACTTCGTACGGAACTTTGCCTTGCGTGAGCTGTTCCTCCGTTTGTCCCACCATGGAAATCTCAGGAATAGTGTAAATGCCGTAGGGGATTTGGTTGGGAGGCATCTTCCCTGGAGTGCCAAACATGTGACAGCTGGCGAGACGTCCTTGCTCCATGGAAGTGCTGGCGAGCGCGGGAAATCCAATCACGTCTCCAGCGGCATAAATGTGGGGTACAGAGGTTTGGAAATAGTCGTTGACCAGCAACTTGCCCCGCCCGTCGGGGGCCAGGCCGGCGGAATCGATATTGAGCAGATCGCTGTTGGCCTGGCGCCCGATGGTGTAGAGCAAGCCCTGGCCGTGCACATTTTTCCCGCTTTCCAGTTTGGCGAACACCCGGTCCCGGGACTCATCCAGTCCAATCGAAACCACTTTTTCACCCAGGCGGAAGACTGTGCCCAGCTGGCGCAACTGGAAGCAGAGGCTCTCCACGATTTCCCGGTCCACGAAGTCGAGCAGTATGGGCCTCTGGTCAAGCAGTGTGACTTTTATGCCCAGGGCCGCGAACATGGAGGCGTATTCCAGTCCGATGATTCCCGCGCCTACGACCACCAGGTCGCGCGGCACTTCTTCCAGGCAGTGGACCTGATCGGAATCAAAAATCCGTTTGCCGTCGATTGGAATGTCGGCGCTGTGGGCTGGCCGGGTACCGCAGGCGATCAGGGTGTGATGCGCGCGAAGCAGGTGGGAGCCGTCATCGCTCCTGACTTCGATGGTATTGGGATCGATGAATCGGGCTTCGCCCTCGAAGGTCGCCACATAGTTGCGGCGCAACTGCGCCTTGATCACTTCAACCTCGCGCGCCATCACCGATTGTGCGCGGAAGGTCAGGTCCGACATGGCGATGCGGTCTTTTACTACGTAGCCGCGGCCGTAAAACGTGCGCTGGCGGAAGCCGCTCAAGTACAAGACCGCTTCCCGCAAAGTCTTGCTGGGGATGGTTCCGGTATGAACACAGACGCCACCCATGCCCTTGGTTCTCTCGACGATGGCCACCTTCTTGCGCATCTTGGCCGCGCAGATGGCGCCCTTCTGTCCGGCGGGGCCGCTTCCAATCACTACCAGGTCGTATTCGTTCGGTTCCATAGTCGCGTTCCCAACTCTTTTCGTAGCAGCACTGAGGGGGTCAATGCTTGAAGAAGCGGGCACACGGCCCTACTATGTGCTGCGCCCGCTTGAGGGGAGAAGCTAACATTATTCCGTCGTTAACGGAAGAGTCGAACGGGCCTGAATACGGGTCTGTAACAATCTATTAACAATTGGGCAGTACCATGACCCGGTACAGCATGACCCGGTACGGCAGGAGAATCTCGCCGATGTCACGTATCCGCCTGGATGACCCCCGCTACTATTTCAATCGCCACGAATCCTGGCTGGCCTTTAACCGTCGCGTTCTGGAAGAGGCCCAGGACGAAGGCAATCCCCTGCTCGAGAGGGTCAAATTCCTGGCCATCACCGCCAGCAATCTGGATGAATTCGTGGAAGTGCGGGTAGCCGGACTTCTGCAACAGGTGGAACACGGAAACCCGTTCGCCGGTCCGGACGGGCTGTCTCCCGCGGAGCAACTGCAGCGCCTCGCCCGGGAAATACATTCCTTCGTGGCCGCCCAATACGAGTGCTGGAACCAGAAACTTCTGCCGGCGCTGGCCCGGGAGGGAATCCGCATCTTGTCGGTTGCGCGTCTTGACCGGCCGGGTAAAGATGCGATGGACCTGTTCTTTACCCGGCAGGTTGATCCCATTCTGACTCCAGTGACGATTGACCCTTCCCATCCTTTTCCGCACGTCATCAATAAGGCCTTGTGCGTTGCCTTCCATTTGCGCCAACATTCGAGGCCGGGCACGACCTATCTCGGGGTGGTGACGGTGCCGCGAAAACTTCCCCGCCTGGTGAGAATTCCGAGCAAGAGCGGCAGCATCGACTACATTTTCCTGCACGATCTGATCGAAACCCACACACGAAATCTCTACAAGGGATATCAGGTGCTCTCCTCCGGCGCATTTCGAGCCACCCGCAACAGCAATCTGTATCTGCACGAGGAAGAGTCGCGCAATTTGCTTGACCTGGTGGACTCGCAGTTGCACAGCCGCCGCAAAGGCGATGTGGTTCGACTTGAGATCGAAGCTGACGCAGCGCCGGAAATCGTCGACCCCCTCTCCCTGCAATTCGGCCTGCAGCCCTGGCAGATATTCAAGACGGCGGGCCCGGTAAATCTCTCCCGTTTGTTCTCCCTGGCGGAACAAACCGCGCGGCCGGACTTGAAGTTTCAGCCATTCACGTCAAAGTGCCTGACGCTCACCCCCAAAATCAAAAACGTGTTCGAGGAGGTTCGAAAGCGCGACGTCCTCCTGCATCACCCTTACGATTCGTATGAGCCGGTCGTCGCCTTTATCGAGTCAGCGGCGCGCGATCCGCAGGTTCTTTCCATCAAGCAGACGCTGTACCGGACGAACGAAAACTCTCCCATCGTGCGGGCCCTGATGGAGGCGGCGCAGAGCAAGGAAGTCACGGTGGTGGTGGAATTGAAAGCCCGGTTTGATGAAGCTTCAAACATCCGCTGGGCTCGGTCGCTGGAGGAGGCCGGCGTCCAGGTCTTTCACGGCCTGGTGGGTTTGAAAACTCACTGCAAGCTGGCTTTGCTGGCTCGAGCCGACTCCGACGGTGAGATACGGCAATATGCCCATCTGGGAACGGGCAACTACAACCCGTCGACTGCACACTTCTACTCCGACCTGAGCCTGCTTACCTGTCAACCGGAATTGACATCCGCGGTGCATGCCGTATTCAACTTTCTGACCGCCCGCTCGGAACAAACCAACTACAAGCCCCTATTCGTCTCGCCCATCGATCTGGCCAGGAACTGCATTGAGTTGATTGATCGCGAGGCCAGCCACGCCCGGCGCAAGCGGCCCGCCCGCATCATTGCCAAAGTGAATGCGCTGCTGGACCAGCCGGTCATTGAGGCGCTCTACCGGGCTTCACGAGCCGGAGTTGAGATCGACCTCATCGTCCGCGGGGCGTGCGCCCTGCGTCCCAACGTGAAAGGCCTCAGCCACAGAATTCGCGTGCGCAGCATTGTGGGAAGATTTCTGGAGCACAGCCGGATTTTTTATTTCGAAAATGGCGGCGAACCCGACATGTACCTGGGCAGCGCCGATTGGATGCCGCGCAATTTATACGAGCGGGTCGAAGTCATGTTCCCGGTGAAGGATAGCGGTCTGCGTGATCGTTTGTATGGCGAGATCCTGCAGAACTATCTGCGCGACTCCGCTAAGGCGCGCCTCCTTCGCGCGGACGGCAGTTATGTCCGGGCCGCGGCTAACTCCAAGCCGGGCCGCAACGGCCATCGCTTCAGCGTGCAGGGCTTCTTCGTCGGTCTTGCAGAGGGTCGAGGAGAAACCGATCCTCCTTCCGAGCCTCCTGCGGAGGCAGAAATGTCAAGTGACCAGGATGCTGCGTGACCGATGCTGCGTAACCACGATGCTGCTTGAAAAGATCCGCTCTCTCTCATAGTATTTTCTCTTGATGAGTCGAAGGTCAGGAGCCCCGGCATCTCTGGACGGTTTTTCCGCGTTTGCCGCCTCACCCTTGCGAACCTTTCCCGGTTTCACGACATTTTAGAATGCAAATCATGAGTGAAGCGGACTTCGGCAGTACCAATTCTGAGGACTATCTGCAATTTCCCGAAGATTTTCTATGGGGCGTCTCCACGGCCGCACACCAGGTGGAGGGCGACAATTGCAATCAGTGGTCGGACTGGGAGCAGGCGGGACGAATCAAGTCTGGGGATTCCTGCGGCAAGGCCTGTGACTGGTGGGAGAACGCCGAACGTGATTTCGATATCGCCCGCGACCTGGGGCTGAAAGCCCTGCGCCTCTCGCTGGAGTGGAGCCGCATTGAGCCTGAGGAAGGTCGCTTTGACGCTCAGGCCCTGCAACGCTACCGCCAGATGCTGGAGGGGTTGCATCAGCGCGGAATTGAGCCCATCATTTGTCTGCATCACTTCACCCATCCCTGTTGGTTTGAGGAGCGAGGGGCATTCCTCCGCTCGGACGCGCCGCAGTTGTTTGAACGTTTCGCACGCGAGGTAGCAAAGACGATAGGAAATCTTTGCCGGCTCTGGGTCACTTTCAACGAGCCCAACGTCTATGCGGCGTGCGGCTATGTGGTGGGCGAATTTCCTCCCGGCCGCAAGGGAGAGCTGCTCAACGCACTGCGAGTGAATAGTATTCAGGCCCAGGCCCATGTGCTTGCGTATCATGCGATTCACGAGCTTGTTCCCGATGCCCAGGTGGGCTGGGCCCAGCATTACGTTGTGTTCGAACCCGTGCGCGGGATCCTGGATGGATGGGCGGCCAGCCTTCTCGACCGGTTTTTCAATAACGCTTTTTTTGAGCTGATCGAAGACGGCCGGCTGGCTTTTCCCTTTGGCATGCTTACCGGACGTGAGCGGGAAGCGAAAGGTTGCTGTGATTTCGTCGGCCTGAACGTTTATAGCCGGCTGCACGTGGCCTTCGATTTAAGGTACGTGAGTACGCTCTTCACCAACATCTTTGTGCCGGGGCACGTTCCGCAGGGGGATCGAGGAGTGGAAAAACCCTACGGCGAGGCCTATCCCCAGGCCGTCGCCCGGGCGGTCGAGCGCGCGGCGCGGCTGGGCAAGCCGATCTACATCATGGAGAATGGTGTGCCCGATGCCGAAGATCGCATCCGACCCTGGCTCATCGTCAACGTTCTGCGCGAACTGCATGGTTTGATCGAAAAGGGGTACGACGTTCGCGGCTATCTGCACTGGACCCTGACTGACAACTTCGAGTGGAATGAAGGTTGGAAACTTCGCTTCGGATTAGTCGCCCTAGACCCGGATACGCAAGACCGGACCATGCGCAGCAGCGCCAAGCTATTCAGCGAAATCATTCGCAGCAACCAACTGGCCGATCCCAGGTCTGACAAATATCCCCTGGTTGCAAAAACCGCGCCGTAGTAGTCAACCACTCTCTTACTTCTTCAGGGAGCCTGCACTTTTAAGAGTCGCTTCGGCGCCCTCTTGCGCCATGCCGTGCGCAACGCGCCTTCCAGTATGTCCGGTGCAACCTTTGCCAGACGCACACGTGTCGCTCCCATCCGGCCCCATCCCTTGGGAACCGGCGAAAAGATCTTGGGCTCGTCCTCGACCATCCCGGCCTGCTGCTCTGGCGTGAGCAGCAGCACGCCGTAGCCTTCAGATTCAAGCGCGAGTGTGGCGAAGATTTTTCCTCCCACTCTGAAGTCGGCGGCTCCGAAATGCGAGCCTTCCACTGCTTCGGGCATGCTGAGCGCCATACGTCGAAAATCGGCTGAAGTCACGGTTTCCGCCTCCCGTCGGCCTTTCGGCGATAAAGAGCATACAATGGGCAGCGCTTGAGGGGATCCCTGAGAATCGCTTGCTGCTAACTCAGGCACCCCTGATCTCCTCCAAGGCACATAGAACGCGGCGATCGACCCTGAAAGGGGCTAATGCGAACCAAAGCGATTCTCGTGATCTTTCTGCTGGCTTCGGGGCTGGCAGCGGAAAACCTGGAAAAGGCCCAGAAAAAAGAGCTGGAAGCTGAAGTCAAAGCCATGACTGCGGAGGCCCAACAGTTGGAGCGAACGGGGCATCTGGCAGAAGCACGCATCAAGTATGCCGAGTCCCAGGCGCTGATTGAAATGAAGGACGTCACCGACGCCCTTAAACACCTGGATGAAGAAATTCACAAGCGGGTGAAGGACGCATTGGGCGACTCGCGGAAACTGTACGAGTTGCACAAGTTCAAGGAGGCCGCCGCTGCGCTCGAAGAGAACATGAAGCTGCAGGCCTTCCAGCCGGTGCTGGCATACAATCTCGCTTTGTTATTACCAACTGGGCGAACGCAGCAAAGCTCTCGAATACCTGGGAAAGGCCAAAGCGGGCACGGCGGATCCGAAAGAATGACTTACGAACCACGCGGCGAGGGCGCCCGCGCCACGCAGGCCTATGCAACTATTTTGATTCCTTCCATCCAAAAATTTCATCCAATGCATCCAGAAGCAGATTGACAGGCTTCGTCATGCTAACTACCATAAAAAGGCTAATGTCAGCTTCCTGCCAAATGCGCTGCCAGTGTTGTACCTGTTGTTGTATGGGTGCGTCCACTGGCGCCAGGGAGTCGCTGACCTAAGAATCATTTAGAAATCGGCAATTCTACCCACCGCCAGTGCACCTGCTGGCGGTGGGTTTTTTTGTGGCCAAAACCTTATGGCAAATGCAGTGACAGAAACGAAAGCGCAACGGGTCGAGCGGCTGAAGCGGGAGAAGAACCCGTGGGAAGGCCTCGACGACATCCGGCGTTTCGCTCGCGAGGGCTTCGACTCCATCCCCCCTGAGTGGCTGGGAACATATTTTCGCTGGTGGGGCGTGTACACACAGGGCGACGGCGTTGGCGTGATCGGCGGGAAGAACGGCGAGGGCAAAGCTCTGCCCTACTTCATGGTGCGAATCCGCATTCCCAATGGCCTGCTCCACTCTCACCAGCTTCGAACCATCGCCGACGTGACCGAGAAATATGCGCGCGGGACGGCCGACCTTACCGTGAGGCAAAACATCCAGCTACACTGGGTGACGATTGAAGGTCTGCCCGAATTGCTGGACGCGCTGTGGAGCGCCGGTCTCACCACCAAGGGTTCGTGCGGTGACGACACTCGCAACATCACCGGATGCCCACTCGCCGGAGTCGATGCCGATGAGGTTTTTGATGCTTCGTCGCTTGCGCTTGAAGCGAACCGGTTTTTCGTCGGCAACGCCGACTTCTACAATCTGCCACGCAAGTTCAAAGTCTGCATTACCGGCTGCCACGTTTGGTGCGCCTATCCCGAGATCAACGACGTGGGCTTCACAGCGATCCGTCGCGGTGGTCGAGATTCCGAGATTGGCTTTTCTCTACGGGTGGGCGGCGGGCTGTCGACCGACCCTCATCTCGCGCTTCGTCTGAATGCCTTTGTGCACCAGCACCAGGTGATCCCGGTGCTGAAGGGCGTCGCCGAGATTTTCCGCGAGAGCGAAAAGTTACGGGAGAACCGGGAGCGTGCGCGGCTCAAGTTTCTCTTCCTGAAACATGGCTGGACTGCTGACAGTTTTCAGGAAGAACTGGAACGGCGCATCGGATTTCGTCTCGACCCCGCCGCGTACGAACAGCCCCCCAACGACATTTATCGCGATCACGTGGGAATCCATCCACAAAAACAACCCGGACATTCGTATGTGGGCGCCGCGGTGCTGCGCGGGCGGATTTCGGCCAAGCAGATGCACGCCGCCGCCGATCTTGCCGACCGGTTTGCGGGCGGGGAACTGCGCACTACCAACATGCAGAACCTGCTGATCGTGAATGTGCCCAACGACAACGTCACGGTTCTGGCCAGTCAACTGGAAGGGCTGGGCTTGCCGGTCGGCGGTTCACCGTTCTGGCGCGGCGTGGTTGCGTGCAGCGGTTCGGAATTTTGCAAAATCGCGATTACCGAGACCAAGGGTTTTTCCCGCTGGCTGGTGGAAGAACTCGAGGAACGATTGCCCGGCTTCGAGCAGCACCTGAAACTCCACGTCACGGGTTGCCCCAACAGTTGCGGCCAGCACTGGATTGCGGATATTGGCATCGAGGGCAAAAAGATCAAGGTGGATGGCCAGCAGCAGGATGCCTATTACTTCTGCGTCGGCGGTGCGGTGGGACTGCACCAGTCGGTAGCGCGTCCGATTGGATATCGCTGCCTGGCCAGTGAAGTGCCGGACGCGATTGAACGCCTCTTGCGCCGCTATCTTGACGAGCGGTCGCCGGATGAAAATCTGCGGCACTTCTTTGCCCGGCATAACGATGAGGAGTTGCGGGAGTGCCTGGCAGGAAAGTTTTTGGCGGCAGTAGCACGGGATCCTTCTCCCGGGAAGGTGCCGCATGCGGTGGAGGGGTAGTAGGTCAACGCAATGACTTTGTTTCCCATGTTCGTGAAGCTCGAGGGGCGCTCGTGCCTCGTGGTCGGCGCCGGCAGCATCGGCGAGCCCAAAATCGGCAGCCTCCTGGCCTCCGGTGGTACGGTGCGCGTAATTGCTCCCAACGCCAGCGCGACCGTGGCCGAGTGGGCGCGGGCTGGGACGATTGTCTGGGAAGCTCGAGAGTTCCAGACCACGGATCTCGATGGCGTCTTTCTGGTCATCGGGGCCACCTCTTCCCGAGATGTAAATGAAGTCATTTTCCTGGAGGCCCGGCGGCGGAACATTTTGTGCAATGTGGTGGACGATCCGGAGCATTGCGACTTTTACTATCCCGCGGTGGTGCGGCGTGGCGACCTTCAGCTTGCCATCTCGACCAACGGCCACAGTCCGGCCCTCGCCCAAAGAATCCGGCGCGATCTGGAAGTTCAGTTTGGACCGGAATACGGCGAGTGGCTCGAGGATTTGGGAAAGATCAGGCAGCAACTGTTTGCCAGCGGGATGAACGCGGACGAGCGACGCCGCGTGTTGCATGAGCTGGCGAGCCGCGAGGCTTTCGAGCGGGCGCAGTCCGCGCGAATCAAGATTGAGCCAGTCAAAATTGATCCAATCAGTGTTGAGCCAATGGGCGCAGGAGCCAAGTTATGACGGGTAAGGTTTATCTGGTGGGGGCAGGTCCGGGTGATCCGGAACTGCTGACGTTGAAGGCGCTCAAACTTCTGAAGTCAGCCGACGTGGTGCTGCACGACGACTTGATCGGAGCGGACATTCTTGCCTTCATTCCATCGTCGACGCCGGTCCACAACGTTGGCAAGCGCTTCGGACACAAGAAAATCAGCCAGCAGGAAATTAATGGGCTTCTGGTGCAGAACGCGCTGCTCGGGTTACAGGTAGTGCGACTCAAGAGCGGCGACCCGCTGATCTTTGGCCGCGCTGGGGAAGAGATCGAAGCTCTGCGCGCAGCCGGTATCGAGTTTGAGATTGTTCCCGGCGTCACGGCTGCACTGGGCGCTGCGGCGCGGGCGCAGATTCCGCTCACTCACCGGCAGGTTTCATCCGCGATCGTGGTGGTTACCGGCCATCGCGCCGGAACCGATGAATTTGCCGACTGGCCGGCAAAGATTCCGACCGACGCCACCGTCGTGGTCTACATGCCCGGTTACGACTACAGCAAGACGGGAGAGCAACTGCTGCGGACGGGCCTGCCGAGCACAACTCCGTGCGCCATCATTTCGCAGGCCACCTCACCTCGAGAACAGATTCATGTGACCACTGTAGAAGAACTGAACCAATCGCCGCAGTTGCCGGCGCCGACGCTGCTGGTAGTCGGCGAAGTGGTGCGGTGGGCGAAGCCGGCGGCGCTGCGCCAGCAGTTTGCGTGGCGCAGCGACCCGCCAGGATTGTTTCGCGGCGAAATCGGCTTCGAGGCGAAGGCGGGTCAGGAGCGTGCGGAGTGAGAGAGCATCTGGAAGTACAGGCCCAGGCAGAAAAATGGCGGCCGGAAGAAATCTTGAGCTGGACGTTCACGACGTTTAAGCAAGACGTGGCCATCGCATCGGGCCTCGGCGTGGAGGGAATGGTGCTGCTCGACCTAGCCTCCCGTGTAAGTCGCGACTTTCGCGTCTTCACCCTGGATACGGAATTCCTGTTCCCCGAAACCTACGATCTGATGGACCGCGTCGAAAAGCGATACGGAATAAAAATAGAGAGGGTCTACAGCACGCTGACTCCGGAGGAGCAGGAGCGCGAGTATGGCCCCGCGCTCTGGAGCCGGAATCCCGACCAATGCTGCGGTCTCCGCAAGGTCGAACCACTCCGCACCAAGCTGACGGAATTGCGGGCGTGGATTACCGCGATTCGCCGCGATCAGACTTCGTCCCGCGCCACCGCCGGCAAGGTCGAGTGGGACGCAAAATTCCAACTGATCAAGATCAATCCTATCGCCGACTGGACTTCGGAGATGGTGTGGAGCTACGCGGTCAAACACAACGTTCCCTACAACCCGCTGCATGACCGGAATTACCCCAGCATCGGTTGCACGCATTGCACCCGGGCCATCCTTCCGGGAGAAAGTGCGCGTGCCGGCCGATGGGCCGGATCCGAAAAAACCGAATGCGGGCTGCACGCAGGGGCTCCGGCTGCGATCTCGCCCCTGGTGGAAATCAAGAATTCTCAAATCAAGACTTCTGTGGTCTGTGACGAAAGCTGAGCCAAAATCGTGAACCACGAAGGACACCAAGTATCACCAAGGAATTCGTGGCTAAGCCCAAGGTTTTCCTTCGTGTACCTTCGTGCCCTTCGTGGTCTAAGCCTTCTTCAGTAAGCATCCACCCGCCCGAAAAATCCATTAGGGTCATCGAAATTCTCGATTGTACTTCCGTCCTTGATTGACGATACACAATGTAAAGATGAATCCAAGTCACATCTCCGCCGACCACGATGCCTGCGGTGTCGGCCTGGTCACCCGAATCGGAGGCGGGGCCTCGCGCGAGATCGTGGAGCGTGCGTTGGAGGCCTTGATCCGTCTGGCGCACCGGGGCGGGGTGGATGCGGATGGTAGAAGCGGTGACGGCGCCGGCCTGCTCACCGCCATCCCGGACAAACTCATCCGTAAGAATGCGAAGCAGGCGGGAATCGACCTGCCGCGGGTGTATGGTCTGGGAATGGTTTTCCTGCCGCCGGGCCGGGATGAGGCGGCGCGTAATGCGATCGAGGCGCAAGCGAAAGCAAGCGGCCTGCACTTCTTAGGTTGGCGTCCGGTGTCCACCGATGCGGAGGTGGTTGGGCCGCGCGCTTACGAGGCTTTGCCAGCCATCGAGCAATGCTTTTTCGCGGCACCATCAGAAGCCACCGACTTTGAAGGCCTGCTCTTTCATTTTCGCAAAGAAGCCGAAGCCCGCGCCCCTCTCGGAACCTACTTCTGTTCGCTGTCATCCCGGACCGTGGTCTACAAAGGCCTGCTGACGCCTTGTCAACTGCCCGCGTTTTACGCCGACCTGCGCGATTCCGATTTCGAAAGTACGTTTGCGATTTTCCATCAGCGTTATTCCACCAACACCCAACCTAGCTGGTCGCTGGCTCAGCCATTTCGTTTTGTGGCGCACAACGGCGAGATCAACACCATCAGCGGCAACCGGCGCTGGTTGCGCGCGAAGTCGCCGAAGCTGCTCCGCGACCTTCGCTTCTCGGATGGAGTTCAGCTGCTGGAGGAGAAAGTCAGCGATTCGGCGAGCTTCGACAATGGATTTGAACTTTATCTGCGCCAGGCGTACACGCCGGCCGAGGCCATGCTGGGCATGGTTCCGCCTGCCTGGGAGCGTTCTCCCGAGGCGGCGCCGCAGCTGCGCAGTTTTCTCGAAGAGCACTCCCGTGTACAGGAGCCCTGGGATGGGCCGGCGGCGCTGGTCTTCACCGATGGCTGTACCGTGGGAGCCAAACTGGATCGCAACGGGCTGCGGCCTTTGCGTTACACCCTGACCTCGGACGGTCTGCTGGTGGTCGGCTCGGAGGTTGGAATCGCCGATCTGCACGACAAAGAAATTGTCGAAAGACAGCGGCTGGGCCCCGGAGAGATTCTGCTGGTGAATCCGGCCAGCGGCGAGTTTGTCCGGCCCAAAGATTCGCTGCGGCTGCGAGAAGGAATTCGCACAGTTTCGTCTGTGCCGGCGACTCTGGTGCCTCCAACTGACCAACCTTTTTTTGAAAGCACACCAGAACCGAACCAGGTGATGGCGGCGCTGGGATGGAGTGGAGATCAGTTCCGTCTCCTGTTCCAATCCCTCGTGGAACAAGGGCAGGAGGCAGTCTGGAGCATGGGCGACGATGCGCCGCCCGCTTCGCTGTCCAGCTTGCGCCGGCCTCTTTGGGATTACTGCAAGCAGCGGTTCGCGCAGGTCACCAATCCGCCCATCGACTCGCTGCGCGAAACTCACGTGATGTCGCTGAAAGTGTTTCTCGAGCAGGCCACACTCAACTCGCCGCTGCTCGATGGCGGCCAGTTACAGATGCTGGAGAAAGAACTGGGCACCTCCGAAAGAATTGAATTTACCTTTCCTGCGGCAGAGGGAGTGAAGGGAGCGGAGGCCGCGCTGGCGCGATTGCAGGAAGCGGCCAAGACGGCATCTGAGAAGCGGCCCGGGCTCATCGTGTTGACTGACCGGGGCGTGGATGCGACGCGGGCAGCGTTGCCGGCGTTGCTGGCTTTGGCGGCGGCCTGGAAGGGGATGGCCGGAGCCCAGGACATTCCGCTGGTGATCGAGACCGCGCAGGTGATTGATACGCATCACGTCGCGTTGCTGGTGGCGGCGGGCGCGAGTGCTGTGTTTCCCTATCTGGCGCTGGAGCAGGCAGTCGGCCTCCGCCCGGACGGTGCGGAGAGTTATCGCGGCGCGGTAGAAAAAGGGTTGCGCAAGGTGATTGCTCGCATGGGCATTTCGACCATTGCCAGCTACCGCAATAGTCATCTTTTTGAGATCATCGGCATCGATGCCGAGGTTTGCAATCAATTCTTCGAGGATGCCAGCTCCTCCCTCGCGGGCAAAAGCTTGACCGAGCTCTTGCAGGATTGCGTCCAGCGTCACGATGCAGCTTTTTCTGCCCCGAGTGCGCAACTGCAGGACAACGGACTCTATCGCTTTCGCCACAACGGGGAGCGGCACGCCAGTTCGCCGGAGCTGGTGCGGCGCATGCATCGCTATCTCAAGTCGCCCACCGAAGAAAACCGCATCTCCTTCATGGAGCTGAGCCACCACAAAGAACCAGTGGCCGTGCGCGATCTGCTGGAGATTGTTCCCGGCGAGCCGCTGCCCCTCGACGAAGTTGAATCGGAAGCTTCCATTCTGAGCCGCTTCAGCACACAGGCGATGTCATTGGGAGCGATTTCACCGGAAACACACCGCACTCTTGCCATCGCCATGAACCGCCTGGGCGGGCGCAGCAACACCGGCGAAGGCGGTGAAGATCCGGAGATTTATCGCGACGGCGGGGAAGCCAATAACCGGGTGAAGCAAGTGGCCTCGGCGCGGTTTGGCGTGACCGCGGAATATCTGGTTCATGCCGACGAACTGGAGATCAAGATTGCGCAAGGCGCCAAGCCGGGCGAAGGTGGCCAACTGCCGGCTAGCAAGGTGAGCGTCTACATCGCACGCCTGCGGCACGCCGTGCCCAAGATGATGCTGATTTCTCCGCCACCTCATCATGACATTTACAGCATCGAGGACCTGGCGCAACTGATCTACGACCTGCGCGCGATTAATCCGCGAGCCCGCATTGGAGTGAAACTTGTCGCCAGCGCGGGCGTCGGCATCATCGCCACCGGCGTGGCTAAAGCGGGGGCTGACGTCATCACCATCAGCGGGCACGATGGCGGCACTGGCGCGTCGCCGATCACATCCATCAAGAATACCGGCTTGCCGTGGGAAGTGGGTCTGCGCGACGCTCACATTGCGCTGGTTAAAGCCGGGCTGCGCGGGCGTGTGCGTTTGCGCGTGGATGGCGGATTCAAGTTCGCGCGCGACGTGATTATTGGCGCGCTGCTGGGCGCGCAGGAGTTTGGTTTTGGCACGGCCTCTCTACTGGCGTTGGGATGTGTGATGGCGCGGCAATGCCATCTCAACACCTGTCCGGTCGGCATCGCTACCCAGGATGAGAAGTTGCGGACCCGCTTTACGGGGAAGCCGGAAATGGTAGAAACCTATTTCCGGGCAGTGGCCGAGGACGTTCGCGGATTGCTTGCCAATCTGGGGGCCGAATCCATCGATGACATCGTAGGCGACGCGAACCGGCTGCGGCCGCTAAGTCCGCAAGCGGCGAAAACCCTTGCCGGGTTGCTTGACCCGATTGTGAGTCCTCACCAAGTGGCGGGTCCCAGTGAGGAAGAGAGCAGGTTGTACCGCGAGTTGAATCGCACCTTGGGCGACGCCGACATTCGTGCCTCACGCCGCCGCCGTTTTCCGATTACCAACTCTGATCGCGCGATCGGAGCCCATTTGAGTGGAGAAATGCTGCGCCAGGGCCTGGTACAGGAGGGTGACGGTCCCATCAAGTATGAGTTTGTCGGCAGCGCGGGACAGACCTTTGGCGGGTTTCTGATCAAGGGACTGAACTTCCGTCTGCAAGGCGAGGCCAACGATTACGTCGGCAAGAGCTTGTCCGGGGGCACGATTGCGATCACGGCCGGGGACGAGGCGTCGTTACGCGGCGATGTGCTTGCCGGTAACACCCTGCTCTACGGGGCGACCGGTGGAGAGTTGTATGTCGCGGGTCGTGTAGGTGAGCGATTTGCTGTGCGCAACAGCGGCGCCCTTGCGGTAGTGGAAGGTGTGGGCCAGCACGGCTGCGAGTACATGACTGCCGGGGTCGCCGTCATTCTGGGACCGGCGGGAATGAACCTGGGCGCGGGAATGACCGGTGGGCTGGCCTATCTCCTGCGCGATTCGATCGGAGGATACGGATACAACCAGCACTCTGTGCGTCTGGCTCCGATCGAGGTCCGGGAAGAGGTGTGGCTCCGCCGGGTGCTGCGCAAACATCTTCGTCTTACCGGGAGCCCGCGCGCAGCGGGTTTGTTGGATGCCTCCGCGCCCCTGCCGTTCTTGCGTGTGGAGCCCCTGACTCTGCCTTGTTCGGTGTCCGAGACGTGGGCCACCATTCTCACCCGGCTCAAGAGGCCGGCGGCAACCTCAGTCTACGCGCCACGGCCGGTCGCGTCGGAGACGTTGGCGGTGGTTATGAAAGAAGGAGAACAACTGACGCCTCTCCAGACCGGGCTGGTCTGAAAGGCAAATCGCAGTTGTCAGATTGCAGTTCTCGGTTTTCAGCACCGTTAGAATCTTCTCCGCTATAATCTTCCACTACCCATGGACTTTGACCAGCTAGTGACGTTCCTGGAAGTGGCCAAGCTGGGCAGCTTCTCTCGCGCCGGGCAAAAAGTTTTTCGTTCGCAATCGGCGGTCAGCGCGCAAATCCGTCAACTGGAGCAAGAGTACGGCGACCGGCTCCTCGATCGCTCCGGTAAAGACGTGACCCTGACGCCTGCCGGCAGGGTGCTGTTTGCTTATGCCGAGCGCCTGCTGCAGATGCGGGACGAGTCTCTGCTCGCCGTCGCCGACCAGGGCACCAGTCCGCGCGGCACGCTGGTTATCGGCGCCAATGAGGCGACCTGCCTGTACGTATTGCCCGACGTCTTCGCCAAATACTGCCATTTATATCCCGGCGTACAAATCAGCATCTATCGCAACTTCAGCTACAAGATCGTGGAAAAGCTGGAGAACGGCACCATCGACGTGGGAATTGTGACTCTGCCGGTAAAGTCCGCCAGTTTGAAAACTCACTCCATCTTTCGCGATCAGCTTATGCTGATGGTAAGCCCGCAGAATGCTTTGGCGAAGCTGGAAGTCGTGCCGGTGAGCGAGATTGCCAAGCAGCCTTTGCTGCTGCCCAAGACTGGCTACAGCCGCCGGGTGATGGACAAACTATTTCGTCCGTACGCCGCCCACTTGCAGATACGAATGGAATTGCCCAGCGTGGGCATGATCAAGAGCTTCGTTGCCGCCGGGCTGGGTGTTTCTCTGATCAGTTCCAGTTTTGCCAAGGACCAGGTGCTGGCCGGGCGGGTCAGGCTGATCCCGATCAAGGAAGAAGAGCTGTGGAGAGAGTTAGGAATCGCTTACCGGCGCGATCGCACCCACACGCGCGCCACCTCCACGTTCATCAGTACCGTGCGACAGCTGGCTTCGGCATCGAAATAGGGTGGGCCGAGCTTATCGAATTTGTCGATACTGCCAATCATAATTTCAAATTTCTGTTTGCTCTGGAGAATTGCTATTGTAGTTTCTGTAGCCTCAGAAGTCTTTGATCGCCGGTAACCTGTGGTTGTCAACGAATTCGAACCCAGCTGAGGGGGTGTAGCGATGAATCAACTAGAAAGCAGCTTGAACAAGATCCTCGAAGATCACCAACACGAGAGCGGTCTCCATATGATTGGAGGCAGGCGCAGATTGATCGATCGTCTGATGCAGTTCTTTGAGGAATTCAAACCGGATACTCCGGAACCAAGATTGGGCCGGGAACAGCACAACTAGGTGCCGGTCCGCAGACAGCGACTGGCGTAGACAGCATAACCAATGAACTCAATTGCCCAGAAGGCTAAGCGAATTACATCGATGAGCACAGGCACGATTACGTGCCTTCTGGGGGAGGGCGTCTGGTGAGCTGAGTAACACAAAGTTTTAGCAGCCAACAAGACCCACCGCCAGAAGGAACTGGCAGGTGGGTTTTTTATTTGTGCCATAACGACATGAATCAGCAAGACCACAAGGGAGCCACGATGAACGATCTATCGGAAGCCAGCAGGGAAGCGGCGAGTCGCCGATTTGAATGCGTCGTCATGAAATTTGGCGGCACGTCGGTGGAGGACGCCGCAGCAATTCGCCGAGTGTGTCAACTGGCCGCGCGGCCCTCGCCGTACCGTCCGGCACTGGTAGTCAGTGCTCTCTCGAAGGTGACCGACCACCTAATGAATGCGGGCTGGGCCGCGGCGGAGGGACGTCTGGAATCCGCGCGCGCGAGTCTTCAACTCCTTCGCCAGCGGCATGAAACCGTCGCCAACGAACTGGTGAACGGGGAGGAATGCGGCAGCCTGGTGCGGGAATTGGCGGAAGAATTCAAGCTTCTGGAAAATGTGTTGAGCAAGATCGCATGGGAGAAAGCATTCACTCCACAGTCCCAGGATCAGCTGTTGGGAGGGGGCGAGGTGCTTTCGTCAAAACTAGTGCACTGCGCGCTGCGGGCTGCGGGGGTGGATGCCGCCCTGGTGGATGCGAAGCAGTGCATCGTCACCGACGCCGCGCACACCCGGGCCACGCCGCTGTGGGTGGAGACCAATGAACGCCTGAACGCGGTTCTGGTCCCGCTGCTGGAAGCGGGGCGCGTCCCGGTAATGGGTGGATTTGTCGGCGCCACGCGAGACGGTATTCCTACCACCCTGGGTCGCGGAGGCTCCGATTTCAGCGCTTCGATCGTTGGCGCTGGGCTGCACGCCAACCGCATCGAGATCTGGACCGATGTGGATGGCATCATGACCACCGACCCGAATCTTTGTCCCGATGCCCGGCGAGTGGCACGCATGAGTTTCGACGAGGCTGCGGATCTCGCCTACTTCGGCGCCAAGGTGCTGCATCCGGCGACGCTGGTGCCCGCGATGCGCAGCAATGTTCCGGTCTGGGTGCTCAATTCACGCAATCCCGAGTGCCCCGGAACTGAAATCGTGGCCCACTGCGAAAGCAGCGGCGGGGTCAAGGCCATCACTTCCAAGCGTGGTGTGGCCATCGTGGATGTTGAGCCCGTGCGCTGGTTCGCTCCCGAGCTGTTGCGCGAAGTCTTCGATGTGTTCGAACGCCACCAGCATACCCTGGACCTGCTGTCGGCTTCCCGCGGCAGTCTGGCGCTGCTGGTGAGTTCGGTGACGGCGCTGCCGGCAATTGCCGAAGAACTGAAAGGGATGGCCAACGTGCGCTGGGAAAACCACAAGGCACTGGTCTGCCTGGTGGGAGAGCAGGTCCGGCGCCATCCCGAAATCGCCGGACAGGCGTTCCGCGCGGTGGGCGACATCGACGTGCGCATGATCTGTCAGGGAGCGTCAGAGCGCAACATCAGTTTCCTGGTGGACGAATCCCGCGCGGTGGAGGCGGTACAGCGCCTGCATCGTGCGTTTTTCTCGACCTCGCAGCCGGCGGCGGAATACAGCCCCTCGCTGGCCATGTGTCAGGCAGAAGGCGCGTGGCAGTGAGCGGGCGGGTACTCGGGACTTAACCCTGTTATTGCGTCATCCCGAGCCGGGCTTCAGCCCGGCGAGGTACCTGGCGTGCATCATTCCGGTGTCCGCTCGAAGCGCGCGTCGGCGGCACTTTGGATCCTGCGTGATCCGAAGGCGGTTCCGGACGACGAAGAGGTCTCGCCCCTCGCACTTCAGATCACCCGTATCGAAATTTTACTTGACACTGCGTGCACATCCGTTACCATAAATGAATAATTATTCATTACGATGAATAGTAATTCATGCTCATGAGCAAGCCGTTGCGACAAAAGGTCATCCTGGAGCTGCTGGAACGGAATTCAGTAGGCAGCCAGGAAAACCTTCAGCGGGCGCTCAGCAAGCGAGGTTTGAAAGTAGGGCAGGCAACGCTGTCGCGTGACATCCACGAGCTAGGCGTGGTGAAGACCGCAGCCGGGTACGTGCTGCCAGGCGAAGCGGCATTTGAGCCCGCACTGCCCCCAGTTTCGCGCCTGGTGCGCGAGTTTGTGCTGGACGTGAAGGCGGCGCAGAACCTGCTGGTCATCAAGACCACGGTAGGCAGCGCGCAGCCCGTGGCCGCCGCGCTCGACGGTCAGGATTGGGAGGAAGCCATCGGAACCATCGCAGGTGACGACACCATATTGATGGTGTGTTCTGACACCAAAGGCGCGAACCGCCTGGCGGCGCGCATTCAGGAGATGCTCGCCTAGGGGCACCCAAGAATGACGTCCCGACTCAAGACCGCGATCCTGGGTGCAACCGGCTATTCCGGCTTCGAGCTGGCCCGCATTCTTCTGCGCCATCCCGGCGTGGAAACCCCGGTGTTGCTTCAGCGTTCCGGCGACGGAAGCTCCACGCCGAATCTTGCGGAAATGTATCCCGCGATTTCCGGCAACGGGGGATACCCGCTGCAGCCGCTCTCCTGGTCCGAATTGCAGCGCCAAAAAATCGAGTTGCTGTTTCTAGCCACGCCGCACGAAGTTTCACGCGAACTGGTTCCGGAAGCGATTGCGCGCGGAATACGCGTAATCGACCTCAGCGGCGCCTGGCGATTGCGTGAAGCGCAGCATCGCGCGGTTTATGGTTTCCACGACGCGGATGCGGTCACTGCAGCCGCACTCACCGAGAAAGCGGTGTACGGGCTTCCGGAGCTGAATAGTGATCGAATTCCCAGCGCCGCGCTGGTGGCCAATCCTGGCTGCTATGCCACCTCAGTCATTCTTGCGCTGGCTCCGCTTCTCGCCGCGAACATGATCGATCGCGAGAAGGGAATCATCTCCGATTCCAAGTCGGGCGTATCGGGTGCGGGCAAAGAAGCCACCGCGCGTACCCACTTTGTGTCGGTAGCCGACAATCTTTCCGCATACTCGGTCTTCGGCCACCGCCATGTAGGAGAGATTCTCGAGCAGCTGAAGCTGAATGACGGAGAGCTGATTTTCACTCCTCATCTGCTGCCCATTCCGCGGGGAATTCTTTCGACGATTTACGTGCATCTAGAGCGCGAGATGAAGCCGGTGGAGGTGGAGTCCTGCTTCAAGGATTTCTATACGGGCAAGCGATGGGTGCGAGTCTTCGCCACTCCGAAGCTGCCGCAAATCCAGTTTTCGCTGCACACCAACTACTGCGATCTGGGATTTTGCCTGGCGGAAGATGGACGACGCCTGGTGCTGGTTTCGTGCGTGGACAACCTGCTAAAAGGTGCGGCAGGACAAGCCGTTCAGAACATGAACCTCATGTATGGGTTTAAGGAAGAGGAAGGTCTGCAGTGAAAATTGTGATCAAGCTGGGCGGCGCGGCACTCGAAGACAAGACCACGTTGCAGAAGTGTGCGCGCGCCATCGTCGAACTGGCAGACGACGGACATCGCGTGACCGTGGTGCACGGCGGGGGGGCCGCCCTGACGCGGACGCTTAGACTCCTGGGCAAGGAAAGTGATTTCGTAAACGGTCTGCGCATTACCGACGCGGAGACGCGCGACGTGGCTCTGATGGTGCTGGCCGGGATCGTAAACAAGAGCCTGGTGGCGGCGATTGTGGCGGCGGGACGTCCGGCGATCGGTCTGTGTGGCGGTGACGGCATGTCGTTCCGCGCCCGCAAAAAAGAGACGCCGGGCTATGACCTGGGATACGTGGGAGAAATCTGCTCCGTCGAACCGCGTTGGCTGGACGCCATCTGGGGGCAAGGCGGAATTCCGGTTTTGTCGTCGGTTGCACTAGGTTCCGATGGCGAGTACTACAACGTGAATGCGGACCAGATGGCTTCGGCCTGCGCCGTCGCCTGCCATGCCGACGCGCTCATTTTCCTGACTGACGTTGCGGGCGTGAAAAATGCTGAAGGCACGGTGATGCCGTGGCTGAACACCAAGCAGATCTCCGCCATGGTCGAGAGCGCAGAGATCGCCGGCGGCATGCTGCCCAAGCTGGAAGCCTGTGGCCAGGCGCTCAAAAGAGGCGTGGGGCGGGTACGCATCCTGCCCGCCGCTCAAGCCGACACCCTGCCGCAGTTCTATCTCACCAAGCTCTACGGCGGCACGGAGGTGACGGTCGCATGAGCCTGGCTACCGTGATTCGTTCAGAATCCAAGTTGCTGTTGCCCACCTATGATCGCCAGCGCGTTCTCTTTGAACGGGGGCGCGGCGTCTACCTATGGGATTCTCGGGGCAAGCGCTATCTCGATTTCCTCAGCGGGATCGGGGTTAACGCACTAGGTCATGGACATCCCGTGATTCAGGCGACGCTGAAACGGCAGGCGGGGCGCCTGATTCACGTGTCCAATCTTTTTTTCCATGAGTTCCAGGCGGAACTCGCGAAACGGCTGACCAAGATTTCCGGTTTAGATAAAGCATTTTTTTGCAACAGCGGAACCGAGGCCTGGGAAGGTGCGCTCAAGATGGCTCGGGCTTACGCGCGCACCCAGAACAATAACGGCCACAAAGCCAAGTGGCGTCTGCTGGCGCTGGAGAATTCCTTTCACGGACGCACCTTCGGTTCGCTGGCTACCACCGGGCAGGAAAAATATCGGCACCCGTTTGCGCCGCTGGTGCCCGGAGTTGGTTTCGTCGCCTTCAACGATGTCGACGATCTCAAGCGGCAATTTGATGGCAGCGTCTGCGCCATTTGTCTGGAGACCATTCAGGGCGAGGGCGGAATCCGTCCGCTCAGCGCGGAGTTTCTGCAGACGGCCAGGCAATTGAGCGAGCGCACCGGGGCGCTCCTGATCCTCGACGAAATCCAATGCGGCCTGGGCCGGACCGGAAAATATTTCGCGTACGAGCATTACGGCATTAAGCCTGACATTGTCACGGTCGCTAAACCCCTCGCCGCAGGGCTTCCTTTAGGTGCATTGCTTACCACGGACCGCGTCGCCAGGGGCATGCATCCCGGAATGCACGGCACTACCTTCGGCGGTGGACCGCTCGCGTGCGCTGTCGCCATCGAATTTCTGCGCGTACTGGACCGCATGTTAGGACACATTCGCCAGACTGGCGATTATTTCCACGCCAGGCTGGAGAGCCTCAAAGCCAAACACGGCTGCGTGCAGGAAATTCGCGGTATGGGCCTGATGCTGGGCATGAACCTCGACTGTCCGGACACGGCGAAGGCGGTAGTTGCACAGTTGTTGGACCGAGGCATCCTGATCAATCGCACCCAGGATACGGTGCTGCGTTTTCTGCCGCCCTACATCATTCAACGAACTCACGTGGACTTGGTGATTCGAGCATTGGACTCGGCCCTTACCTCCACTCAACCGAAGAAGAAAACTACCAGCAAGGTAAAGCCAATACGAAGGAGCCAATCACGGTGAGCAGCCAGCCACAGACAACCCAGGTCGTAACTCCGCCGGCAACAACGACGTTCCCGGGACGCGACCTGATTTCCATCCGCGACCTCAGCCCGATTGAGGTTGAAACTATTTTCCATCTGGCCGGACTGTTGAAGTCCCGTCCCGCGAATTTCCGGAGCGCGTTAGCCGGCAAGCAGATGGTTATGTTCTTTGAAAAGCAATCGCTGCGCACGCGCCTGACGTTTGAAGCGGGGATGGCCAGCATGGGCGGCAACGCGTTCTTCATGGACCAGACCGCAGGACGGCTCGACGCGCGTGAAAAGCTGAGCGACATCGCGCACAACGTGGAACGCTGGATTGACGCCATCGTGTTGCGTACCTACGCTCACAGCACGGTCGAAGGAATGGCCGAACACGCCTGTGTGCCCGTCATCAATGCCCTCAGCGACCTGGAACATCCCTGCCAGGCGCTGGCCGACTACTTCACCTTGATGGAAAGGTTTGGCGATCTGAAAAAGATTTGCCTGGCCTATGTCGGCGACGGTAATAACGTGGCTCATTCCTTGCTGCTGACCGCGGCGACTCTGGGATCCAACATTCGCATCGCCACGCCTCCGGGGTACGGCCCCGATGCGCAGATCGTTGGCGATGCGCAAGATATTGCACAACAGACGGGCGCGGTGATCGAGATCCTCAACGACCCAAACCAGGCTGTGGACGGGGCAGACGCGGTCTATACTGATGCCTGGACCAGCATGGGCCACGAGCATGAAGAGCAGGAACGGAATCAGATTTTTCCGCCCTATCAGGTGAACCAGAAGCTCGTGGCCGGCGCGGCGCCTCACGCTGTCTTCATGCACTGCTTGCCCGCGCACCGCGGAATGGAGATCACGGACGAAATAATGGACTCCGACCGTTCCGTGGTGTTCGACCAGGCGGAAAGCCGCTTGCATGTGCAGAAGGCCATCCTGTTACTACTGCTGGGCGGCAAGGTGGGCCGCACGAATTCGAGGAATGCGAATGCCTGAGAGAGTGACTGAAAAAAGAGTGCCTGAGAAAGTAGTGCTCGCTTATTCGGGAGGGCTGGACACCTCCATCATCATTCCCTGGCTGAAAGAAAACTATGCCTACGACGTGATCGCCATGGTCGGAGACGTGGGCCAGGGGGACGACATCGAAGCCGTGGTCGAGAAAGCATACAAGACCGGGGCCAGCAAGGTGATCGTCGAAGACATGCGTGAGGAATTTCTCACCGGATACGTGTTCCCCGCGCTGAAGGCCGGAGCAGTATACGAGCACAAGTATCTGCTGGGCACTTCGCTGGCGCGGCCGGTGATCGCCAAGCACCAGGTTGAATTGGCCTTGCGCGAGGGTGCCACCGCAGTTGCGCACGGCTGTACCGGCAAGGGCAACGACCAGGTCCGCTTCGAACTCACTTATCAGGCGCTGGCTCCGGAACTGAAAGTGATCGCGCCTTGGCGGGAGTGGAATCTGAAGTCACGCGAAGACTGTCTCGACTACGCGGAGAAGCGTGGAATTTCAGTCACAGCCAGCCGGGAAAAGATTCACAGCCGCGATCGCAACCTGTGGCACATCAGCCACGAGGGCGGGGAACTGGAGGACGCGGGCAACGCTCCTCTCCCCAGTACCTGGCAGTTGACGCGCTCGCCGCAGGATGCCCCCGACCGCGAGGAGCAAGTCGTCATTGGCTACGAAAAAGGCGTCCCGGTTTCGGTGAACGGCATGACGCTCGATCCAGTTTCGCTGGTCGAGTTGCTGAATGAAATCGGTGGAAGGAATGCCATCGGCCGAATCGATCTGGTGGAGAACCGCTTCGTTGGCATCAAGTCCCGCGGCTGTTACGAGACTCCCGGCGGAACCTTGCTGATCGCGGGACATCGCGAGCTCGAAGCTCTGTGCCTGGAGCGGGATGTAATGCACTTCAAGCAGCACGTCGGACTGAAATATGCCGAACTGGTGTATTTCGGCCTGTGGTTCGCTCCGCTGCGAGAAGCGCTGGACGCGTTCGTTGAGAGCACGCAGCGTGATGTCACGGGCACGGTGACCCTGTCTTTGTACAAGGGCAATGTTTCGGTGGTGAGCCGGCAATCTGACAATTCGCTTTATCGCACCGATCTTTCGTCCTTCACCATGGACGACAGCTATGACCAGAAAGATGCGGAAGGCTTCATCCGCATCCTGGGATTGCCGTCTCGTTCGCGTGCCCGGGCCCGGGCGGAGGCTGCGAAGTCAGAGTCGCCGAAGTCTGAGGTGGCGAGATGAAGATGTGGTCGGGGCGCTTTCGCCAGCCGCTCGATGCTGATTTCGAGCGTTGGCAGCGATCCTTCGAATTCGACCGCCGCTTGTTGCGGGAAGAGCTGGCCGCCTCTCGCGCCCACGCGGGCGCGCTGAAGAATGCGGGAGTGTTGTCTTCGAGCGAGCAGATCGCAATTCTTCAGGGACTGGCGCAGATTGCCGAAAAGGCGGCATCGTCACCGGCATTTCTGGACGACAATGAAGCGGAAGACATCCATCACTTCGTCGAAAAGCAACTGGTTGCGCTCGTGGGCGATACCGGCTACAAGTTGCACAGCGGGCGCAGCCGCAACGAGCAGATTGCCACCGACCTTCGACTGTACGTGCGGGCCGCCATTGACCAGATGCGATCTGATCTCGCGGACTTGCTGGTCGTTCTTCTCGAGCGTGCCGAGCAGGCCGGGAAC